>Ga0194129_10005245_pt1 | contig 16669 bp, 11 predicted proteins | sample TA2KigCa35mmetaG_FD_150862 | JGI IMG/M metagenome (GOLD analysis project Ga0194129, IMG submission 150862) | Freshwater microbial communities from Lake Tanganyika, Tanzania - TA2015038 Kigoma Deep Cast 35m | ecosystem: Environmental > Aquatic > Freshwater > Lake | place: Tanzania: Lake... | reverse complement strand
GGGAAGGAGTAGGGGCGCCGCTCACGGGCGAGGTCGCTGCTGGAGCCGCGCGGCGTGCCGATGTCGAGGTGCCAGTCCAAGCTGGCTGTCGGCATCGACGTGGAGCCATCGGCCGATGCCGCGAAGCCGACATACGCCCCGCGCATGTTGGCGCGGCGCTCCGCCTCGGGAAGTCCGGCGTAGTAGGTGCGCAGGGCTCGCGAACCTGTCTTGGTGAAGTTGGCGCGCTTGCCCCCGACCGCCCTGTCCTCCGCGAAGAGCAGCGGCATCTCGAAGGTGATCGAATGACCAGCGCGGTCACGTCCGGTGAGCGTGAACGCAAAGGGCTCGCCGCCGGGGAGTTCGGGCACGAAGACCTGGGCGCCATTCCACTCACCACCGAGCGGAGTCGCGACGCCGGTGATCGTGGGCGTCGCGCGCGTGCGGAAGACCACTCGGGAGAACGGCGCTCCGCGCCCTTCATGGGGCACGCCGTCAGCGCCGTCCAGATCGATCGACGGGACGTTGATGATGACCCGCTGGCTGAGCCGCTCAAAGGCACGCACGGTGCCCGACCGGTCAGAGAGGAACTCACGCGTCACCTCCTCGACCAGGGTGGCCGGTGCGGCGAAGGGGTAGACGAACCCGCGTCGCGTCGTGCGAATGTAGGTGTCGCGCCCATCCCAGGTGCGCTGCTGCCACGAGGTGAGGCTGGCGACACCGGGCTCATTCCACTCCCCCGCGGCGCGCATCGTGCCGCCGAGCGCAGAGAGAGTGAGATCGACCTCGACGGGATCAGCAACTCCACCCGAGACCGCAGCCGAACCCGCGGCATTGGACGTCATGCCGGTGAGGCGGGCGATATCCGAGCGGTCCTGCGGATTGGGCCGCATCTCGAAGGGGTAGTCGATTGATCCCGGGGTCGTGACGATCCCCGAGGGCGAGGTGCCCAGCATCCGCGCTGCGCGCTTGTCCCGCAGCCAGACCACGCGCACGGTGTCACTGGTGTGGTCATAGCCGGTCGGGTCGCCTGAGGAGTCAAAGGTCCGCGTCGCCAGGCGCGTCTGCCACACCTCGGTGCGGCCCTCTCTCGTGGGGCCGACGAGCGGGTGGTCCCATCCCGATTCGTCGCTGGGAGATAGGACCATGAACCACGGGATCTCGATCGCGATCTGCGTGGCCGTGGGATCCCGGTAGACGGCGTCGGCGGGCGGGATGCGCTCGCCTGCGGGATAGGCGCCGAGCGACGTCACGCGAGGCTCGCACTCCAGCCACGTGAGCAGTCCCTCCCGCGTCGCCGGCAGTCCGGCGGGCGGCAGAGTGAAGGCGAGACGGCTCGACAGGGCGAGGCGGGCGTCGACAGGAGAGGGTGGACGCATGCCCGAGGTGATCTCCTCGATCAGCGCCTGCGGGCCGAGGTCGACCACCATCGTCGCCGCGCCACTACCGCTCGCGCTGATACGCCCACCGCTGACGCGCGCGTTGGCGAAGGACAGGGTGAGCCGCTGCATGCTCTCGCGGTCGCGGACGGAGAAGACAAGGGAGCCGGACCGGCTGGTGATGACCTTGAGGGCCGCCTCGGCGGTGCCCGGGATGGCGAGCACGGCCGCGATGAGGCCAGCGCCACCGATTACAGCACGTCGACTGACGGCCAACGCGCCCTCGTGTGACTGAGGATCCACCTCGTCACTCACGTGCCCTACCTCCCGTTCGACTCTGGGCGCGAGACTACATGCCCGACGACACCGCTGTCAGCCGACTTCGCCCGCGCCCCTGGCGCGTCACCGCTGGGATGATGATCCGGGCGCACACCACTGCTCTGGAAGTAGATATAGACCTTCTTGTCCGTGAAGCCCTGCCAGGCGAAGGCACCGTCCCGCACGACCGCGCTCGAGCCCTTTCTGCCATCCGCCTAGGATTCCGAAATCCGGCGAGGACGCATGCCCGGCCAGGCATGAGGAGGTCCGCAGGTGCCCGGGCTCACCGCCTGAAAACTGCGGGTTTCCACAGGAAGGCGGACCGACTAGGGCGCCACCGGCGCCTTGCGCCACGCCACCACGAGGAGTGCCAGGCCGAGCACCGGGACGGCCGCAACCGCACACAGGACGGCGTACGACGAGAACGCGACGACCAGTCCCGCCACTGCTCCCCCGATCGCGCCCGCCCCGTTCATCACGAGATCGGACAGGCCCTGCACCGAGGGGCGCTCCACCGGGCCGACGTCATCAACGAGCAACGTGGAGCCGGCGATGAGGGTGCACGACCAGCCGAGACCGAGAAGGAAAAGTCCGATGCCGAGCAGGACTACCTGATCACCAGCGGCGCAGCCCGCGATCACGCACGAGGCAAGCAGGATGACGACGCCGGTCACGATCACCGTGATGCGACCGAACCGGTCGACCGACCATCCCACGACAGGAGAGAACGCGTACATACCGGCGACATGCACGCTGATGACCAGCCCGATGAGAGTCAGCGTGACGTCGACGTGGGCCATGTGCACGGGCGTCATCACCATGACCATAACCATGACGACGTGCCCCAGGGCGATGGCAAACATACCCAGCAGCGCGCCGCGATTGCCTTGCAGGTGCCCTATGCCGTCGCGCAGTCGCGGCTTGGCCACCTCCCGGGCGGCCGCCGCATCCTGACTCGCGCGAAGCTTCGCCGCGAGCGCATAGGGATCGGGTCGTAGAAAGATGAGGAGGATGAGAACCGCGCCCAGCAGGGTGACGGCGGTGATGACGTAGGGGCCGGCGAGCTCGGGAAGCCCGAGCGCCAGGCCCAGGGATCCGGCCGGCTGGAGCAGACTGGGCCCCAGCACGGCCCCGATCGTGGCGGCCCACACGACGTACGACAGTTGCCGGCCACGCTTGTGGTCCTCAGCCAGGTCGACGGCGGCGTAGCGCGCCTGGTAGCCGGACGCCGAGGCCACGCCGACGAGTAGGCAGCCGATAAGGATGACCGGCAGCGCCTTCGACACGGCTCCCGCGATCACGATGAGCGCGCCGAGGGCGCCCACGGCGTAGCCGAGGGCCAGGGAGGCGCGCCGCCCCTTCGACAGGGCGATGCGCGCGAGTGGCAGCGCCATGAACGCTGCGCCCAGAACCCCGAAGGTCTGCGCCAGGCCCGCAACCGTCTCGGATCCAGAGACTGCGACCGCGACAAGCGAACCGGCGGCGACCGATCCGGCGATGGCAATGCCCGAAAGCACCTGGCTGCCGGCCAGGACGCCAACGGTGCGGCGCTGTACGCGCGGAACGTCGATTGAGACGACGGCTGATCCTGTCGAGGTCATCGCGGTGAACTTAACGCAGCAGGGAGGGGACGTCGACGACCCCGCACACGGCGTCCCAGATCTCCCGCGTATCGACGCCACCGTCGATCGCCTGCAGCACGGTGCGATCACCGAGCGAGGCGATGGAGAAGTCGCCCGCCCACGATCGTGCGTATTCGGGACCGAAGACGGCGTCCATCCGCTCCCAGAAGTCGGTCAGCCGCACGCGGCCAGTCTGCCCCACCAGGCGCCACCCGCGGGGAGGGCGGATCATGGGGCGGTGCCGGAGTTCTCCCCCGCGACAGCGGCTTGGTTCGCTGCCGCCTTCGCCGAGCCCACGCCCGCCCAGGAGGGCGCGTGGACGGCGATCGGCGCGGGGAGCGACACCCTCGTCATCGCACCCACCGGCTCCGGCAAGACCCTGGCCGCTTTCCTGTGGGCCCTCGACCAGCTTGCGTCCCCCGGTGTTGAGCGGCGGGTTGTGCTGTCGAATTCGGCCGAATCGACAGCACAACCGGCCACCCAGCGGGGTGGGGGGACGCGGGTGCTGTACGTCTCACCGCTAAAGGCGCTCGCAGTCGACGTCGAACGCAACCTGCGCTCGCCGCTTGCGGGCATCCGGCGCGAGGCACAGCGACTCGGCCTGCCCGAGCCCGACATCACCGTCGGCGTCCGTACAGGCGACACCTCACCCGACGAGCGGCGGCGCATGCTCAAGAACGCTCCGGACATCCTCATCACCACTCCGGAGTCGCTGTTCTTGATGCTCACCTCTCAGGCGCGCGAGACCCTTCGCGACATCGAGACAGTGATCATCGATGAGATCCACGCACTTGCCGGAACCAAGCGCGGCGCCCACGTGGCGCTCAGCCTCGAAAGGCTCGATCGACTCGGCGAGCGCCCCGCTCAGCGCATCGGCCTGTCGGCGACGGTGCGCCCCGTCGAGGAGGTCGCCCGCTTCCTGCGCCCCGGCGGAGACGTGAAAATCGTCAACCCGCCCGCGCACAAGGAGTGGGACCTGTCCGTCATCGTCCCCGTGCCCGACATGGCCGCCATGGGCGTCGAACTCGACGTCGACGGGTCCGCTGCCGCCGATCCTCGACGCACGTCTATCTGGCCATACGTCGAGGAGCGCATCGTCGAACTGGTCGGCGAGAAGACGTCGACGCTGGTCTTCGCCAACTCGCGAGGCCTCGCCGAACGGCTGACCGGGCGCCTCAACGAACTCGCGTACGAGCGCGAGATAAAGGTGCCCCTGGCGCGAGCCCATCACGGCTCAGTGAGTCGGGAGCAGCGCGCCATCATCGAGGACGACCTCAAGAGCGGCCTCCTGCCAGCCGTGGTCGCGACGTCAAGCCTGGAGCTCGGCATCGACATGGGCGCGGTCGACCTCGTGGTGCAGGTCGAGTCACCGCCCAGCGTGGCGAGCGGCCTGCAGCGGGTCGGCCGCGCTGGCCACCGGGTCGGTGCGGTCAGCTGCGGGGTCGTGTTCCCGAAGTTCCGGGGCGACCTCCTGCAAAGCGCCGTCGTCGTGGAGCGCATGAAGGCCGGCGCGATCGAGGCGCTCGCCGTGCCGCGCAATCCCCTCGACGTGCTCGCGCAGCAGATCGTCGCCATGGCCGCGATGGACGACTGGCCGATTGATGAACTCTTTGCCGCCGTCACGAGCGCCGCGCCCTACACCGACCTGCCCGCGGCCGTCTTCCACGCGGTCCTCGACATGCTTGCGGGCAAGTACCCCAGCGACGACTTCGCCGAACTACGGCCGCGCATCGTGTGGGACCGCGACTGCGACGTCGTACGCGCTCGCCCGGGCGCGCAGCGCCTCGCCGTCATCAGCGGCGGCACGATTCCCGACCGCGGCCTCTACCCCGTCGTACTGGTCGGCACCAACAACCGCGTCGGCGAGCTCGATGAGGAGATGGTCTACGAGTCGCGCGTCGGAGACGTGTTCGCCCTCGGCGCCAGCTCGTGGCGCATCGAGGAGATCACCGCTGACCGCGTGCTCGTCTCCCCCGCGCCCGGCCTCATCGCCAAGCTGCCCTTCTGGCACGGCGATGCCGTCGGCCGCCCCGTCGAGCTCGGCCGCGCGCTCGGGGAGTTTCTGCGGTCCAGTGCCGACACCGACGCCCTGCGCTCGCGGCTCGACGATGCTGGCCTCGACGCCTGGGCGGCCGACAACCTCATCGCCTACCTGCTCGAGCAGCGCGACTCCACGGGTGCGTTGCCCGATGACCGCACCGTCGTGGTCGAGCGCTTCCGCGATGAACTCGGCGACTGGCGAGTGGCGATTCACACGCCCTTCGGCGCGCGCGTCCACGCGCCCTGGGGCCTGGCACTCGGCGCTCAGCTCGAGGCCGACTACGGCATCAGCGCGCAGGTCATGCACTCCGACGACGGCATCGTCCTGCGCCTGCCCGACACCATGGACGACGCCGCGGCAGCGGCGGTCGTCGATCTCGTCATGGTGGATCCTAACGAGATCGCCAGCATCGTCGAGCGCCAGATTGGCGGGTCGGCACTCTTCGCCGGTCGCTTCCGCGAGTGCGCCGCCCGCGCACTGCTCCTGCCCCGTCGCCGCCCGGGCCGGCGCAGCCCCCTGTGGCAGCAACGCCAGCGCTCCGCCCACCTGCTAGAGGTCGCCGCGCGCTTCCCGGACTTCCCGATCGTGCTGGAGACCGTGCGTGAGTGCCTGCAGGACGTGTTCGACATGCCCGCACTGCGCGGACTCCTCGGCGACATCCGCGACGGCCGCATTCGCGTGGTCGATGTCGAGACCGACCGACCGTCGCCCTTCGCGCAGTCCCTGGTCTTCGGCTACGTCGCGGCCTTCCTCTACGAGGGAGATGCGCCACTGGCCGAACGCCGCGCCGCCGCGCTGAGCCTGGACTCCCAATTGCTCGCCGAACTTCTCGGCCCCACCGAGCTGCGCGACATTCTCGACGCCGATGCCATCGAGCAGGTGGCGCGCCACGTGGGGCGCTGGGAGTACGACGTCGCCAACGACGAGGCACTGGTCGATCTGTTGCGCATGGTCGGGCCCCTTGATGACGACGCGCGAGCCGCTCGGGGGATCCCGGACACCCTCGCGGACGACATCATGCGCCAGCGCCGGGCGGTCACCGTGCGCATCGCCGGACGCCATCACCTCGCGGCCATCGAGGATGCCGGGCGCCTGCGCGACGCGCTCGGGGCCGCGCTCCCCCCGGGCATTCCCGACGCCTTCCTGGAGATCACGGCCGACCCTCTTGGCGATCTGGTCTCGCGATACGCCCGCACCCACGGGCCCTTCACGGCACACGATGTCGCCGATGCGCTGGGGATCGGCGTCTCCGTGGCGGCATCAACACTCGATCGGCTCGTCGAGCGCGGACGCGTCGTCACGGGCGGATTCCGCCCCGACCACCGCGGCACCGAGTGGTGCGACGTCGACGTGCTACGCCAGATCCGCCGTCGCACGGTCGCAGCACTGCGACACGAGATCGAGCCCGTGCCGGCGAGCACGCTCGTGGAGTTCCTGCCGCAATGGCAGCGCATCAGCGAGCCGCAGTCCGGTGTCGACGGGCTCTTCGCGATCATCGAGCAATTAGCTGGCACGCAACTGCCGGCGAGCCAGCTCGAGTCGCTGATCCTGCCGATGCGCGTGCGCGACTACTCCCCCGCCATGCTCGACGAACTGCTCGCCACCGGCGAGGTCGCATGGTGGGGCACCGGCTCGCTTCCCGGCCGCGACGGCTGGATCGCCCTAGGGCCCAGCGACCTCGCCCCGCTGCTAATCCCGGCTCCTGAGCCCGTGGCGGATCCACTTGCCCTTCGCATCCTCACGGCCCTCGATGGGCGCGCTGTCTTTTCACGCGACCTGGCGCAGCACCTGTCAACCGAGGCGCTTGTGCCCGAGGCCGACGTTCGCGCTGCGCTCCTGACGCTTGCCTGGAGCGGCTACGTCACCAATGACACGTTCCTGCCCGTGCGTGCCCATCTGGGCGCCCGAGGCCACATTCGACGCCCGCCGGTCTCGCGCCGGCGTCGCACCATGCCCCGCACCAATTTGCCGCCTCCCGATGGTCGCTGGTCACTGCTGCCCGCGCCCAGCGCCGATGCGACCGCGCGCGCCCTCGCGCAGGCCGAGTCACTGCTCGACCGGTTCGGGATCGTGACACGCGAGACGGCCACGGGATTCGCGTCGACCTATCGCGTGCTGCGTGCGCTCGAGGACGCAGGCCGCTGTCGGCGCACCTACGTGCTCGAGGGCCAGGGCGCCGCGCAGTTCGCGCTTGCCGGCGCCATCGACGAGGTACGTCGCTGCGCGGCAAGACCCTCCGATACGGCGCGTACGCTCGCCGCTGCCGATCCCGCACAGCCGTTCGGTGCCGCGCTGCCCTGGCCGGAGTCGGCCGTGCGACCCAGCCGGTCGGCCGGCGCCCTCGTCACCCTGGGCCACGCCCAGCCGCTGCTCTACCTGGCGAAGGGCCATCGGTCACTGACCACATGGTCGTGCGAGGACCCCCAGGCGGCGGCACGCTCGCTCGCAGGCGCTCTGCGCGGGCATGCGGTGTCGCTCCAGCGCATCGACGGGCACGACATCGCCTCCGCGCCGGCTGAGTGGGTGTCCGCCCTCGTCGCGGCCGGATTCGCGCGTACGCCATCGGGGCTGCGCCTTCGCGCCTAGGGGGACGCGTTGCCCGGTTCTGGCGAACGCACCAGGGCGCTGGTGACGAAGCCCGCGGTCAGCCCATTGACGTCGACGACGGATCCGATGTGAAAGAGGGACCTGGTCTCATCGATAGCATCATCCGTGCCAGCGCGCAGGATGACCGACGCTTCTGGATTCAAGGCGAGGGCAGAAACGGCGACGGCGATGTTGTCTCGCGTGAGCGACCCGGCGGCCACGAGAGCCACGCAGTGGCCAATGCGAGCACGCGTTAGCAGGTCCCGTGACGTGGCATCGCCGATCAGGACAGGGATGCCCGCGCGGCGCGCCATGGCCAGGAGGCGCGCATTGGGCTCCACCTCGATGCCGAGGACCGAGATGCCGAGGGCCTTGAGTTCCTGGGCGAGACGAAGACCCACCTGCCCCATGCCGACGACGATGACGTGTCCGCTTCGCGGGGCCACTCGGCGACCCAGAAGAGTCACGGTGCGTCCCGAAAGAAGGTAGTTCACCAGTCCCGCCGCGAACATGGCCGTGAAGGCCATCACAAGGATCGCCGCCAAACTGGCCCACGCAAGCACTACTGGATCGTCCGGGGCCTCAGGCGAGGAAATGGTGGCCGTGGTGCGCGTCGCGTCGTACAGCGCCCGGATAAGACCTACATGCGCAATTCCAACGAAGGTGTCGACGACGGTGACAAGTAGGAGCCCCACGACGCCTACGAGAAGCACCGAACTTCCCGGGTCGTAGGGACGCAGTTGTCCCGCCAGACGACCCACCCTCCCTCTCCGTCGCCAGGAGGGTGGAACGCGGTCTGCGTCATCACTAGCCGGTGGCCCAACAATGGCGTCGACGAAGGAGGGGACGCTGATGGATGCGGGTGAAAGAACCACGCATTCGGGCACCACACGCTCAAGTTGCGCCCGCGCCGTGCGATCGAACATTGCGACAAAGAGGGGCAGCTCCGGGCCCAGATGGTGCACCACCAGGCAGTAGCGAAGGGCCTTGATGTCATCGTGAAGCAATACGGCAACTCCGTCGGCACCTCGGTCAAGGATCTCGCGAAGCTCAGCGTCAGTTGGCTCGTCAAGATGGATGACGTCGGCCTGCGCATCTCGCAGCATGCCTGCCGTGCGGCGGCCGATCTCGTCGTACCCGATGACAACTATCCGTCGGGGGACACCGCTGAGCACTCGACCTCCCTTGGCCACGACAACTTCACGAGTCACTCGGGCCGGCCGGGTTGCCCGCTGACAGTTCACACCTGGACGAGGCAGCAGTACGGAGGCGATTGGGGTTTCCGGCAGAATCACCCCATGCCCGAAGGCGACACCGTCTGGTTCGCGGCCCGCCGACTCGACCGGGCACTGGCCGGGCAGCAGATCACGGCATCGGACTTCCGAGTCCCCCGACTGGCCACGGCCGATCTCACCGGCCGACGCGTCGAGGGCATTCGATCCTACGGCAAGCACATCCTCTTTCGCTTCGACGGTCACGTCACGTTGCACACCCACTTCCGCATGGATGGCGCCTGGCACCTGTATCGACCCGAGCGCGCGTGGCGCGGTGGCCCCGACTGGCAGATCCGTGTGGTTCTGCGGACCGACGCATGGAGTGCCGTCGGCTATCGGCTGCCCGTCGTCGAACTCCTGTGCAGCGACGAGGAGTCACGCATCGTCGGGCGGCTCGGACCCGATGTGCTCGCGGACGACGTCGACATCGCGGAGGTTGTAGCGCGCATCGCCACTGAGCCTGAGCGGGCGATCGGAGACTCCATGCTCGACCAGTCGGTAATTGCCGGCTTCGGGCTGATCTACGTCACCGAGGGCCTCTACCTCCACGGGGTCACGCCCTGGACCCCGGTGCGCGACGTGCCGGACCTGGAGCGGCTGATCACCCGCACCACCCGACTCATGGATGCCAACAAGGCACGCGGCGCCCAGGCCTCAACGGGAGACCTCCGGGAACAGCACTACGTGTACGCGCGAGCCGGCCGCGAGTGCCGGCGCTGCGGCAGTCGCATCCGCTTCGGGCGGCAGCACAGCGGAGCCCACCAACGCGACGCGTATTGGTGTCCGACCTGCCAGGCGGGCCCCGGGCCGACATAGTCGCCGTATCCTCGGACCGTGCACCTGTCGGGACGGACCGACTACGCCCTGCGCGCCGCCCTCGAGTTGGCGGCTGCGCCCGACGGCCCACTCACGACCGATGAGCTCGCCCAGCGGCAGTCGATCCCGACCTCCTACCTGGGCGCGATCCTCGCCGAGCTACGGCGTTCGGGGCTGGTTACGGCGCGCCGGGGCCCGGAAGGCGGCTGGTCGCTGGCCCGCGACCCAATGCAGATCAGCCTCGCGGATGTCATCCGCGCGATCGACGGCGCGCTGGTCAACGTCTCGGGCACCCGTCCGGAAAACCTGCACTACGCGGGGGCTGCCGTCGGCCTGCAGGCCGTGCTGGTGGCCCTGCGCGCTGCCGAGCGGCAAATCCTGGAGACCGTGTCGCTGGCGGACGTGGTAGCCGATCACCTCCCCGCTCGGGTCCGCAAACTCCTCGACGACCCCACCGCCTGGCACTAGTGACACCGCTCCGGGTCCTTTGGACGCCACCGGTGTGGGACAAGCGGTGCCTTTGGGGCCTCGGCAAGGCCCATATCAACCGTTTCTCCCACTTTGTGGGACAAACGGTCAGTTATGGGGCTCGGCAAGGCCCAAATCAACCGTTTCTCCCACCTTGTGGGAGAAACGGCGACACCGGTCCGGGTTCCTGGCGGAGGGCGCCGACTGTGCTAATCTCATCTAAGCCAGGTGAGATTTCACTCCATGTCGTGATTGGGGAAGCTTGTGCCCAGCCTCCTGCTCATCGCCGTGGCCGGTCTGGCCGCCCAGTTCGTCGACGGCGCCCTCGGCATGGGATATGGCCTCACCTCCTCGACCCTGCTGATTGCCGTTGGCCTCAGCCCCGCGCTCGCTTCCGCGTCGGTCCATCTCGCCGAACTGGGCACCACCGCCGTGTCGGGCATCGCCCACCAGCGATTCGGCAACGTCGACTGGTCCACGGTGCGCCGGATCGCAATCCCCGGCGCCATCGGCGCACTCGCGGGTGCGACGTTCCTCTCGAGCATTTCCACCGCGGCCGCCAAGCCCATCGCCGGCGGCCTGCTCTTCGTCCTCGGCGTCTACGTGCTGCTGCGCTTCCTCGTCGGACGTGCGCCTAAGCGCAAGCCGGGCACGCCTGGCATTCGCATGCTGCTGCCGCTGGGCATGGTGGGTGGCTTCGTCGATGCGACGGGCGGTGGCGGGTGGGGGCCGGTCACCACCCCGACACTCCTAGCCGACGGACGCCTCGCCCCCAACCGCGTCATCGGCACCGTCAATGCCAGTGAGTTCCTCGTTGCCCTGGCGGCGAGCGTCGGGTTCATCATCGGCCTCGGCACGGCCGGCATCGACTTCGGCATCGTCCTGGCCCTCCTCGCCGGCGGGGTCATCGCCGCGCCAATCGCCGCATGGGTGGTGCGCCACCTCAATGCCCGCATTCTCGGCGTCGTCGTGGGCGGCTTCATCTGCTTCACCAACGCGCGCGTGCTCCTGGGCGCCATGGGGGCCACGAGCGAGGTCATGTGGTCGGTCTACGGCGTCATCGTGGCAGTGTGGATCCTTGCCGTGGTCTGGGTGGTTCGCATCGTGCGCCGCGACAGCGCGACGATCCGGCACAAGGACCTCGAGGACGCCACCGCCTGACGACTAGGCGGCGGCGCGCACCTGCGTGGTCGCCTCCAGCGACGCGATCTCCTCGCCGATAGCGAGGAGCAGGTCGGACAATGGCACGCCGAGTGCGAGGCAGATCGAGGAGAGCAACTCAGAGGACGCTTCCTTTTCGCCGCGCTCGATCTCAGAGAGGTAGCCGAGGGAGACCTTCGCGTGGGCCGAGACGTCTCGCAGGGTGCGCCCCTGCGTCAGGCGCCGGCGGCGCAACTCACTGCCGAGGGCTTCGCGGACCAAGATCACAACACCACGCTACCCCGGCCGGCCGACTGTCGCCCGATGCGGCACCGTCCGTGCTCAGTCAGCGACCAGCACCTGACCCAGCAGGTCAAGGGCCGTCGAGACCGCCGCGGCCCGTACCTCGGCACGATCTCCCCGCGCCGTGAACCCGCGTACGAGGGAACCCCCGGGTCCCACCACGGCCACGAATCCCGCCCCCAGCGCCACCGGCGCAGTCTCCGAGCCGCCCGGGGCTGGATCAGGGCCGGCCGAGCCCGTGGTCGCGACCCCCACATCGGCTCCCAGGACGTCTCGCACGCTCGCGGCCATATGCAGTGCTACGTCCGGATCGACGGCCCCGCGACGGGCCAGCAGGCCGGCGTCCACTCCGAGCACCTCCTGCTTGATGGCGACCGCGTAGGCGATGATGCCACCGCGAACGCACGCGGACGCTCCCGGCACATCGGTCAGGGCAGCGCAGACGAGCCCGCCGGTCAGGCTCTCGGCCGTCGCGACGGTTAATCCGTCGCCAGTCAGCCGCGCGATGAGCGCTTCGGGTGTCACAAGGCCATCCTGCCGCGCTGGCGCAGGCGCCAGGCACGCACGGCATAGTCGACTCCGGTCACGACCGTGAGCACGAGTGCGATGCCCACGGCGATCACACGGATCGGATCGAAGGCATCAGGCAGCGGTGCGAGGCAGAGCGCGATGGCAACCACCTGCGCGACCGTCTTGGCCTTGCCGCCGCGCGAGGCGGGGATGACGCCGTGCCGGATGACCCAAAAGCGCAGCGCCGTGACCACGATCTCGCGGGCGAGGATCACGATGGTGACCCACCAGGGCAGATCCCCCAGCGCGGACAACCCGATCAGGGCAACAGCGGTGAGCGCCTTGTCGGCGATGGGATCGGCAACCTTGCCGACCGTGGTGACGGTCCCGCTGCGACGGGCGAGCTCGCCGTCGAGGAGGTCGGTGATGGCCGCCACGAGGAAGACAGCGGTGGCCCACGAGCGCACAGCCGGATCAGCCCCGTCGTCGGCGAGAAGTAGTACCGCCAGGACCGGGATGAGAAGGAGGCGGATGAGGGTGAGCAAGTTGGGCAGGGTGCGCCATCCGGAGACACCCACCGGATCGCCCGCATGGTCCGGTGGAGGTACGAAGCGCGAGCTCATGGCACCGCCACCAGGTCGGGGCCATGAGATTCCTCGATAGTCGCGCGTACGACGTCGCCCACCTCATGGGCACCACTCAGCACCGTCCGCCCATCATCAGCGCCCTGGTGGGCGGCATGCCCGTAGGCGCCCTCATCGTCTTCACCCTCCACGATGACTTCGACGGCCTGGCCCACGCGCTCGCCACCGCGATGTGCCATGAGGTCATCGACCAGCGCGCTCACACGCGAAACTCGATCCTGGACCTCCTGCTGCGATATGTGCCCGTCGAGCCCCACCGCCTCGGTGCCCTCCTCGTCGGAGTAGCCGAAGACGCCCACGGCATCGAGCCGAGCGGCCGTTAGGAATTCCTCCAGCTCGGCCAGGTCCGCCTCGTCCTCGCCGGGAAAGCCGACGATCACATTGGTGCGCACACCGGCTTCCGGATCTAGGCCGCGGATGCGATCGAGGAGCGCGAGGAAATCGTCGGTGCCGCCGAAGCGGCGCATTCGGCGCAGGATACGCGCGCTGGCATGCTGGAATGACAGGTCGAAGTACGACGCGACTCCGCGAGTCCCCGCTATGACCTCGACGAGTCCAGGCCGTATCTCAGCGGGCTGCAGGTACTGCACCCGAACGCGCACGAGGCCCGGCACCTGCCCAAGCTTTGGCAGCAATCGCTCAAGCATGCGGATATCGCCGAGGTCCTTGCCGTAGGAGGTGGAGTTCTCGCTCACCAGGTGCACTTCGCGAACGCCCTGTTCGACGAGTTCGGCGACCTCGCCAATGATGTGCTCGGGCCGGCGACTGACGAAGGCACCGCGGAAGGCCGGGATAGCGCAGAACGTACACCGTCGGTCGCAGCCCGAGGCCAGCTTCACCGCCATGGCCGGCGCGTATACGCGGCGCTTCAGCGGGGCGTGACCGGGCGCGGTTGATGACCCGGAGCCACGGTCGATCGGCGAGATCGGGAGCAGGTGGCGTCGGTCGCGCGGCTCGTGGGCCGTCAACGACTCGCCCGCGAGGACAGCCCTGAGGCGCTCGCCGATATGGGGATAGTCGTCGAAGGAGAGCACCGCCGCCGCTTCGGGGAGCTCGGCGGCTAACGCGCTGCCGTATCGCTCAGCCAGGCACCCCGAGACCACGACGCGGGCGTCAGCATCGGCCGCGACGAGGATCGCGTCGATGGAATCTTTCTTGGCCGCCGCGATGAACCCGCAGGTGTTGACTAGCACGACATCGGGCGACTCGTCCTCTGACGCGACAGCGAAGCCATCTGACGCGAGCCGCCCCTCGAGCTCGTCGGCGTCGACGTCGTTGCGCGCGCACCCCAGGCGAACGATGGCGACGCGGGGCTGGGCGGACACCCCCACAGACTAGAGAGGCTCGCCGCGAAGGGTCATCAGGAAGCCCGGGAGGTCATCGGGCTTGAGGAGCACCTCACGCGCCTTGGAGCCCTCGCTCGGACCCACGACACCGCGGGACTCCAGCAGGTCCATGAGGCGCCCCGCCTTCGCAAAGCCCACGCGCAGCTTGCGCTGGAGCATCGACGTCGAGCCGAACTGGGTGGTGACGACGAGTTCCGCCGCCTGGCACAGCAGGTCGAGGTCGTCGCCGACATCCTCGTCGATCTGGCGCGATGATGCCGTGGGCGCCGTCACGTCGTCGCGGTAGGCGGGCTCCATCTGCTCGCGCGCGTACTTGACCAGGGCGCGGATCTCGGACTCCGAGACGAAGGCGCCTTGTATGCGCTGCGCCTTGCTCGCACCCATGGGTAGGAAGAGTCCGTCGCCCTGCCCGACGAGCTTCTCGGCGCCCGGCTGATCGAGGATGACGCGGCTGTCGGCGAGGGACGACGCGGCGAAGGCGAGACGGCTGGGCACGTTGGCCTTGATGAGGCCGGTTACGACATCGACACTGGGACGCTGGGTCGCCAGCACGAGGTGTATCCCCGCCGCACGCGCGAGCTGGGTGATGCGGACCACGGAGTCCTCGACGTCGCGCGGAGCCACCATCATCAGGTCGGCGAGCTCGTCGACGATGACGAGCAGATAGGGGTACGGGCGCAGCACGCGCTCGCTGCCAAGCGGGGGCTGCACGCGGCCCGTGCGCACGGCCTTGTTGAAGTCGTCGATGTGCCGGAAGCCGAAATGCGCGAGGTCGTCGTAGCGAGTGTCCATTTCCTTGACGACCCATTGGAGCGCATCAGCCGCCTTCTTGGGACTGGTGATGATCGGCGTGATCAGGTGCGGGATGCCTTCGTAGGAGTTGAGCTCGACGCGCTTGGGGTCGACAAGGATCAGGCGCACCTCGTTGGGGGTGGCTCGCATGAGCACCGAGGTGATGAGCGCGTTGATGCAACTGGACTTGCCCGCACCCGTCGCGCCGGCCACGAGCAGGTGGGGCATCTTGGCGAGGTTGGCCACGACATAGCCGCCCTCGACGTCCTTGCCCAGGCCGACGGTCAGCGGGTGCTGCTCTCCGGTGGCGGTCGCAGAACGCAGGACATCGCCGAGGCTGACGAGCTCGCGATCGGAGTTGGGGATCTCGATGCCGATGGCGCTCTTGCCCGGGATAGGGCTGAGGATGCGCACCTCCGGGCTCGCGACGGCGTAGGCGATGTTGCGACTGAGTGCGGTGACGCGCTCGACCTTGACGCTTGGCCCGAGTTCGATCTCGTAGCGCGTGACCGTCGGCCCGCGGTTGAATCCGGTCACGCGCGCATCGATCCCGAATTGCTCGAGCACCTCAGTCAGCGCGGCCACGACCGAGTCATTGGCCTTGGTGCGCGCGCGCGGTGCCGCGCCCGGCTTGAGCATGTCGGAGGGCGGCAGTGCATAGGTCGCCGTCGACTCCAGTGGCAACTGCTCGATGGGGGCGGCCGGCAAGGGCTTGACGGGTGCGGTGACGACAGGAATCTCCTGCGTCGCGTCACGCACCGGCTCGGGTGCGGGCTCGGCCTTGGCCGATTCGTCGAACCGTGCGACCGCGAAGATCTCGCGAGCGGCCGCTGACGTCGGCAGCGGATCGGGATCGGGCTCGCTGACCGAGACGAGGAACTCTTCCTCAGCGACAGGATCGACGACAAAGCCATCGGGTAGGTCGGCCTCGTAGGACTCCAGGTCGTCGAGGCGATCGTCGACGGGGCGCCCGGAGCCACTGCGCATCAGGTGGCCGAGGCCTGCCTTGAGCGCCCGCGGCACCGCGATCAGCGGAGTTCCGGTAATGACGAGAAGTCCGAAGATCGCCAGGAGGCCGAGCAGCACCCCGGCGACCACGGGCCCGAGGGCCGCAGCGATCGGAGCGGTCGCGACCCATCCGACGATTCCCGCGCCCGATGACAGCGCGTCGAGTCCATCACTGGGGGTCGGCAGGCCCTGGATGAGATGCCAGATGCCAGCGGCGGCGATCAGTAGTGCCAGGCCACCGACGAGAAGGCGCCCGTTGGTGACATGGTCCTCGGGCGCGCGCAGGGTGCGCCACGCCATCACAAGCAGGATCACCGGCACAAACACGTCGAAGGCGCCCACGAAATACGACGACACGGTGCCGAGCCCGACGGTGAACCACCCGTCGACGCCGAACCACACGGCCGCGGCCGTGATCACCGCGAGCGCGACGAAGAGCAGGC
>Ga0194129_10005241_pt1 | contig 16671 bp, 13 predicted proteins | sample TA2KigCa35mmetaG_FD_150862 | JGI IMG/M metagenome (GOLD analysis project Ga0194129, IMG submission 150862) | Freshwater microbial communities from Lake Tanganyika, Tanzania - TA2015038 Kigoma Deep Cast 35m | ecosystem: Environmental > Aquatic > Freshwater > Lake | place: Tanzania: Lake... | reverse complement strand
AAAAAAATGTACAAGAAAAAAAAAATTTAATAGAAATACCTATAACACAAATACAAAATATAAATAATGAAATAAATAAAAACAATATATTAAATAAAGAAACTCAATTAAATAATTTAAAATTAAAAAAACTTAATCTAGAATTAGAATATTTAAAAATTTTATCAAAACAATTAAATGATCAACAAACATATTTAAATAGTTTAATACAAACAATAGAGACATTATTTTCTAGAAAAATAACTGAACAAATGGGTATGTATTCTCAAGAACAACAAACTAAAATAACACAATTAAAAAATAATGTACAAAGTTTACAAAAACAATTAAATAATATTTCAAATCAAAAACAAAAAATTAAAAATAATCAAATACAACAATCATTAATATTACAATCAAAACAATTACTACAAAACTCTAGTTCAACAAATACTACAAATACAATAAATCAAATACAACAACAACAAGAGAAACTTTCTCAAAATAAAAGTAGTATAAGTAGTCAAGAAAATTTAAGAAGACAACAAATAAAAATAAAATTAAAAATAAAAATAGATATAGAAAAATTAAGTGAACAACTCCAAATAGAAATGAATATTAATCAAGATTATTTAGAATTATTAAATAATATAAAAAATCAATTAAATAATTTAATTCAAAATAGTAATACAAATAAAACTACAATTTCAAATAGTTTAGTAAATAATTTTATTAATCAATGTAAAAATAAATATGATTCAATTAATAATTATATTGATGAAATAAATACAGGAATTAATGGTATTAATAATAATACAAACACAAATGAAGTTAAACAAATATTACAACATTTTAATCAAACATTAAAAGATATTATGACTTATATTTCACAAATAGAAAATATTTTAGGAATTATTGGAAAAACAATTACTAATACAAATAATGCAGAAATAAAAAGTTTATTAGAAAATATTAGTAATAATTTATATAATTTATATAATGGTTATCTTGAAAATAAACAAAAATGTATAAATATTGTCAAAAATAAAATCATAAATTATTATAAAAATAAAATTAATAAAATAATATCTTCATCAAAATCTATTCAAGAAAATATGTCAAGTAAAATAACAAATGCACAATCAATTTTACAAATGCAAAATATAAATAGTTTACCAGAAATAAAAGCAAAATTAGAATCATTTATTTCTATATTTAATCCAATAGACCAAAATATAATATTAATAATACAAAAATTTAATGAAATATTACAAAAATTACAATAAACTATAAAAATATTTTTTATCAAATTTTTTTATATAAATATATTTTATATAATGAACATTAAACTTCAAAGTTTAAATAAAGACCAATTATTAACAATAATTAGTAAATTATCAAAAAAAGAATTAATAAATGTAATTAATCAAAAAATGGTAATTGAACAAATGGGTGGAAATAATATTCAAGTATCCTCTAAAAATGCAACCAGAAATTATATTATTGCAACAAATAATTCTATTAAAAAAGCAGAAAATAATTATAAACAAAATAAACATAATACAATGAGAAATGATAATTTTTACAATAATATTAATGAAAATGAAAATGAAAACAAAAAATAAAAATTAAAAATATTATATTATAATATATGAGTAATTTCAAAAATTTAATTAATAAATGTGTTGTTCGAATTATTGCAGATGTTGTTAATATTAATTGGGATATTCCATATTTAAAAGAAACACCACAAAAAGGTCAAGGTACAGGATTTTTTATTGATAATAAAGGAACAATATTAACTTGTGCACATGTTATAGATAGTGCAAAAAATATTTATATAGAAATTCCAAATTTAACAAGTGAAAAATATGAATGTGAATTAATAGGAATATGTCCAGAATTTGATATTGGTATGATTCGTTGTAAAAATTATAAATCAAAAGAATATTTATTATTAGGTGATTCTGACAAAATAAAAGTTGAATCAAATGTTCAAGTTGTTGGTTATCCTGTTAGTATGAAAAAAAAATCACATAATTCTAATAATTTAAAAATTACTGTTGGTATTATTGGAGGTCAACAAGCAGGTTTAATCCAAACAGATTCTGCTATTAATCCAGGTAATTCAGGTGGACCTTTATTTTATAAAAATAAAGTGATTGGTATCAATAGTCAAAAATTAGTTGGTCAATCTCTAGAAAATATTGGTTTTTCTATACCAATTAATTATTATAAAATTATTCGTAAATATTTTAATGGACAAAAAATAATATATAGACCATCTTTATTATTTGATTTCAATAATACTACTAAATCTTTGATAGAAAATTTAACAAACAAAAAAATATCACATGGTATTATTATCTCAAAAATATATGATATGTCAGTATTAAAAACAACACCAATAGAAACAAATGATATTATAATTTCTATCAATAATTATAATATTGATAATTTTGGATTAACTATAAATTTTAAATGGTTAGGTACTGCAATTGATACTGATGTTTTATTGAATAGATTTACAAATGATGAAACAATAAATATAAAATATTATAGTATAAAAAATAAACAAATCCAAAACACAAATGTAAAATTAGTTCCATTTATTTGTCCAATTCGAAAAATATATCCTGCACTTGAACCAATTGATTATTTTGTATTTGGAGGTATTATTTTCTCAATGTTAACTGAAAATTATATTTATAATATTAAAGATGATAGATTAAATATAAATTTAATATGTTTTAATAAAGAACTTAAAAATAAACTAAAATCAAAAATAATAATTACTACTATTTTTAATAATAAAATTAATATTTTAAAAAATATTAGTAATGGTGATATTATTTCAAAAATAAATGATATTGAAGTTGAAACAATAAATGACCTAAAAAATGCATTGAATAAACCACTTGTTATAAATAATAAAAAATACATTAAAATTGAAAATTCTAAAAATAAATATGTTATTGAAAATATTGATGATTTATTATTTGAAAATAATTCTTTTTCTAAAAATTATTCCTATAATATAAGTAATATTTATAATAAATTATAATTATTTTTGTAATTGTTTTACATAAAATATTGTTCTATCTTCACTACCTTCAGATAATTTATCTGTTGATACTGGATTATTATATATATCTTCTTTACATTGATAAATAAAAAAATCTCTACCATAATCTTTTGGTAATTTATCTGTTTTTTTTATTATACCTAATTTTATCCCTTTATTTTTGTCATATTCACCCCAAGTTAATACCTTAGAATAATGATATATTTTATATAATTCTTTATCTGTTAAATCTTTTACTTTTCGAAAAGGATTTATTTTAGCACACCATAATATGTCAGCTCTCAAATAATTACCTATTCCAGAAATTATTTTTTGATTCATAATAACATTTCCAATAGGTTTATCCAAATTTATTTTTTTTTGAATTCTTTCTTTAAATAATAAAAATGTTGTTTTTAAATCCATAATATCAGGTCCAATAGTATTTAATTTTTTATTTAATTCTTCAATACCTTTTACACCTTTTAATGTACCAAAATTACGAACATCAAAATAATAAAATATACTTCCATCATTAAATTTAAATTCAACATTTAAATTATTCAATGCGGCTTTTTTTATTTGTTCTTCTGGTATATAATCAATTATTATTGGAAATTTATATTTGTGATTATGATAATATAACCATCCACCACGTAATCCTAATGTAACAAATAAATAATATTCTTTTTCAAATTCAATATACATAAATTTACCTTTGTTTTTTACATTTTTTATTTTTAATGGTAAATTTTTAGATAATTCATAATATAATTCAAATGGTTTATGTCTCTTATATCTACCCCCTAATATTTTAATCTCTATTAGTTTTTTATTTTTAATATGTTTATTTATAAATTCTGTATAATCTCTAACTTCTACTACTTCTGGCATATATTTATTAATTATATTTAAAATATAATTGACAAATAATATATATAAAATTTATAAAATGAAAATCATTTTATTAAGACATGAAGAGAGAGGTATTAATATTGGTTTTAATAGTGAATTAACTGATAATGGTATATTAAAATCATTAGAATTACCAAAAAAATTAGAAAATATAAAAATTGATATTATTTATTGTTCTCCTTTTATTCGTACATTACAAACAATTTATCCATATTCAATTCAATATGAGAAAAAAATAAATGTTGAATATGGATTATATGAATATCTACATAATCCATATTTTTTATTAATAAAATGGTATTATAGTCAAAATGACATTACTGATAAAGATTTAAAAAAAATAATTAATAAAAAATATAAATCAATTTGTAATAAAAATGATTTTATTTTACTAGAAGATGAATTGAACTTAGAAAGAAGAATTAATAAATTTTTTGACCATCTTAAAAAATATCATTCTAATAAAAGTATATTATTGGTAACTCACAAAGGTGTTATCAATAAAATTAAAGATATGTTTGTTAAAAAAACAGATATGGATGATGAATTTGAAATGGGTAGTTTTGAAATTTATAAAATATAATTTAATTTAAAATGCCATAAAATTCATATCTCCTGCATAAAATCCCTTAACATCCCCTAATAAATCAGCGTCTTTTGGAACAGGTGGAGGAGGGGTTTTAGTAAATATTTTATTGAAATCATCATCTTCATCTTTTATATTTTTACCAATATCTTTGAATATTTTTTTTACAGGTTGAAATTTTGATTTAATTCTAGTTTTTAAATCTAGTTCTTCTTCAATAATATGTTGTTTATTTACAGAAGTAGTAGTTGTATTAGATTGTTGTTGTGGAATACATTGATTTTTTGGAACATATAATAAATTTACATTATTTTTAGAAATATAATCTTTATTAACATCAGCTTTTGATATATATTTTTTATCAATATCACTTTTTAATACATATTTATTTAAATCAGGATGGTCATTTATGTTATATTGATATATTTCTTTACATTCTTTTTCAGGAGGACAAGTTGGACAAATAGGACATATTGGACATTCTGGACAGGTTGGACAATCAGGACATGGTGGAACACTACTTTTTAATATATATTCTGATAAATCAACTTTTGGACATGGTTCAATTTCACTTTTTAATATGTAATCTGATAAATCTTGTACAGGAGGTAACATATTTTTAGTAATATATTCACTCATATCAGGACAAGCAGGTACACTACTTTTTAATACATATTTATCAATATCATTATTTAATGTAATATCACAAGTTCTACAAATATTAGTATTATTATTGTTATTATTTACACAATTATTTTGTTGTGTTGGTAAATTTAAACATTGTGTATTTGTTGAAGAAGTATTATTATTTTCACTTTCTATAATATTATTTTGATAAGTTGTTTTTGGTGCTCCCCAATTATAATATCTTTGTGCACCTTCACTAATTGACATATCACTAGAAACAGATGGATTAAAAATACCAAAGTTTTCTTTAGTAGGATTTGTAAATCTTTCAACAGTAAATCCTTCAATTTCAGTATTTAACTTTAATATTTTTTCTTTTTCTGTTAAATCAGGTGGTGTATAACTAGCCATATACAAACCAATAATAATTATAAAAACAAATAATAATGTAATCCAAATAAATATATCACTCATTATATATTTATTCAAGATATTTTTTTAGATATTAGAAAAGTATATTATCTTTATATTTTATAAATCACAACCCCAGCATGGAATATTATCTTTCTTAATATATTTATTGAAGTCAGGATGTTCTTCAATATTAAATTGACTAAGTGAACAATAATCATTTGGATCTTCAAAAAATTTTCTCATTTGTATACATTCTGGACTATTTTTATTTGCAGGATTCCAACAAAAACATTTGTCATCAACTAAATTATTTAATTGACAATAATTTGATATAATCTTTTTACAATTTTTATTTAATTCCATATTATTATAATTATTCATATCCCAATTAACACCTGTACATTGTGATGTAAAACAAGGATTTAATTCATTTATTATAAATGGACATGTTTGAATATTATTTGTGTCTTTTAATAATTCTGTAGGTATAGAACATTGTGGAAAATTTAAATTATAAATAAATCTCGCTTTATCTCTATTATTTCCATAATTAATTTCTCCTGATATATTGTTTTTTTTAGAAAATTCACTATTTGGATCAATATATACAATATAATTACCATTTTGTTTAAATACTTTTGGACAATTATTCTTTGTTTCAACAAAATATTCATTATTATTACATATTGGGTCAGTTTTATTTAAAGGATCAGAACAATATTTTGTACAAGATGACATCATATATTTACAATAATTTTTACAATTTGCTTTATCTTGTCCTTCTAATTTATCACAAATATTAGAACAATTATTTAAACAATGTTCTTTATAATTTTGATTATCAAAATTATCTATAAATATATTTTCAACTGATTCGTTTTTTAATGATCTAACATTATTTGGTTTTATATAATTTATATTATTATTTGTATATTCTGCACCAGTAAACATATGAATTCTATTTATATCAGGTGTTTCAAAATGTTTATCCTTATTTGTTATAAAATATTCTCTAATTTCATTCAATTCTTTTCTATTAATAACTTTATTATAAAATAATAATGCATATAAATTCAAATTCAAATTCTTATTTTTATTTATTACAAAACTATCTTTACTAAAATATAACTTTCCAATTTCAATTGACATTATGTTAATTGAATCTAAATATATATGTATAATATCATTTGTATAAATAATTGCTAATAATGATTTATTATATATAATTACTTCATTTCTTGATTTATATGTTTTTTGACCATTATTAATAAATAAATATCCATCTTGAAATTTTATTTCAAATGAATATCTATTATTTCCTGGTACACTTATCAAATAAAAATCTTTAATACTATTATTTTCATTCACTGCATTATCAGAAGCTTCATTTTCAATTATCTTATTTAAAACAAATAATATTGAAAAATTCTCTGAATTTATTTTATTTGAAGAAAATCCAACAACTTTTTGATTTAATGTACTTAAAGAACCAACTGTTAAATCAACTTGTGGAATAGTAGACCAAAATAAATCATTACCATTTCCACTTAAATCATGCCATGTTGGAATATTTGATTGATAATTATAACCATCAGTAAAACATATTAATTTATGATTAAAACGAAAATTTTCTGCATCAACTAAAACTTTATATAATGATAAATTTGTATAATAATAATAATTATATTGTAATTTTTCACCATAATTTAAATATATACTCATTTTATTTGATGTGTTTGGTCCTGCTATAAAATCATATTTCACCAAAAACCATGTATCTTCATCATTATCTGTCAATACCACTTTTTGAATAATATTATATGTCAATCTTGGAATATAATTACTAAAATCTTCATTTTGAAATTTTATTTGTATTAATTTATTTAAATCTAACTCTTCTATTGATGATTTACCAATAGATAACCAAAAATATAAATTATATTTTGCATTTTTATCATTATCACATTCTAATTGATAATATGTCAATACATCTGTGTTTTTTTGTTCTAAAACATAGGAAGTTTTACCAGGATTTTTTTTAACTATAATTTTATTATATCCATTTTGACTAACTAAATTAGAAATATTATTACCATTTTCAAAATTACCATTTTTAATTAAATTATCATTATCAATATTTTCATTCGATTCTGTATTTGTATTTGCAATAGTACTTGCAATAGTACTTGCATTTGCAATAGTACTTGTATTTATACTTGTATTTGTACTTGTATTTGCAATAGTATTTGTACTTGTATTTGCAATAGTATTTGTACTTGTATTTGCAATAGTATTTGTAAAAGATTCTTTTATATTTGTATCATAATTATATAATATAAATAATAATATAATTACTAATAATATTGTTATTATTAAATATACTAATATTTCCATTTAATAATATATAAGATATAAATTTTTTAAAGATATTATTTATAATAAATCATAAATATGAGAAAATGGAACAATTAATGGTTCATTAATTGGTGGTGTTGGAAAGCTTTTCATCAATACTATATTATATTCATTATCATTTTCTTGATAAACTGATGTAATATCATTGTATTCAATATTAGCATTATACATTGAATCACCTCCATTTGCAAAATTCATTACACTACTGGGTAATACAATAGGATTACTATTTGAATATCCATATGTAACATTTGTTGTAACATATTTATAAAATAAAATCCATGTTGATTGTGGTGGATAATATCCTGAATTTAATCCATTAATATTAAAATCTTCTTGAATTGGACAAACAACAATATTTGTTGGTATTTGTCCATTTTGAATTGCAGATAATGATATTGGTGGACTTGCAAATGTCATAATTGTATTTTTTTCTGGTGTTGCAAATACTCTTTTAATAGAAAATTGTATATTTCCTAAATAATTAGTTTGTATTATATTCAATATATTATTATTTGTTTGACCAAATTGAAAACTTATATAATTATTTGGAAAAACATAGTTGTTAACTATCTTATTATATGCACTATAATTATAAATTGGTGGTGGATTGTTTATAATAAAATTTTTTGATAAAATTATTCTATATAAATTTGACCCAACTGTATTTCCAACAATTTTATATGATAAATATTTTTTCAAAAATACATTATTCATATATAATGTAACAATTGCCATTTGATTATCTGCTATAAAATATGTTTGTTTTTTTATATTATCTATTTCTGTTTGATTAAATAATCCAACAAAAGATATATTCATTACAAAATCTCTATCATTTTCTAATACTGCCGTTAAATTATTTTGAATTAATGATATTATTTCAAATGTTTGAACCTGATTATTTTGTCCTGTTTGATATGTAATTGTTCCAAGATTACCTGTTGGACTTGTACTATTATTTATTTGTATTGTCATTGTACCATTAACAGTATAATTTGGATTTACTGTTGTTGCTAAAGTTGTCCAAGTACCATTAGCAATATCTGTTGTTATTTGTGAATTATTTAAAATTGATTGTATTATTGGATTATTATCATTTGATTCTTCACTTGTAGCTTGAAACTTTTCAATATTATAAATTAATACTTTATTATATTGTGAATTTATAATTCCATAAATTATTAATAAACATATTATTAATAAAATAACTGGTATAACATACTTATTACTCATATATATTTATATATTGATAAAATATTTTTTCTTAAAAATTTATATTATTTAAAAAATAGCTTAATTGATTGGTACTATTTAAATTAGAACCTATTATTAACCATCTTCCATAAGTTTGTGCAGTTGGTTGTAATCCTATCATTTCTGCATTATTATTATTTATTCCATTAAATGCTCCATAATCTTGTCCAGGTATTAAATAAAATCCATTATTTGTTCTAATATTTACAGTCATTACAGTATAATTTATTGGTGTACTACTTGATGATAAATTTCCATTAGTTACTAATGGATTTACATTTTCAAAAAAGAATTGTTGACTATTACCACCTGAATAAAGTGACATATTAATTTGTTGTGTTGAATTATTATATTGAACAAATTTTTGTACATCATTAGGATATATATTTGATGTACTTAAAGTAAATCCACATGAATTTAAATTTTTCTCTGATGGTAATTTTCCAAAATTTATATTCCATAATAATGGATAATTATTTGATATAACTGGACCACTAGAACCAGTAGCTCCTGTAGAACCAGTTGAACCTGTTGAACCAGATGTATTTAATGATGAAATATAATTATTTTGAAATTGTGTTAAACAATTTGTTAATATTGTTTGAGTATTTGAAGCATTATTATTTGTTGCTAATAAATTTGAAAATGATATAGTATTCATTTGTACAAGTGATGATGGTGTAGAAGTTTTTGATGATAAAATTGTTTGATAATTTGATAAATTTAATGCTTGACTTGTCATATCTGTTTGAACAGTTAATCCATTATTAAATGAATCAAAAAATTGACAATTTAATGTTTGTATAGTAGATGCATTTGATATATAACACAATATCACTTGATTATATGTACCTGAACAATAAGATAAATAATTACATATTTTATCAGTTTTCATTAATGTAGATGGTGCATAAAATCCAATATTTTTAGTTAATGCTGATAAACTTTGTTGACTTTGTATTGAACAAGTATTTACATTATTACTTGCTGGTCCAAGTAAACATGTTGGTGTACCTGTACATATACCATTTGCTCCTAATGTTCCACAAGCATTACCAGTAAGACCTGCAAATATTGAATTTCCTAAACCATATCCTGGTGCAGTACATAATACTTTACCATTTGGACAAAATAATGAAGTTATATTAGAAGATAATCCTCCTATATTAGAACCTGGATTTATACTTGGTGTTTGTTGTGTATATGGTGAACTCACACTATCAAACATATTTAAAGCAGGTAAATTACTAGATGTTCCACTATAATTATATTGAAATGGTTGTGATAAAGTTAAAGTTAATGAATTTGAATTTGTATTACTATATGGATAAATTGTGATATTATTTCCACTAATTGTTCCTGATAATAAATTATTAACATTTGGAGAATTAGATGGAGTTTGTGCAACTAAACCAATTACTGGATTAGTATAACTTGTATTAAATATATTATTATAATTTGTAATTGTAAACATTGTCTTATTAAAATTTAATTGTCCAACTGCAATAAATACATTATTTCCAATATTTGTCAATAAAACCATACTATTTGTTACTGCACTATTTGAAGCATTATTATTGTCAATTGATAAAGATGTTAATACAATAATTACTTTATCATTTATTTGTAAAAATTGTGCATAAACACCTGCACCTGTCCAAGTACCATTCCAAGTATTATTTATACCTATTGGGTTTTGTATATTATAATTAAATGAATTTATATTTGTTTGATAAAGGTCAGAATCAACAGTATCTTGATAATAAGTACTTAATGAACCTTGAGTTGAAAAACTCTCTAATATTTTATAACTTTGATAATTTCTATAAATTAAATAAGATGACAACAAAAAAATAACTATTATTATAAATATTAAAAATTTATCCATTTATATATTATTTATATATAAAAAAATATTTATAAAAATCATATTTATTCTAAATTCTTAAAGATTAAATGGTTCTGGATCTGAATCTCCTGATTTCCATTCTGACCATGGATTATTTATTTCTATTGGACAAGCTGTATTATTTGTGTCTTGATTATTATTATTTAAATTTCTATTTCCAGTTGGTATTATTTGTGGTGGACAAGACGGATTAGGAACATAATAATCTGGATTATTTGTCCATGCATTTGAACCATAAATCCAATCACTATTATTATATACTCTTGTTGGTGAATAACAACCTCCTACACCTAAATTATTACATTGATTTAATTGATTTTGTAATGTTTGTAAATAACCTTGTTGCATTTGTTGTTGACATGTTGGTGCTTGACTTTCTTGTTGTTGTTGAGGTTGACTTTGAGGTTGCTGTGGTGAAGGTTGTCCTCCTGACACAGAATTTGTACTATTTTGTGAATTATAACTTATATTTATATTTAATGCTTTCAAATCATTTGGTAACATAAATTGTCCAGTTGTTCCTTGTACTGCTGGTATATTATTTGTACTTGGTGTAATATTAGTATATCCTGTATAACCAGTAGTACCAGTATATCCAGTATATCCAGTAGTACCAGTAGTACCAGTAGTACCAGTAGTACCAGTAGTACCAGTAGTACCAATAGTACCAATAGTAGCAGTAGCACCAGTAGCACCAGAAATAATAGAATAATTTATTGTACTAGTATTTCCAGTATTTCCACCATTAATAATAGAAGCATAAGATGCATTTTGATTATAACCAGTTAATCCATGATTTTCATCATTACAACAAGTATTTATCATAGTAGATAATGTATTTACTTGTTGTTGTAAATTATTATAATTATTGGTATTTGATGAAAAATAATTTTGTAACATTTTTTCATCTTCTTCTTCTATAACTAATGTATTTTCTATAGAATTAATTTTACTTCTTAAATCATTTATTTCTCTTTGATAATCATCTGTAAAATTTTCATATGCATTTTTACTACCTAAATAATAAAAAATAACAAATAATATAATAGAAGTAAGTACAAATATATAAATAAATTCAAAATTAAATTTTCTACTATAATATAATGAAATGCAAAATCCCAAAATAATTGATATTATAAAAAAAAATAAATTTTTATTCATCATTTTATAATATATATATATATTATTATGAATAATAAAAATATAAATAAAATTAAAATTAAATCAAATATTTCTAAAAATATTTATTCATCCAATGAAAATGTAATTGAATTAACACTTAAAGACTTTGATTACAATAAAAAAACAAAAAAATTAACTCTAATAAATAAAGATTTTATAAAAAATAATGGATTTATTGTTTTTTATGCACCTTGGTGTTCTCATTGCAAAGAATTTTCTGACAAATATATTGAATTAGCTTTATCAAATGAAAATTTATTTTCATTTGGTGCAATAAATATTGAAAATATAGATGATAAAAATGATCATCTAGTAGTTTATGCTAATGTTGATGAAATACCAACTTTAATGATAACTGATAAAAATGGTAATATTGAAAAATATAAATTTAAATATAATTATGATAATCTTATTTTCTATATAAATACAAATATTTAATTTAAAAAATATTCATTAAACCATATTTTAAATTGTTTTGGTGTTTTTATTTTATGAAAATGATTACTTTTTAATACTTCTTTTAAATTTGTTCTTATTGTTTTATCTGGATATAATTTACAAAATTGTATAAAAAAATTATATATATTATCATATTTCATTAAAGATATATTTTCAAAATCAATACTGTTTATTAATATGTTTATTGTCATAAATATTTTTTCATTATCTATTTTACAATATTTTTCTTTACATTTCTTATAAATAAATCTTTTCTTGTCTAATAATCCATTTACTATATTATGTGTATCATATACCCATTTTACCATATATTTTCTTTTTATATTTTGTTCTTCTATTGGATTAATTTCATAAATTATTTTTTCATAATGGTCACTACATTCTTTACAAGGAATTATATGTAATAATGTTGTATAAAATAAATAATAATTATGTTTTCTTTTTTCTAGAATTTTTAAATTGTTATTTGTACTAAAAGAATGTAACATATACCATACTTTTGGACCCCAATATTTAGTCCCATATATCATTCTCTTTATAAATAATAAATAAAAATAATATAAAAAAATATATAATATATTATAATGAATAACTTTAAATCATATGAAACACACTTTTTTTTTCTTATTAATAAATGCTTACTTCTATTTAAATATATAAATGTTAATTACCAAAAAGAGATATTAAATGAAATTAAACTTTTCATACATAAATTACAAGAAATATTTTCAACTGCTGATTTTAAATCAAATATTGAAAAAAAAAATAAAATTCTAGAAATTCTAATACATTATTTCGAAAAAATCATTGATGATAAAATTTTTCCTTATATGGATAATACCCATAATAAATATCTTATTATTTCCGAAATTGATAATATTGCACTTATTGCTTCTGAAAAATCTTCCAATAATTATGCAGAAAAAATACTTAATGATACATTATCAGAACCAAAAAAACAAGAATATAAAAATAATGATTATCAACAAAATCAACAACAAGATTATAAAAATAATACTTATAAACAAAATCAACAAAATCAACAAAATCAACAAAAAGAAATGAAACAATCATTATCTAAAAAAGAATATACAACAAATATTGATAAAGAAAAGGAAAAAGATATAAATGTAAAATTAGAAGAGATAGAAAGAAAATTGAATAATAAAATGAAAGTTGTTTTTTCAGAAATAGAAAACAATATAAAAACATCTTTTAAAAATTATTTTGATCATGCACAATATTTTGAATATGATTTGGACAAAAAATTTAACCAAAAAATGGAATTCAATAATCAATTATTAGAAGAAAAAATCAAAAGTATTATTTCAGAAAGTAATATTGCAACAGACCATCCTTCTATGATTCGTTATGAAATTGAAGATAAAATTAAAGTATTAGCAACTATTTTTAATGAAAATATCCAAAAAATGTTTGAAAATTTAACAGACAGAATAACAAATAATGAAGAAGAATTATTAAGATTTTTTGACGAAAAAATTAATAATAGTAATTTTAATAAAAATAATTTTAATATTATTTTTGATAAAGATTTAAATGAAATAAAATTATTGTATTGTGATGATATTATAACATCAACTAAAATAAATATTAAAGGACTAATTGGACCAAAAGGCCCGATTGGAAATAAAGGTGATAAAGGTGAAACACCAATTATAAGGAAAATTGAATTTACAAATGATGACAAACTAAAATTTATAATTCAAGAATCAAATAATATTTATGATGTTGTTTCTGACGAAAGAATTCCATCTGGACCTCCTGGACCTAAAGGTGATAAAGGTGAACCTGGTAAATCTACTTTAGAATTAAAATGGAATCAAGAAAATGTGATGTTAATTGATGAAGAACAAAATAATAGTGTTATATTTTTAAAGTCATTATCAGTTGGTGATAAAAGTCATTGTTTAAAAGATAATTCATTATCAATTGGTGGAGCTACTTGTTATCAAAATAATTCTTTGGCTATAGGAAATAATTCAAAAACATTAGATTCTGAAAGTATTGCTTTATTTGGGTCTACTATAGGAAAAAAAGCTTTAAGTTATAGAGCTAATAATATAGATGAAAATACAGTTCAATTTGGTATGAAAGATAATAAAAATAATTTTAATATTAATACTTTTAATATTAATTCTAAAGAAATAAATTTAGAATGTGAATACTTAAAGATTAAAACAAATAAATATGAAAATACCAAATTTCTAGAATTTGAAGAAAGATTAATTCAAATTGAAAAAAAACTTGTCGATGTTTTAAGAAAAATTTAAACACTTTTCTATTAAAAATAATAAATATAATTATTTATTTTTTTTATAATTTTTTTTCTATATTATAGTATATAAATATGACTTTCATTTTAGAAAGAAAAGTAGGTGATGTCAAAATGTGGGAATTATACGTTGGATTTGTCTTCCTTCAAATTATTATCGGAATCGCAGTAACTCTCTTAGTCGGTGTTTTCGACCTCGCCGGCATTAGAGGTGCTTTAGGACAAATTGTTAAGCAATTTGGTATTGTTATGGGGGGTAAACCACCGGCAAAATGGTTGTCTCCAGTTACGGGAGAAATAACTGAAGGTAAATACTTCTAATCAATCTTTTATCAATAACTTTTATTAAAAAATATTTTTTATATATTTTTTATAATACTACTATCATATCACTAAAATATTTTATTAACAAAATATTTTATTATTGTTTTATATATCAATAAATATTTATAAATTATTATTGCATTGTTATAATATTAAAACGAACTAAATTATTAATTTGGCTATATGGAATTATAAATATAAATAAAAACTTAATATTATAAAAAATAATATTTTTATTGATTAATTAATCAATAATTTTATAAAAAAATACAATTATTTCTATAAAAATGTATATTTAAAAATAACTTAATATATATATTTATAAAATGTGTATTATTGAAGGATGTACTAAACAACCCAACTTTGGGAACTTAACAGTTAAATAAAACCGTATAAAAGTGTATAACTTTAAGCATACATTTATTTTAAAAGTTTTTAAATTAAAACTACTTAAAAAGATGTTAATAATATAATATATAAATATGAAATGAGCTTTACATTAGTGATTATTTATTCCAAATGAGAAAATAGGATTATTATTAGAAGGTATTCTCAACCTTTAATAATATAAAGCACAACAGGCTATAACTCTTAGTCTTTAGAAACAGAATTTTTATTCTGAAATGTTTAAATGAAACGATGAAATTTCTTTTTAGAAAAAGTATTTTAGTAGAAATAAACATTCTTTAAATGTATATCTAAAAAATATGTATTTAATGTTTTCATCAGAGAAATTTTTTTAGTTGGGCCTACCGCTATGGTCGTTAGAAACAGAGAGTTTATATGTAAAACGGAGGAAAAGACATATAAAAAAAAGAATGTTTTGCACTTGTATGAAACGATGAAACAAAAAAGTAATTTAGTAGAATCGGTGTAAAAGTACAGAGAAAGGTGTTATACACTTTTGTACGGTTTCAAAAAGCGGTTTATTAATGATAAAAAAGCACAATATTGCAAAAGTCATATATTAGATGGAATGGTTGATATAAAAAAGGTCTAGCTACTATAAAGAAATCAAAAGAAAATGAATGAAATAAAAGATTAGAATCATTATCAGAACAATTACAATATTGGATAAATGAAAATAATAAAACTGATAAAACAGTTGAAGTTATTCAATTATTTTATGATGTTAATGAATAATTTTATAATAAAATAAAATATAATATATTATTATAAATGAGTAAAAATGAAATGGTTACAATTGAAAATAAAGAAAAAGACTTAAATAAATTACAACATGACAT
>Ga0194129_10005232_pt1 | contig 16682 bp, 32 predicted proteins | sample TA2KigCa35mmetaG_FD_150862 | JGI IMG/M metagenome (GOLD analysis project Ga0194129, IMG submission 150862) | Freshwater microbial communities from Lake Tanganyika, Tanzania - TA2015038 Kigoma Deep Cast 35m | ecosystem: Environmental > Aquatic > Freshwater > Lake | place: Tanzania: Lake... | reverse complement strand
CATTTCAGTGTATTGGTCATAGGTCTAATCATAGGGCACTTATGGCACTCGGTCAAGTGTTATTGCTGTGTCTATCGTCACGCCTTCCGTCAGGGCTACCGTTTCGGGTGGGTTATCGCTACCGTTTCGGGTGGGTGGCTTGGTCGCTGCTGCGTCAGCGTGGCGTCTGGGACTGGGGGCGTTGGCTAGCGGGGCTGGCGAACGCCCCCAGACATCTTCTTACGACGGTGGCGGATGAGGAGTTCGGGTACAACAAAAAACCGCCTAGCCCATTACGGCTAGACGGTCTTTGAGAGGGGGGGTGGCTATTGCTCTGAAACGACCCAACCCTCTCGTTCGTTGATTTCCCACACGCCTTTTTCTTCGTTGAGGATGTTTTCCTCAATGTTGTAGTCAGTCCCACCCAAACGGATGCGGAACTTCATCACCTTTGAGATGTGGTCTATCAACTCTTTGATTACTGCTTCGGCTTTCTCAATGCTGTCGGCATTTATTTCCAGCACCGAGACAGTCAAGTCTGCTGAGTAGTACTTTTCTGCGGTCACGCTTCCTCCCTTTTGCTAGTTGTTTTCGTCTGCTATCTGCTGGCACTCAGGGCAGTAGCCCTGTTCGCTGAGTGGCGACCACTCATCACCGCAGTTGGCACACGCTTGTTCATTTCCGTATTCTGTTTCCATCACGACCTATCGTAGGGCATAACTGCCTCAAAGTCAAGTAATGTGACGAAAGTCATACGACATTCCACCGCACAACACGCCTCTTATGTGGTCAGAAGAAGGTGAGAAACCGAACGAAAACGCAGTCACACCGTCTGCTTATGGTAAGGAAAGAGAGAAGAACCAAATGCCCAAACTGAACACACCCGAAGAAGTAGATAAGAACCGCCGAGTAGCGTGGGGTCGCTACTACTCCATTATGGAGGAGAACAAACGCCTACGAGAAGAAATCGCTTGGCTTCGCAGCCACCGTCTCTCGTTCTACCACCTGTTCCGTCTCATCCGTCGCAACCGCAAGGTCACACCTGAACTGCTGATGCTTGCCGAGGAACTGCGTAAGAAGATGTACGACGCTGAACTCCTACGCATTACGAGGAACTGAACGGCGGCCGCACCGTCGTCGTCGGCCGCACCGTCGTGGTCGGCCGCACCGTCGTCGTGTGGTCGGCCGCCGGCGCACCGGATGTCTGGGGTCTTGGCATCTAAGCGGGGCTCGCAAGTCGCATCTGGTTCTTCTTACGACGGTGGCGTATGACTGCCCGACGGACTGAGTAGGGATAACGACAAGGGCGGGCGCACTCCCCGTATGTGGGGGTACGCCCGCCCTAGTCGGGGGGGGTGGGTTGGCTTTGCGCTTAGCGCAGGTTATTGGCTTCGGTAATCAGCCCTAAGACATAGGGATTAGCGTCGCAGGTGTACGGTAGGTCTCGCAACACACGCTCGGCAAACGCATTTAGCCCCTTGTCGGAATAACGGTTAGTGGGCGAAGTGCTTAGGCAAACGCACGGATAGGTTTGAGCGACAAACGGTGAGTAGATAGTCACCATTAGCCCTGAACCGCTAGTCTGCCAATGAACTTTACGCAGGTCGGCACGGTACTCTTTGCGTCGGCTGTCGTGCTCTATTTCTAGAAGCATTAGAACGCCTACGGGTTCGTTCGTATGCTCTAATGTCTCCAAGTCCTGAGCCGTGGATTTCCACGCATAGATTAGTTGTCGGTACTTGTCGTGTCGCTTTGCTTTGGCTAGCAGGTTCTCTACTAACTCACGGTTTATTGCTGGTGCTGGTGTGGTCATAGGTGTAATCATAGGGCATAACCGCCCCTAAGTCAAGTGTTTGGCAAGTGTCTATGGTCACGCTTGGCGTGATGTAGCGCAACAGACAAGCACACACACGGCGCAAGTGGCGAAGGGGGCGAAGGCGAAGGGGGCGACGGCGACGAGGCAACTTGGCGGCCCCGCGCGCGCACGCACGGGCGCGCTTCTTCTTCTACCTGACGGTGGTGGATGAAAAGAAAAAACCCCAACCGCATTTCTACGGTTGGGGCTCACTTGGGCAAGTGATTAGTTCAGCGACATAGCACCTTCGTATCGGTGTTCACCGACGAAAGAGAGAGTTCGTTCACCGTCTGAATAACCTTTACCGTTTATCTTCCAGACGAATAACGCCTTGTCGCCAAGCACATAGACATACTCTGCCCAAGCAAAGTTGTAGTCATCTTGCGTGAACCATTTAGCAGATGAGATGTCGGTGTGTGCTTCGCCGTAGCCCTTCACATACTTCCACTCGGTTTCACGACGCTTGTAATCGGGGTCAATAACAGACCACGATAGGTGGTCGTGAAGAAGTACCTTTCGGACTTTCTCTACTCCGTCACGGCGCACAAGTTCCGTAAGTTGGGGTATCTTGACTGATGGGTAGCCATCCCAATGAGAGTAGCGACCACGCCAGCCGTCACCGTATGGCTCAGCGACAATACAGCGAGTTGCCATTAGTGACCTGCCGTTGGATGACGACGCTTGGAGAGTTGTCGTTCGGTGTCGTTGTTGGCTTCCTTATTTAGAAACGCCATAACTCCACAGAACATAACCGACCATACGAATAGAACGGTCATCATTATTTGATACCGACGAACAGTTCGGCTGGCTTTACGCCAATGGCTTCGCACAGACGGAACAGCGTGTCAAGGTTTGGTGAGAAGTGACCGTTCTCAATGCGGTTCACCGTCTTGCGGTCAATGCCAGACGCTTTTGCGAGTTGCTCTTGCGTCAGGTCGTTTTCCACTCGCAGTTCGCATAAACGCTCTGCGACGATTTTTTCTTTCTTTGTTTTGGGCATTTCGGTATTCTCCTTTGTTGTTGTTGTTATTACATCTACCAGATGGCGAAGCCACCACAGGTTTTTAGAAAGCGAGCGAAGTTTTTGATGTTTTCTTCATCTATCTGATACCCAGCCTGCCACGGTTCTACTTTGGACTTTCCATCACACACATTACATTTTTCATTTACGAGTTTTTCGTTTTTTTTCGCTTTCAGACGCTTGTATTTCGGAAGTTTCTGCCCGTCACCCATTAGGTCATTTAGGTATTCATAGTTCCAAGCCGAACGGTATTCATCTTCGCTGGTTTTTAGCCATTGACGAGTTCCTGTCGCACGACAATGAACGCATTTACGCATTGGAAGCGACTTGATGTATTTCTTACGAGCCTTGATGTATTTGTTTGCCGTACCATCTTTTAGGCTTGTGTAAAGAGCCTTAGAAAGTTTCTTGCTATCAAGTGCGCCAAGCCCATCTCCGCTATTGGAGTATGCGTATTTCACTTTCCCACAGGTTTCGGGTGCGACATAAGAACAGAAATCCCACAGGGGCGACCACCACCATCCGCTATTGCGGAAGTATTCACCCTTTTCGTCTGTGGGTTTTTTCCCGATTACATCCATACCCATTGGGTGTGTCCTTTCATGTACCATAAACATAGCGTGATGTACCACTAAACGCAAGTCCTGTTTATGTGTCGTTTGACACAGGTCAGAAACAGGTTGGTTGAGTTGCCTGACACCGAAGCAGACCCCCGTGACAGCACCCCAGAGCAGACCCCAACGGGGCTGGCGAACGACGGGCGAGTTCTTCTATGCGACGGTGGTGTATGAGAGAAGTTCAGAGCCGAAACGAAATGCTTGACTTTTGGAAATCAGTTGGGTACATTACCTGTATGCGTACTTATCGTTATTATCAAATACGGTCAGTTGTTCGGTTCGCCTTCTGGTCATCATTGGGGTTGAGCGTGGGCTTGCTCGCAAAGATTTCCATAGAGAGTTGGGATAACTATGACTGTCACCCGAAGCAAGTAGTGGTAGAGCAATACGACACCCTATGGGCTATCGCTGAGCGCAACTGTAAGGGGTCAATACGAAGTGCCGTAGATGATTTAGTTGATGAGCGTGGAACGACTATCGTGCGTATTGGCGAAACGGTAGAACTAACAAGCAAATCGTGATTTGGTCTTGGGTTCTAGTTGTTCTGATGGTCATACTCCTGCTTGACTAAATGATTTAGTTGGGGTCAAACAGAGTTTCTTCCTGCCCCTTTGGTGGGCTTTCCACACAAATCCTGTGTGCGTAGCGATACAACGGCTCAGTCTTTTTGACACCACTCGTCTTGCCGACGGGTAGCCAACAAACGACCTGCTGGTAAGTGCCTGAACCCTTTGGGTCAATACTTGCGCCACACACGACGCAAAGATACAAGTCCACCCAGACATCATAGTGACGGCTGAGATGCTGACCTGCGCCGTCTGGGACATCTGAACGGGGCTGGCGAACGACGGGCGAGTTCTTCTATCCGACGGTGGCGTATGAGTTGCGTGAGTTTATGGGTACAAAGCAAAGGGGCGCACCCACCATGTTTCGGTGAGTGCGCCCCTATCCGAGTGGGGTATCAGGCTCTCCCAAAGGTTCTTTCGCCTGTGGGTCTATTACACCTGTCCACAACGCAACGCTTCTCCTGTTAGCAAGCGTCGTCGGCTAGTTGCTTATTCGCAAATCGTGCGAACAAGCAAATAATGCTTATTAGTTGTTCTTGCCGATAATCGTACGCATGGCAGTAATGAGTGCGTCGGCAAGCGAACCCTTTGCCTGTCCTGCGTCGGTGATTACTTCGTCTGGCTCATCAGAGAAGCCTAGTGCGCTACCTGCTTGTTCATCTAGGTTCACCAGCGTAATCAAGCGACAACGACGACGCTTGGGGTGTTCGGAAGGTGCGAGTTCGTTGTCTCGCTTCTGCTTTGCTGTCTTGCCTTCGGACACGGGGGCAGCCCAACCACAAGTCTCAACGCCGATACCGATTTCATCTGCGTTCAGGTTGTATTCAGTCACTTGGTCAAGCGCACGATACACATCACCACCTGTGACGAGCATACGGCTGAACCCTTCTGCTGAGATAGCAAAGATACGAGCCTGTGCTGTCTCAAATGGCTTGGCGTGATGTGTGGCAAGTTCGTGCCACACTTCGGTTGCTGTTTCGGTTAGTGGTTTCATCTACCTTTCCCTTCTGTGTTGTGGTAGTAAGATACATGGTACAAGAGACACCTGTGGTCTGTCAAGTTTATTTCGTTGTGTCCTGAGACACAATACTTCGTTTGCCCAAACAGTCAGGTGGAACTGCCGTCGTAAAGTCAGCGTCGGGTTGCCATCTGGGACATCTGGGACATCTGAACGGGGCTGGCGAACGCCCCAGACATCTTCTACTTGACGGTGGTGTATGAGAAAGCACGGCAATAGCGCAAGATGGGTACAACGAACAAGGGCGCACCAGCCAGAGTGCTGGTGCGCCCTTTCCTGAGCGTGAAGGTAGTTAGAAGGGTGACTACTTCATCAGCCCAGAAGGGTCGTCGGGTATCTCTTTCATACCCGTCGCAAGCATCATAGACGCAACCGAAATGCTGTATTTATCCATCATCTCGGACATGAAATCGGTCTTGCGCTTATCGTCGTCACCTGTCATTACTTCTTTCATCTCGGACATGAACGCTTCTAGGTCAAGTTCGCCAGCCTCAGCCTTGTCCTTTATTGCGCCCCACATCTCGTAGGTCACACGCAAGAAGAAAGCCTGAGCAAGAAACTCCTCTACCTTCTTCTTCATCTTCTTCTTCTTTGCCTTGTCCTTTGGCAAGCCCTCGTCGGTGACAACTTTCCATACGGTCAGAAAGTCGGGTATGGATTTCTTTGGGAAGCGTGTCTCCACCATAGACAGGTCGGTCAAGAACGGATTTGTGTCTGCCGACGCTTCTACTGACTTTCGTGTATGGGAAATCAACTGACAGGCTTGGTCGTACTTCATAAAGGTTGTCATAACCTTTGCTATCTGACCAGCAGGATAGTTCTCATGGTCAGTACCGTCTAGGTACATAACCTCGTTCTCTTCATAAATGGGCAAGCACTTGTCGTCATACTTGTAGAAACAGTTGGACATAACTGCTTCGTTGGTCTGAGCGAACAATAAACCGACGATACCTTCCACTACATTAGTGTCGGCTTTCGTCAGAAACTCTTTCTCCAACACGCCTCGGTCTGGAAACTTCTCCTCTTCGGTTAGGTCATCAAGATTTACATTTCGTCGTGAATAACCCTCTGTCACCATCATCAGCCAGATGAACTGAGTGTCTGCTTCCATCAAGTCTTTGTGAAGTTTGCTTAGGGTAGAAGGAAGCGCATCAACAGGGTGCTGTCCTTTGCGTTGCCGTTCTATTTCAGCCATAGCACCACCTATCCGTGCGTTGCCATCTTCATCTTCCACTTCCACGCCGAAACAAATGAAAGGTGGTACATCTTCCTTGCCTTTCGTATTTCGGCACATCTCGGTCTTGCCTCGCTTGACCATTTCTAATGTCTCTTCGGCACACTTGATTAGTAGGTTCTTGTTGTTCATCGTGACCCCTTCTAGGTACTTGTGTTGAGTGTAAGTGGCAAGGATAAGGAAGTCAAGATTACTCCGTGTGTCCTTCGTCACTAAGCCACTTCTCTACGGCTTCGTCAGTAATCAGGCTGGCTTCCTTTCGGGCAACCTCGGCTTCCCACTTCTCTACGGCTACTTTCTCATGCTCGTCTAGCAGTTGGGCAACAAAGAGTAGGTCTTGTATGTCCTGCTCTCGGTAGGGGTACTGCTCGTCGGTTGCTTCCACAGTAAGGAATAGAAGTCGTTGCCGTATCGCCTTATGAACTTCCATCATCTGTTGGACTGTCAGGGTAATCGTTCCTATGTAGTTGCTTGGTTTGTGTTCCATACCAACATTACGCACGGTCAGTTGAGATGTGTGATGTGAGCCGACCAGAAATACGACGGCGCAGTTCCAGATGTCAGCCGTCGGCACTCGCAAGCCCCGACCCCCATCTTCGCCCGACGGGGCTTCTGGTTGCCGACGGTGGTGTATGAGTTCTGGGTGGGTTCTGGGGGCTGACACGAAACGGACTAAATGGGCTAATGGGTAGTTGCCGACGAAGTAGCGATTAGATAGAATAGGTGTATGGGTAAGCGCAAGATACGAGCCGTGTGGTCTGAGCAAGAGCGACAAGCGTTCGCAGACGGGTTTCGGTTTCGTGCCGTGCGCTTCATAGACCGACAGAAGCAAACGGCTAAGTATTGGTGTCGTCGCCCTTCACGCTTCCCCGACGAGTGACGGAGTTCACACCACTAATCACTTGACAAGTTGTGGTACGCCCTGTACCTTACATAGTGCCATACACAACCACAACACAAGGAGTAAGCGAAATGGCACTATCAGTAGAGCAGACAGCCCGACTGTTTCTCAACGCCCGACAAGCGTTTATGGAAGCAGAAACGGCTAAGAAAGAAGCCGAAGTGGAACTACGAAAGGCTCTTGCGTCGCAAGGCGTGAAAGAGTGCGTCGTAGATGAAGTTTCAGTCCAAATCGTAGATGTCGTCACCGTCACCTACGACGCAGACAAGTTGGCGCAAGTCGTCAAGCCCACCGTGTTCCGTAAGGTCACGAAGGCAGTCGTGGACAAGGAACTGATGAAGTCGGCTATCACGGTTGGTCTTATTGACCAAGTGACAGCAGACGAAGTTTCCACCGTCAAGCCCACAACGCAGGTGCGTGTGTACGCACTCTCGCCCGAAGCCAAGAAATCGCAAACGGCAGAGGACAAGACCCCCCACAAGACCCCCAAGTCGGCGTAATCTACCGACGGAAAGGGTGGTGGTGCGCTCGTTGTAGGGAAAGCGAGCGCACCACTTTCCCCTTGACAAGCAATACCGAAATGGCTATTATCTATCTACCTACCACTCACAAGGAGTAAGCGAAATGCCCAAGACCAAGACCAAGAACCCACCCCTAGCCCTGCCGAAATGTTGGCAGACAGTCAAAGACGCACTTGACGCAGGTATTGACCGTGTAATCCTGTTCGGCGTTGCTGGAACAGGCAAGACCTACGCAGGTCTGAACTACGGACAACTTGATGGTGGCGCACACCGTCTGATTTGTACCGACGAAATGACCAACGCAGATGTGACAGGTTGCTGGCAACCAACAGCGTCGGGTTCGTGGTCGTGGCTGGAAGGCGCAGGTATCAAGGCGTGGAAAGGCAACGGCAAAGTCGGTGGTCGTCTTGTTATTGACGAAATAGACAAGGCTGGTGGTGATGTGTTCGCCACACTTCTCGCCATTACCGACACGCCAGAGAGCGCAGTATGGGAACACCCACAGACAAAGAAAGCCATACGCCCACTCAACGGTTTCTCAGTCGTGATGACCACGAACATAGAGGACATGACCGAACTGCCTATGGCACTAAAAGACCGTTTCCCTGTCGCTATCCGTATCAACGAGCCACACCCCGAAGCCTTGTTGCGTATGAGCGAGGACTTGCGTGAATACGCAAAGCAAATGTGTGACGCAGGTGAGCGTCGTATCTCGTTGCGCTCGTTCTACGCTTACGACAAGTTGCGCTCGTCACTAGGCGCAAAGAAGTCGGCAGAAATCGTGTTCGGTAGCCGTGCCAAGTCGTTCCTTGACGCTATCCGTGTGGACACAGGCAAGGAAGTCGTCTGATGATGCCCAAACCCAAAGAGGAAATACCGTCGTCTGGCTATCAAGTCGTAGGGGTCACTACCCCTACGCAGGTAGTTCCAGACGCAGAAATGTTGCGCCGTGACGATACCGACGCAGGCAAGTGGACTATCCACTCGTCTAGCACAGAGGCAGGTGAGCCTAAAACGAAACTCACAGACCGTGAGATGTTCGTTCCGACTTACGACGACGAACACTCACGACACATACGAGCGCAACAGATGTTCCACGCCAAAGTGTCGCCACACGATAAAGACATGGCTTGGTGGGTGAAACGAGCGTGGGCGAGCGAACGCACACTTCTGGCTTGTGAGAAGTTGCGTATTACTACGCTTATGGCAGGGGCAGGGTTTGAGCCACACCTACACCTACAAGACGGTTCAGAGTTCCGAAACGGTTTCCAAGTGTCGCTACACAACGACTTTCGGACAGCAGTTCTAATGAGCGTTGCGTTGGGCAACACGGCAGGTCACGACGAGTTCCTACGAGGCGTAGAGCAAACCCACCCTGAGTGGAAGCCACTTCTTGCTAAAATCACTCAACAGGGTATCTCGTTCTACAAATCTGTTGAGACTGCGAACGACGAGCGTATGGAGAAGGGCTTACCCACTATGGCTGGACTAAGCGAGGCAGGTGAGGACTTGCTACGAAACAACGGTTTCTCCCACACAGAAACACTTGCCAAGTGGGTAGAAACCGTTATCGGTTCTATCCAAGAGCAACCACCCAAGCCAGACGACCCGAAGCCAGACGGTAAGAAAGACCGTAAGGGCAAGAAAGGTAAGAAAGGCAAGGAAAGCGAGGGCGAAGGTGAAAGCAAAGATGATGCCGACCTGAAAGCACTAAAACGCTTGCTAAAAGAAATCAGCGAAGCAGGCAAGACGCTAGAAAAGAAAACCCAAGACCGACGAGGCACGATACCACGATACGGAAAAAATGCCGTGTGGGGTGTGCTAAAAGTTGGCAAGCCACCGTTGTTGCGAAATGTAATCGGTGCTATTGGTAAGAAGCGAGTGGCAACAGAAATGGGGCGTAATCCACGCCGTATCTCTCGCCTACTCACCGACCCACAACGCCGTATCTTTGACCGTGTTGTGAAAGGCGCAGGTGGCGTGGTACTCGTAGATACGAGTGGCTCTATGAGCCTAGACGAAGAAGAAGTGAAGCAACTCGTTCTACACGCACCGTCGGCACTTGTGGCACAGTATTCGGGTGGTAGCCGTACTCAACCGAACTTGTATGTTATTGCCAACAAGGGCAAGATGTGTGAGCGACTTCCCACCCCATACGGTCAGAACGAAGTGGACTTGCCAGCGTTGCGTTGGGCAGTCAAGAACAAGCAACGCCCAACATCACCTGTCATTTGGGTATCAGACGGTTATGTGACAGGTCGGCACGACGACGGTGACAACGACTTGGCTATGGAAGTAATCAAGTTCTGCCAAAAGAACGGTGTCTATGTCGTTCCAGAACCATCAGACGCAATAGAACTTCTAAAAAAACTCCAACGCCGTGAAAAAATCACAAGCATTATCCCTTCCTATCTCGCCACCGTCTATGAGGAAGAGACAGGGCGAACGCTCGTCTTGCGATAAGACGAGATAGGGCAGGTCGGGTGGAAATCACGCTTACTCCCCGACCTGCCCGAAAAAACACGCAATAGGAAGCGATTACAGACGAGTTAGCAAGCGACTTGATACCTAGATAGGGGGCGAAATGAGCGAACAGCCCGATTACGAGAGTGCCGTACAGCGTGAAGGTCTAACGCCACAAGAGCGAAAGCAACTACGAGATGTGATGAACTACGCACTCAACGCAGACCCCGACAGCCTGTTGCGAGCGATAGGCGAAGCACTCTTACAGATGAACCCACCCATAGACAGCGACGAGGAAACAAATGAGCAAGCAACCCAAAGACCACGAAGCGAGTGACACAAACGACGAAGGCGTAGCGACATACAACCACGCCTTCTCTATCTCGTTCGCAGTTTCCAAGTCAGACCACGCCGACCCCTATGAAGCGTGGCAACAAGAGAAGCACAAGGTTATCTTTCATTTACTCCAACGAGTGTCCGAACTCTGCCGAAACGAAAGCGAGTATCTGTCAGCATACGACGCTTATGACACCTACGAAGAAAGCAACCTACCAACCATCTTGGAGTTGGACTAACTCTTTGACGGTGGCGTATGACCTTACTTCTTTGAGAATAACTGCTTGTCGTATGTACGAGAAATGACGTAGATGTAGGCGATAACAACGCACCACCGATACGACACGATTTCGCTAATGACATTTGCTTGTCTCAATACGAGCAACAAGCACCACAGGATTAGACCATAGATAGCCCCTGCTATTGCTACTCCACCAAGAGTGGCGAGTATGAGATTACTGAGCGTCTTTTGTTGTTGGTCTATTTGTGGTCTGACTTTGGGAAACTGATTAGGCATTTGTCAGAATACGAGTGCGCCGAAGTATTTGATGAACTCTTTGACGAGACAAGCCATGCTCGTCGGCAATACTTTGTAGCGAACGACCTGAGTTTCTGGCAAGCAACATGGCTTCATCTCGCTGAGCGTCGCCTGTTGGCCCCGGCTTACACGGTCCCCATGACCAACGCGGGAACTGTTCTAGTTGCGCCTTTTTTTCCTGCGACAACTTTCCGTTCCTATGTTTCATGCGAAGATAACTCACCCATGAGCCGAGTGACACAACGACCCCATCAACTTCCATCTTTGCTGATGCTGGAACGAGTGCGTGTCCATTGTTTGTCACGAATAGTTCCAAAGCCCTTACATTTCTTGACCATTTTTCTGTTGTTCTCATAGTCAAGAGGCTAATACACAGTTATCTCCCCGTGGCAGCACCCCCGGTTTCGCCGGTTCTTCTGGGCAATAACCCTCTATTTACGGGGCTTTTGACCGACTGGGACATCCGGTTCGACGGTGGTGGATGAGGCTCGACGGCAATTTGGAGCAGGTTGTCAATTGTTGTTATTCCCTGTACCGTACACAACCGAAAGGAGACTGATGAAGACATACACGAAACAGCAAGTAGGAATGACCGACCCATGGACCCTGGTGGGGAAGACTGCTTCTATTGCCATGGATGACTTACAAATTTCTGTACTCATCACCGACGCGCGCGTTCGGTTTGGGCACATAGACCTTCTGGTTGAGCCACTTAAAGGCTCAGGAAAGAAGTGGGTTGAATATCATCGTGTGACAACAGTCACTAAATGATTTCTTGACAGCAGTCTGTGTGGGGTGTAGGGTGCACCCCATACTAACTATCTAGCGATTAGGAGAGCGATGAAAAAGGTGTATTTAGTCCTGACGGTTCCCGATGAAGTGGACCACGAAGATGTCATAAATACGATGACTGCCGACTTCTACGAAATGAACAAAGGCAACTACGAAGAGTGGTACCCCGACCAAGACGTAATGTCAAACATCTGGCTACGAATAGTCACTCCAGAACAATTGATGGAGGAACTGTGGGAGCGCAAGCCGTGAGCGCCGACCTAGACGATGTGAAAGAGAGCCTAGAACACACTATCCATGTGCTGAACGGCATCTTGGAAGATGTAAAAAAGGGCGCCTACACACAAAAAGAAGCAGAACTTGATGTTGAGAACTTATTATTCACAGAGGGTCTTGACTTCGTTTCTATTCTTCAGGAATACGCATTCGGCACAGAGGAGAAGAAATGACCAAAAAAGAAGTGACCGCTAAAGAACTACGAGAGTTCATCCGTTCCGCCCATCACGCTTACACCGCGTTAGTCGCACTTAGCATTAAGTGGGAACAATACGAGGGATTGGATGAAACGCTCTGTGATGGGTATCCATTCGGTATAGACCTTGAAAACCAAGTGTGGCAAGTCGCCACATGGCTAGACCGTCTAGAAAACAACCATGCCATCATGCTCACAAAAGAGTCAGAGGCTGACGACCACAATCGGGCGACTTTATGAAGACAAAGACGCCCACGATGAACAAAGACGCTCTTCGGGAAGAAATTGAACGATTAGATAAAAAGTACGGTTGGCGGCATTACCAAGAGTTTCTGGACAACGACGAGTTCGGCTACAAACCTTACGTTGTCGCAGAGCGGACTCGTCACTACGCCAACGGATACATGAACGCGCTTTACGAATTCTTTGAGAAGTACATAATCATCTGCAGCGACGTCATCGCTAAGAAAGACCTTATGGAAGCAGTAAAATTGGCAGACAAAGAAGTTAAGCGGATTTCTGCTCTTCAGCGTGTTCACTCAAAAACAGAGTTCTACGCTCGTGGATATCGCTCCGCGCTGTGGCACCTTGAAAATGTGTTCTTCCCCGATAAGCCCATAAAGAAAAAAAAATGAAGACCAAGAAAACAAAAAAGAAAACCAAGAAGACAAAGATTTCTGATGGTCCCAAGTTCATCACGGCATCTATGCCCGTGACATTCAGCGTCGCAGACGTCGCCGCTGACTTGGCATACGATAAAGACTCCGATGACGTGACTCTTGAAGATGTAAAAGAATACATTCAGGAGTCCTATCTAGAAATTCTGTCCATCAACACTTCGCCCGCAGCCCTTACAGACGAATACGGGCAATCCGTCTAATCAACCAACCAACAGGAGAAAATACATGATTAATACACCAATAACCAGCAGCCCCCGGTATTTATCAACGATGATTAAGGACCAGACAAGCGGAACAACATGGGGTCTTGGCGTCACTTTCATAGATGGAAATACATCCAACGAAGTTCAGTGGTGGTACGCAACCATGGAAGAACGAGACTCAGCGGCAGAGATGTGGAAGTTGATAATTCAGTTGGCAAATATTCACAACGAAGGTATTGACCAAGACAACGAGGAGGAAGAAAATGTTGCTTAATGAGATTTATCGTTTCTACATGATTATCCGCGCGCGTATCTATTTCTTTAAAGAGGGATACCGCAACGGCGGGCTGCCGTGCTGGCACTGCTGTTTCACTCCAGACGAACTTGACGGGAAGTTCTATCCAGTGTGGTTAACCTGTACGAATCCTGAATTCGGCGGCGCTGCAGATGATGGCTGCAACTGGGGAAACATATGAAGTGTTATTCATCAGCCGACTGTGTTGACTGCGGTGTTGACGTAATGGAAGCCAAGGAGTACTACATGGTCACCGACGCCTGCTGGAAGCGTGCTGGAATGACTTCACATGGAGGAATGTTGTGTATTGGCTGCATAGAAACCCGACTTGGTAAAAAACTGATTTCACGGAACTTCTCCGAATGTCCGCTGAACTGGCGGAACACATGTATACCTGATTATGCGTCCCCGCGTCTGTTCTCTCGGCTGCTCGGGGGGAAGAACTCAAAGTGGCGAAAAGGAGCAATTGACCTGCTTGATGCTGCCTTACGCGGCGAAAAGGAACTTCTAGAAGCCAAAATTCTCATGTCACTGGGCAACGATGACGGTGGTGGATGACTTGACAAATGTAAAATTTCCATGTAAGGTAATAAAAGAATTAGCCATCAAAGAGGAGGCTTAGAGAATGACAACAGCAACATTCACCGCCACTGGGGAGTCGGAAATCCGTGCCCGTGTAGAAATAACTGAGACTCATTTAATCACGCGGTATTACTCCGTCTGCGCAAATGACCTTCCAAATAACTGGAACAAACTTTCACCAGATGAACAGGCAATATTTCTGAAAATCAATTGCCGTCACATTCGCGACAACGTTGATGAGATTCAAGAACGAACAGATGGAGTGTATTTGACCTGGGACAAGTCCCATCCACAGTGGACGGTCACCTTCACATACACCAACACTGAGGTAGTAGCGGCGCCAAATCGCGAATCAGCGATAAAGATTGCCCGTGAAGCGATTGCCCATACATATAGCAAAGAACATCGTGTTGGAGCAGAATTAGTCCTTGGCAATTCCGATGTGGATGTTGTTAACGGGAACTACGGGCTATGAAAACGCACACATTGCGGCTGCCCGCTGAATTCGCGACCGGTATTTACATCCAATCGCCAGACACCGGCAAAGAACGCGTTTACACTTTTGAGCAAATTCTCGACGAAGAGCACGAGCACATCAACGCCTGGCTAGAAGTACACCCAGACCCAGAACCAGAACAGATTCTCGGGATGCTCCACGATATTGCTATATGGTGGGCGTCTGAAGATTTGGTTGAAAATGAGAACCACTCGTTCATGCTGAACTCGGCGGAAAAAGCCCGTCTACAAATCACCTACATAAAGGAGAATAAAACATGACTTTCATGACAGAGGCATTACAGGCGCTTGGCGATAACTACCTGGGTATCGGCTCAACCCCTCAGGGCGCACTGGCAGCCCTAGCCGAGGACCTGGTAAACGACCGCCTCAACCCAGAGGACTTATCGGTCACTAACCAAGAATTACTTCACGCCATGGGTCTTCTTCTGTTTGAGATTATGGAGAAATGGAACGAGGGACTATGACCGCAACACACGGGATAGAGATAATCGTTCGGGTATTCCCCGACGACATGGACGGCACACCAGAAGAGTCGGCAAACATCATCTGGAACCTATTACACGACGCCATTGCCGACAAACTTGACTCTCAACCTAACGGGAAGTTCTATTTTGAAAGCGCGGTGACCAAGTACTGGGAGGTGGAGAAGTGAGTACGCCCATCGGCGCCTACTGCCATATTGAGTGGGGCGACATTCCTGGAGATATTCGTCCTGTATTCATATCTTTCGCAGCAGATTGTGAAGAAGATGCGTATGACGCGTTCGGCACGCACGACACAAAAATCTTCTTCTTCTGCCCAGGCGGCGAAGAGGAACTGAAGAATCTCATGAGCGAAAAAAGTGGCGAGGATTTCATCGTCCACGACTATGAGATTGAGTATCGTTAGTTAAACGGTGGTGGATGAACATTATGTTGGATGAAAAACTAGTGAACGAATCAATGGCATCGCTGTATATCTATGACAAAATCACCCGGGCTGGGTTCCCGTTAACAGAAGACATTATGTGTCTGGACGTCTCTGAGCTATCCCTTGAAGAACGCCTTCGTATCTCGGCAAACGAGCTTGATGACGTCATTGAAAAACACGGGGTGACCTTGATAAGTCAGATGGTGTTAGCTACAGAGGTACTTGGCTATGTTTTAAACGAGCTGTTTGAGAATGAGCCTAAACACGTACAAGACCAAGCATTGGCTAGCGTGCATGCAGCCATTTCAAAGCTGAATAAGCGACTGCGCCGCGGAGACGATGATGTATCTGAATGAGAGCATGGGTCTACTGGAGACCTTACGAGCCGTCAAACAGCTGAATGTGACACCGGTCAGCCGCATGCGAATCGGGTCCCCGTGTAAATTTATTCGAAAACTGGACCTGCTGATTCATATCATCATTCCCGAGTTGATAGAGGGTCGCGCGCAGCGCCTGGCACGCTATCTGCGCCGCACATCTCCCCGATGGGGACGAAGCTGGAGAGGTTGGTAGCAATATGGACTGGGAACCGGTTTACTCGACCCTTGCTTTTATGGTCATTCTATGGGTTTTAGTATGTGGCTAATAATTAATAGTGTATTATAAAAATCCATGACGAAAACAATTCATTGGCGTTGCCCAACGTGCAATAATCAAATAACTACACACGTCAACTTAACCTGTGCACCAATATGTTCGAATCCAAAATCGCACTCGAGCAAACGCGTCGAGATGGAGAAGATTAAAAAACTAATCGCGTCGTAAAAGTATCGCTACATGATTGACGGTGGCGGATGATGTGTGATAGACAAGGTAAATGTCTACGCCATCAACATGGAATGAAGCCGCACAGGAAAAAACAGCTCATCTCTATCTATCGATGGAAGATAGGCATGTCAATGTTGCGAGCATTCGTTACGTCTTTGAACGCCTGTCTGCAAAATATTTTTACGACGTATCTCCGGAAACAAAAAACCCAGTTCATGAATTGTGGACTGAAATAGGTACAAAAGCTCTTACCTGGGGACAAAAAAAGAACATCGTAATTAACCAGAAGAATCTCCTTGCAACTTTAATCAGTAAGCAACGGGACTATGGACATCAGAACATCGCCAAATATG
>Ga0194129_10005229_pt1 | contig 16686 bp, 17 predicted proteins | sample TA2KigCa35mmetaG_FD_150862 | JGI IMG/M metagenome (GOLD analysis project Ga0194129, IMG submission 150862) | Freshwater microbial communities from Lake Tanganyika, Tanzania - TA2015038 Kigoma Deep Cast 35m | ecosystem: Environmental > Aquatic > Freshwater > Lake | place: Tanzania: Lake... | reverse complement strand
TGACCGAGAGGAGCTGGACGAGCTGCGGGCATCAGCTGGCGCAACCAGCAGGACCGCGAACAGGGCAGCAAGGATTAGCCTCATGCCATTTCTCCATTTGGAGCCAAAATATGCCTCTCGGCACGCCTCCAGACGGAGTAATGGTAATGAAGATATGTCTTATGAGAAAGTACAAAAGAGGCAGCACCGCCATCTACATGCGGATTATTCTAAGTGAAGGGGGGGTCAATATCTTCAACCTGGCAAAGAGTGTTGGGACGAGCGTTGAGCAGATTGAGCGGTTCTGTGCCAGGAACCTGCCTCTAAGCGCCGAAATGGCGCGGAACCTTCAAAGCTTTGGGGGAGGCGGCTAGCGATGACATACGAAAAACAAACAGCTTTCCGTGTCGATTATTTCTATCGCCGGATTGGGATCGATTCACGGACTGGGACGCAATTGGGTGGCTCTGTTAGCCAGCACCTACAGGATGCGACTACGGAAAGTGCCGTGATGGACTTTCTGCGCAAAAAGCATCCAGGGTATGAGATTACCTTGATGGGATTGGAGTGGAGTTAGCACTATTGGAAAACATCCGTGACATTTGGAACCGCTGGTCTGATCTAAGCCCAACACGGCTAGCTTTCTTGGAGTAGCTTTTGACCGGAGCCGTGAGTACCACTTTTGAAGTTCAGCTACTCAATGATGAGGGGCGGACGCGTTAACCAAACCACCAAGAGCGGGGCTGGGAGATTGCGCGGTTATCATTGGCATAAATGATCCCCTTGATAATTCTGATAAGATACCAGGGCAGAAACAGTAATAAGTAGATCACGAAGGCAGCATACAAGCCTACGCCGAGGGTCGCACCAAGTGTTGGCGACAAGAATAATGCCAGCGCAAACACTAATGCGCCCAAGAGAAAGAACAGAGAAAATAGCAAAGGAAGCCAGAACGTGTAGATTTGGAATGTGAAATGCGTTTGCGCTACTGGTGAGGACGATCGGCGCTTAATATATGCGATGATCAAGCCGACAATTGTTGAAAGAGAGAATGAAAAAATGCCCGCCAGGTAAAAAATATACACGATCACCACGATCGACTTTTCGGTGAATGATTGATTTTGAATATAAGCACTCGTAGGCGAAAATTGATTCTGACCTGCGCTTTGCGGGTGAGTACTATTTTGCTTCCACGAGGCATAAGACGGTGGCGGTATCGGCGGATTAGGGGGCGGTGGCGCACTTGGCTGAACATTCAAAAGGTAGGCGAACTCTGATTGCGCAATCGGCTTCCAATTTCCTCCAAAGCTTTCAGTCCAAACCAGACTATCTGCCCGTAAGCTACCACCACGAATCATTTGAATGACTTGCTCACGCGACATCGGACCCATTTGTTGTCCCTGGGGGCTCACTGCGTGCCAACTGTTCATTCAACACTTCCCCCCCTAAAACAATTAGTAGACCGCATTACTCGGAGTGAATTCACACCAACTCCACCACTTTCCGCTGAGCCATAGCATCCGCCTCGATATACCGGTGGGTAGTCGAAAGGGCAGAATGCCCTGCCAGCAGCTGAACATCCCTCAGATTACCGCCAACGGTAGAAATCCGTCTAGCGGCATTGGTGGCAAAAGTCCGGCGCCCCGAATGGTTAGAGCGCCTGCCAAAGCCCAGGCACTGGCGGCAATTTAACCCCGACACACCCGCCACACAGTCCCGAAACCCACGCTCAGCTCCCGAGCGATATCCCGCATTCTCATGCCCTTAGCGCGCAGCTGGATCACCTGAGCCCGCACCTCGGCGCCGTACACGCGCGGGCGCCCAAATCTCACCCCCTCTGCCTTTGCTCGAGCAATACCCGAATGGATTCGCTCTATTATTAGAGACCGCTCATATTCCCCCAAAGCGCCGAAGATGCTGAACGTCATGCGCCCAGCTGGCGTCGCGGTGTTGATGCTCTGCTGATGGCAATAAAGATCCACCGAATTGCGCTGAAGCTCCTTCATCAGAGCCACCAAATCCTGCAGAGATCGTCCGATTCGGTCCACGCTCCACGCCATGACAGCGCCCACCGCCTTCTGCTCCACCAGCTCAAAGATCCGATCGAACCCCGGACGATCAGATCTGCCCTTGCTGCCGGAGATGCCCTCATCGATGACTTCATGTGTCACATTCCACCCCAGACGCTTCGCAGCATCACGCAGCTCGATGAGTTGGTTCTCGACTGTCTGCGAAGCCGTCGATACTCGGGCGTAGATGGCGACATCCATGAGTGCTCTCCTTCGATGCGGAGAATCGTATTGGGATATTGGATCTGCCTACAGGGAAAGTTTGACTTAGCGCGTGGTTTCCCAAGGTAATCTATCACGCTTCCTACTCTTATTTTTAGTCAGTTCGTCAGCCATCGCTCTGTTCGACGTGTGCCCATAATACTGCTCAAGCATCTTGACGCTTGTCCCCATATTCCGCGCAAGAACGTAGTGATTAACACCTTCCTGCAAACGAAAAGTGGCATAGGTATGCCGCAGCGAATAGATTGTCCTTCGATCACCGTTTTTATCGCGCTCGACACCGGCGGCTTCTATGAGGGTATTGAAACCCTTCTTAAAGCTATGGATCGCCTGTCCATCTGAATGACAAAAGATATGTTCATCCCTCGGTGGTGCAGATCCACACTCATTACTGCGAAGCTCCCAGATACGTTCGAAATATTTTTTTACATCAGCATTCCTGGCAACCACCTCGCGTGATCCAGTTTTGCCATTAACATGCAGGATCACATTAATCTGCCCATCAGCAGAAGTATCACTCTCGACATCGCGCCAGCGCAAGCCACGAGCTTCGCCCACTCTGATTCCAGTATTCGATAGAATTAAGACATAGTTGATCAGCATCATCCGATCTCGCACACCAGATCCAGATTTACCCTCTGCACGCTTCACCCACTGGTGCAGGAACCGAGTTAAAATTGCCCAGTCGTTAGTGTCGAAGTTAGGGCGACGTTCACTAGAACTTTTATGCCCTTCTACTGCAATTTTTTCGTTGATATGCCCTCGCTTTGTGCACCAGTTCACAAAGGAACGGAACATACTCGCCTCGTGTGCAAGCGTATTCGCACTCGGCGTCTTGCGCGCTCCGTTTTCCATGCGCCAGTCAAAAAAGCTTGTCACCTCGGCGGATGTGAGTGCCACCGCTTTGCGTTCTGAGAAATATGGAACTGCATAGGTTTTCAAGAATGCAAGGATCGCCTTTACCCGCTTAGTCGTGACACCTGCTCTGCTATTACCAATCTCATATTCAGTAACCAGTTGCTTGAAGCTGGTTGCGCTATTTGATCTCCCAAGCTTCGCGTTAATACGCAGCTCATCAAGTAGATCGTCGGCGAACTTGCGCGCCTCATACAAATCAGAAGTACCGGTGCCGCGATAAACATATCCCGGTTCATTCGGCAGCTTGATCCGGCAGATCCATAGCTGCTTTGGGCGATCTTCGAGCTGGTAAATGACGATTTTGCCGTCGCGAAAGCTCTGCCGATTGATGATTCTGCCGTTAGACATAACCCCAGGATATCAGGAGCGGCGGTGCAGGGTGAAGTGTAATACTCTGTAATATGCCCAACTTCCGCCACCTCAGCGGAGCGACTTCGGTCTAACTAATTGATTTTATGAGAACAAATGGTGCTGTTGGAGAGGATTGAACTCTCGACCTCTCCCTTACCAAGGGAGTGCTCTACCACTGAGCTACAACAGCCAAGGTCTGCTTGGACGCGCTCCCTCTAGCCCCAGCCAGGGGCGTCCCGCAACCCCTTGATGCCAGGCCCGCCCACTACCAATTTTTGCCGGCATGGAAAAGCAAGGCAAAACCCCGCCCAAGCCTGCCCCAACGCGTGAGGAAAGGCTGGCCGCGGCCCTCAGGGAGAATCTTCGCCGCCGCAAGGCGCAGACACGGGCGAGGGATGCCGCGGAAGCGCCCCGGAAGCCGGAAAGCCCGGAAAAGCCGGGGGCATAGGCCAGACAGGGCGCTCACTTTCCCCCAGCTACCCATCTGGGCTATTCCCCCCAGATCAAGGCCGTCAGGCCCAAGCTTAAGGATGTGCCATGAACTGGATCAGCGATTGGGCCCTGCCGAAGATCCAGGGTCTGTTCAAGCGGGAAGCGCCGGAAAACCTTTGGCATAATTGCCCCGCCTGCCAGCAGATGATTTTTCATCGTGATCTGGAAAAGGCGCTGCGTGTTTGCTCCCATTGCGGGCATCACATGCGCTTGGGTGCAGCGCAGCGGCTGGAAGCAACGCTCGAACCCGGTTTTTCGCGCATTGAATTGCCCAAGGCGCCGGCTGATCCGCTGCGCTTTCGGGACCAGCGCCGTTACGCGGATAGGCTGCGCGAAAGCCAGACCAAGACCAGCATGGATGATGCCGTGGCGGTGGCGCATGGGACCATCAATGGCCAGCGCGCCGTCGTGGCTGCTTTCGAATTTGCCTTCATGGGCGGTTCCATGGGTGCCGGCGTGGGTGAGGCGATTGTCACCGCCGCCAAGCTTGCCGTGTTGCAGGATGCGCCGCTGATCGTGTTTACCGCCTCGGGCGGGGCGCGCATGCAGGAAGGGGCCATCAGCCTGATGCAAATGCCGCGCACCGTGATTGCAACGCGCCTGGTGAAAGAAGCGGGCCTGCCCTTCATCACGGTGCTGTGTGACCCAACCACGGGCGGTGTCACGGCCAGCTTCGCCATGCTGGGCGATATCCAAATTGCTGAGCCAGGTGCGATGATCGGCTTCGCCGGCGCGCGGGTGATTGAACAGACCGTGCGCGAAAAACTGCCGGAAGGTTTTCAGCGCGCCGAATATCTGCTGGAACACGGCATTCTGGATATGGTGGTGAAGCGGGGTGAGATGCGTGAAACCCTGGCCCGCGTGATTTCGCTGCTGCGCCAGCCCCTGCTGGAACGCAGCGATGAAGAAGCCGAAGCCGCCGCCGCACCGGCCGAATAAATCCCTTGTCCCGCGCTGAAGCGATTGTGGAGCGTCTCCATTCGCTCCATCCCAAGCTTATTGATCTGAGCCTGGGCCGGATGGAGGCTTTGCTGGCGAAGCTTGGCCATCCGGAACAGCGCTTGCCGCCGGTCATTCACGTGGCGGGGACGAATGGCAAGGGTTCTACCTGTGCTTTTTTGCGCGCGATTGGCGAAGCGGCAGGCCAGCGCGTGCATGTCTATACCTCGCCCCATCTAGTGCGGTTTCATGAACGCATCCGCCTTGCGGGGGAGTTTGTGACAGATGAGGCTTTGACCGCGACACTGGAAGAAATGGAAGCGGTGAATGCCGGCGCGCCGATCACGGTGTTTGAAGTGACGACCGCCGCCGCCTTTGTGCTGTTCAGCCGTGTGCCGGCTGATTTGCTGGTGCTGGAAGTGGGCCTGGGTGGGCGGCTTGATGCGACCAATGTCGTACCGCGCCCGGTGGCATCGGCGATTACCTCCATTTCCATGGATCATATGGATTTCCTGGGCGATACGCTCGGCAAGATTGCGGGGGAGAAAGCCGGCATCATGCGCGCCGGTGTGCCCTGCGCGACAGGCGCGCAAGCGGCCGAAGCGCTGGAAGTGATCAGCGCCGTTGCAGCCGAACGCGGCGCGAAGCTACTGCGCCGTGGGCAGGACTGGTTTTGTGAGGCAAGGCCAGATGGCTTGCTCTACCGTGATGCTGCGGGCGCGCTGAGCCTGCCGCCGCCTGGCCTGATCGGCCCACATCAGGCGGATAATGCCGGCATTGCCATCACCGCCTTGCGCGCCGCTGGCCTGCCCTGGCTGAATGACGCAGCGATTGCGCACGGCATTGCGCAGGCGTCCTGGCCCGCGCGCTTGCAACGTTTGCATGGGCGCTTGGCAGCGCTGCTGCCTGCGGGTTTTTCGCTCTGGCTCGATGGCGGACATAATGCCGGCGCGGGGCAGGCGCTCGCCCAGCATTTCACGCAATGGCGCGATCAGCCTTTGCACCTTGTGATTGGCATGAAGCAGGGCAAGGCGAGTGCGGCATTCCTCCGCCCCTTGCTGCCCTTCGCCAACACCATTCATGCGGTGGCTGAACCTGGCCAGCATCTCGCGATGAGTGTCGCGGATATCATCACCGCCAGCGGCGGTGTCGCCGAACCAGGCCCCACGATTACGGAAGCGCTCGGCAAGATCGCCGCCAAAGCCAAGCCGGGGCGCGTGCTGATTGCGGGCAGTCTTTATCTGGCGGGGGAAGTCTTGAAGGCTGAACTTGCTTGAAGGTCAGCCAATCAAACTTCAGCCCGTTTCGATAATCAGCTTCCTATTGCGTCCGGCGTGACAGCGAAACAGCGTAAGAAGCAGCCCGCGCCTGCAGGACCGGATCATCGCTCATCTCAATGCCTGGCGCTTGATCCAGGATCATGAAGCTGATCGGATCACATGCCCCGCCGGGGCCGGCGGAAACCTCGGTCACGGTCAGGCGACCTACAATGGCGCGCGGCCGATCATCGGGCCAGGCGATGGTCGGGTTCAGCAAATCATCGCCCTGCCCCGGGAATTGCAGCACCATATCGAATTCAACGGGGGCAGACGCAACGCGCCGACGCAGGTCATCAGCCAGAAAGTTATTGCCCAGACTCTGCATCTGCTCCGCTGTCAGGCGTTCCACACCCGCGCGCGGTTCAAACACCCAGCGCGCTGGGCGAACCTGGCCATCCTGCCCACGGAACATGAAGGTATTCACCCCCCAGTAAGGCGTAGTGGCAAAGCTCGCCGGTGGTGCATTGGCCGCCAAAAAGCGGCCCTGATTGCCAACCGAAGGATTGGCTGCAACGAAGGCGGCGAAGGCCGCTGCACGCTCTGCATTCGGTCGTCCAGTCGCCGGATCATTCGCGCGCGCCAGCAAACCATTCACCAACGCTTGCGGCGTGGGCGAACCGAACACCGGCGCCGAGATATTCGCCATTTCAAATAAATCGCCAGAAGGTGCTTCGAAGCGAATAGAAAGGCCACGCGTGCCGCGCGCGGTGTCTGACGCATTGGGATTGGCGCCCGCCACACCAAAGCGGATCAATGCCGTATTGCGCTGGCCGCTGAAAACGGGCGCCACTGAAAGCCGGGTGCCTTCGGCAGTCGCCACGAAATGCCCCGCCGCGCAAAGGCCCTTGGGATGGCTTGGGCGATGGGTGCGCACTGGCCCAAGCACGGCTTCAAAGGCATCCACAATCGCCTCAGGGCTGGGCTGTGAAAAAGCCGGACCTGATCCGCCGAGAAGTGCCGCCATGGCAGCACCAGCAGCTAGGGCACGCAAGCTTGGGCGTATGGCGAGCATGAAGCTTTCTCTCCGGCCAGTGATTGATGAAACCAAGCTTCGGGTTCGTGCCTTGGCTTATAATCAGTCTTACACGTTTCGTTTATCAGAGTCAAAAAATTTCGCTGTAATGCGCTTGGCTAAGCTTGCTTGCGTTCAATCAGACTACGCCTAATTTTCCGCCCGCGCTTGATACGATCCTCAATGAAACCCGCTTCCCCACGGCGAATGGCACGGCCAAAGGCATGCGCATCCTCAGAAAAGCGCGACAGCATCTCAAGCACCGCTTCGCGATTATTCAGAAACACATCGCGCCACATATCAACATCGGATGCCGCGATGCGGGTGAAATCCCGGAAACCCGATGCCGCGAATTTCAGCACCGCTTCCTTGGTTTCCTCCGCCAGATCATCCGCCGTGCCGCAAATGGTGAAGGCAATCAGATGCGGCAGATGGCTGACAATGGCGACCACCTTGTCATGCGTGATGGGGTCCATGGTTTCGATCATGGAACCGCAGCGCCGCCACAATTCCTTCACTTTTTCGACCGCTGCCGAGTCACTATCGGGCAGAGGAGTCACGATGCAGTAGCGGCCTTCAAACAATTCCGGAAAACCTGCATCCGGGCCGGAATATTCGGTGCCTGCCATGGGATGCGCTGGCACCAAATGCACATCCGCCGGCAATAAGGGCGCCAAATCACGAAGCACGCTGCCCTTGGTAGAACCAACATCGGTCAGCACCGCACCCGGTGCCAGATGCGGCGCGATATGCCGCATGGCATCGGCATAGGCACCAACGGGGATGCAAAAAATCACGCCATCGCAGCCTTCAACGGCGCGCGCGGCATCGGCTTCCACCACATCCGCAAGACCCAATTCGCGCACGCGCTGGAGTGTCTCAGCCCGCCGCGTGGTGACCACAATGGTCTTCGCGATATCGCCGCGCTTATTGGCGACCCGCGCAATGGAAGACCCGATCAGCCCAATGCCAACCAGGCACAGCCTATTGAACAGCGGTTCAGCCATGTTGCGCCATGAAGGCTGCAACGGCATCGGCCACCATCTGGCATTCCTCACCCGTGCCAATGCTGATACGGAGACACGCCGGCAGCCCATAGCTGCCCATGGCGCGCATGATCAGCCCGCGTGCTTTCAGCGCCGCATCGGCCGCCTTGGCCTTTTCCGGAGAACCGAAATCCGCCAGCAAAAAATTCCCCTCACTCGGCCAAACCTTCACGCCAGCGGCGGTCAGCGCTGCCGCCAGCTTGCCGCGCCATTCGGTATTATGTGCGATGGATTTTTCGATCCAGCCCGCTTCCTTCACCGCCGCAATACCGGCTACCATAGCCGCCGCATTCACATTGAAGGGACCTCGCACGCGCGACAGCACACCCACCACCGCTGCCGGCGCATAGGCCCAGCCAAGCCGCATGCCACCAAGCCCGAATATTTTGGAGAAGGTGCGCGTCATCACCGTATTGCCGCCACCCGCATCCACCAGCGCCGCACCCGCATCATAATCCGGCCGCGTGACATATTCGGCATAGGCAGAATCAAGCACCAGCAGAATGTCATCGCGCAGCCCCGCGCGCAGGCGCACAATTTCAGACTGCGGCAGGATCGAACCAGTCGGGTTGTTCGGGTTGGCAAGGCACACCAATTTCGTGCGCGGCCCCACCGCCGCCAGCATCGCATCCACATCCACAGTCAAGTTGCGTTCCGGCACCTTGATGATGCGGCAGCCGGCCCAACGCCCAGTGATGTCGTACATCATGAAACCATGGGCGGACATCACCAACTCGGTCCCCTCACCGCCATAGGCAAGGATCAGCAGCGCGAGCAATTCATCGGAGCCATTGCCGCAAACAATCCGCGCGGGGTCGAGGCCAAAGCGCGCGCCAATCGCTTCCCGCAAGGCAGCGGCACCACCATCGGGGTAGCGATGCGCCTCGGCGGCCATGTTGCAAATGGCTTCAATGGCGCCAGGCGGTGGGCCGAAGGCGCCTTCATTGGATGAAAGCTTCACCACGCGATTGACGCCGGGGAGTTTCGATTCGCCCCCGACGTAAGGCTCCACCGAAAGGATCGAAGGGCGCGGCATCACAGTCATGACACATCTCCAGCAACGGGCACGGCGTAGGCGCCCAGCAGAACGGCATTAAGCCCGGCAAGCCGCGGATCGCCCGCGGCGATAAACTCATCAGTTTCAACAAGCGCCAAGCCACGTCCGCCTTGGCGGATAAGGCTCAGTATGCGCCCGGCAAGCCCGGCATCCGTCAGCAAACGCGCAAAGCTTTCGCGCGAAGCCTCGGCGCTGCCTTCCAGGCGCAATAGGCTGCGATCCTCGCCTGAGGCATCCGGCGGCACCGGTGCCACCACCAGCGCCGCATCGGCGCGTGTGGCATCGGCCAGGAAGGGCAGGCGCGCCACCACAGAAAGCCGGGGCGCTTCAAGGATTTGCCACCAGGCGCCCTCACCTTCCCCAGCAAGTGTCGGCAGCACGGCGACCGATGCCTTACCAGCGCTCAACGCCGCCAGCGCCTGGGCAGGTGAGGCAAAGGGCGCGAGCGGCGTGGCTGTGCCGAAATGCTCCCGCGCCAAAGCCAGCGTTTGGGCCGCTTCGCCAGATGCCGCGACAGCAGCGGTAAAGGCGCCCTGAATGGCGGTATGCGCCATGAAAATATGCCGCCAAATGCGCACCACAGCCCCACGGGAAAGCGCGCCGGAATGTCGGGTGAGCAGGCGGCGCAGCACCGCCGCTTCCCGCCCTGGCCGAAGCGGAGACCCCCCACCCGTCTTGGCGCGGCTTGCCGCCATGCGCGCCACCACGGCGGCGCGGCGCATCAGCACATCATGCATGGCGTCATCCAGCGCATCTATTTCGGCGCGGAGCGCAGCAAGGGCGGGATCAGGGCTTAGCGGGGCGGGGGCTTTATCGTTCATGCGGGACCAAATCTTCAACGCAGCAATACCCCCCACATCGCTGCGCGCCAAGCGCCCCCTCTCGTCACACGCCAAGGTTGCGCCTGGGGAGGGGGCCAGCGTAATAGTCCCTGCATGAGCCAAGCCATTGCCCCGCTGCCCGATGTGGACCATCAGGCCGCCCACTTCCCGGATGGGCTTGCGCTGGATTGCGGCGCGGTCGTGGCGCCCCTGACCGTCGCCTATCGGACCTTCGGCAAGCTGAACGCCAAGGCCTGCAATGCGGTGCTGATCTGCCACGCGCTGACGGGCGACCAATATGTCGCGGAAAATCACCCCATCACCGGCAAGCCTGGCTGGTGGGAGAATATCATCGGCCCCGGCAAGCCGCTGGATACGGATCGCTATTTTCTTGTTTGCGCCAATGTGCTGGGCGGCTGCATGGGCACCACCGGGCCACGCAGCGAAATGACGGATGCGGCGGGGCGCGGGCTTGGCCGGCCCTGGGGGACGGATTTTCCCTCGGTCACCATTCGCGACATGGTGCGCGCGCAGAAGCGCCTGATGGAAAGCCTTGGCATCAACCGCTGGCTGGCCGTGATTGGCGGGTCCATGGGCGGGATGCAGGTGCTGGAATGGGCAGCAACCTACCCTGAGGCGGTCTATGCCGCGGCCCCCATCGCCACCGCGGCACATCATTCGGCACAAAACATCGCTTTCCATGAAGTCGGGCGCGCGGCCATTCATTCCGATCCTGATTGGCAGGGCGGGCGCTATTGGGAAGCGGGCATCATCCCGGCCAAGGGGCTTTCTGTTGCGCGCATGGTCGCGCACATCACCTATTTGTCGGAAAAGGCACTAACCCGGAAATTCGGCCGGCGGCTGCGCGGTGCCTCGGCACTCACCTTCCTGGAAGATGTGTTTGAGGTGGAGAGTTACCTCCGCCACCAGGGCTCCACCTTCGTGCGGCGCTTTGATGCCAATTCCTATCTCACCATCACGCGCGCTATGGATTTCTTTGACCTTGCCGCTGATCATGATGGCGATCTGGCCAAGGCGTTTCGCGGCACGGCAACGCGGTTTTTTGTGGCGTCCTTCAATAGTGACTGGCTATTCCCCACCAGTGAAAGCCGCACCCTGGTGCGCGCATTGAATATGGCGGCTGCCAATGTCAGCTTTGTCGAGATTGACAGCGATAAGGGCCATGACGCCTTCCTGCTGGAAGAACCGGATTTCCATCGCGCGCTTGGCGGGTTCCTCGCCGGTTGTGCCGAACGGCTTGGGGTGTAGCGCGTGAGCATGGATGGCGTTCAATATGTCGCGAAGAATATGCGCCTTGATCTCAGGCTGATTGCCGAAATGATTCCACATGACGCGCGCGTACTTGATATTGGCTGCGGTGATGGCGCGCTGATCGAATATCTGGCGCGCGAAAAACGCGCCGATGCGCGCGGCATTGAAATTGACATGGCGCAGGTGACCAAGGCGGTCTCAGCGGGGTTAGCCGTGATCCATGGCGATGCGGATAATGATCTGGCCTTCTATCCCGATGGCGCCTTTGATTATGTGGTGCTGTCACGCACGCTGCAGGCGGTTGAAAAACCGCGTGAGGTATTGCGCCAATTGCTGCGCATCGGGCGGCACGCGATTGTGTCCTTCCCCAATTTTGGCCATTGGCAGATGCGCTGGCGTTTGTTGTGGGGCGGGCGGATGCCGGATACGGAAACCTGGAACCGGCCCTGGTATGAAACGCCCAACATCCACCCCTGCACGATTACGGATTTCACCGCGCTTTGCGCCCTTGATGGCTATGCGGTGGAACGTTGGCTGGCCGTGGATGATCAGGGGTTGAGAGCGCCTTGGCGGCGCTCCCTTCGGCTCGCCAATATGTTCGGTGAGCAGGCGCTGTTTATGATGCGCCGGGCCGGGTCTGGCAGCTAGGCTGCGATCCGCCAGCGCGGATCACAAAGCACCATTACTCCCGCCAGGGATGCTGATTCCACAGCGCCTGATAGCGCGTGCGTAGCCCAACAAGTTCCGCCCGATAGGCATCAGGCGCCAGGAAGCGCAGCGGCAGGAATTGCTGATCGGCAAGCTTCTGGAATTCTGGGTTCTCCACCGTCTTTTTCACGGATTCAGCCAAGCGCGTGATGATCTCAGCCGGCATGCCTCCGGGGGCAGCCATGCCGCGCATGGACCCCTCCACCACATTGAAGCCCAATTCGCGCAAGGTCGGGATGGTCGGCGCACGATCCCAGCGGGTTTCGCCCATTTGTGCCAGGGGATGCAACGTGCCCTGGCGCCAATCATTCAACCCTTCCGCCACATTCATCACCGCCAGCGGAATTGTGCGCGAAAACACATTCTGTTTCACCAGTGACGATCCGGCAAAGGGAATATGCAGGAATTTCGTGCCGGAAGCACGTTCCAGCGCCAGCATCGCCAGATGATCGTCCGAACCAATCCCCGTGGTGCCATAGCCAATGGTGCCCGGATTGGCCCGCGCCGCCGCGAGCAGATCAGCAAGTGTCTTATACGGGCTGTCAGGCAGCACCCACATGCCGCCCGGATCATCCACGATATTCCCGATCAGCGAAAAATCATCCAGCGAGAAACGCGCGCGCCTTTCGATCGGAATGGTGACGATGGTCGGCGTATTGATGAAGCCAATCGTATAGCCATCGGGCCTGGCGCGCGCCAATTCAGTAAAGCCGATCTCCCCACCCGCGCCAGGGCGGTTCAGCACCACAACGGGCTGGCCCAGATCCGCTTCCATGAAACGCGCAATGGTGCGCGCGGCGACATCCGTACCACCACCGGCGGCGAAGGCGACAATCATGGTGATCTGCCGATCTGGCCGCCAGCCAGCTTGCGCGCGCGCAATGGCAGGGGTGGCAATTGCGCTGGCGATCAAGGCGCGACGCGATATTTTCATGGTGTCCTCCCGGTTCTTTGCAGCATTAAAGCATAAGCCGCGCGCATGAAAAAGGCCGCTTGGGACACCCCGCGCGGCCTTTGTAGTGAATGGTAGCCCGCTTTAATCGGCGGCAAGCGCCATGCGGTTGCGGTTCAGAATGCCCATCACGTGATCTTCCGCCGCATCCACGACCTTTTCGGTCTGCTCCGGCGTGAAGACATGGCCGGCGCCGGCCATGACACGATAATCAATACTGACGCCCTTCTGCGTGTTCAGCTTTTCCACCAGCTTCTTCACAGAAACTTCCGGTACCAATTCATCATCGGCGCCGTGCAGGATCAGCCCGCCGCAGGGGCAGGGTGCAAGAAAGCCGAAATCATAATGCGAAGCCGGCGCGCTGATGGAAACAAAGCCGCCCATTTCCGGCCGACGCATCAGCACTTGCATGCCGACATAAGCGCCGAAGGAATAGCCCAGCACCCATTGTGAAGACGCATTGGGATTGACGGTTTGCAGGAAATCCAAGCCCGCGCAGGCATCGGAGATTTCGCCAATGCCGCCATCATAGCGGCCCTGGCTGCGCCCCACGCCCCGCATATTGAAGCGCAGCACGGAAAAGCCCAAAGCCTGCATGCGTTGATAAAGCGCATGTATGACGCGGTTGTTCATCGTGCCGCCATGCAGCGGATGCGGGTGTAACAACAGCGCGGTGGGGGCATTCGGGCGCTTGGAATGGTGATAGCGTCCTTCAAGCCGTCCATCAGGGCCGGCGAACATTACTTCTGGCATGGTCTTCTCGCGTCCATTCCATTTTTGGCCAATGCCGGATTCACGAAGCATCGCCCATGGGGGATGGGCAGTGCAGAACCCAGCGGCATCAGCGCCACATGTTTTGGGAAACCAAAACCCACGAATAGGGGCCGCGCAAATCGCTCATTCACCAATCGCGGAAATCTTGACCGCCAAGATCGGCAAACCTAGCTTTCATTGCCACGGGAGCACCGCGTTATCCTATCGCCGAGGCAACGCCGAAGCCGCCACCCCGATGCCTCAGAGGGGTTTCCCGTCCCTCAGAGGAACCCGCAATATAGTGATCAAGACTGGAAATTCCTAATGTTTTCATGCCGGGTGTTGCATTTTTTTTGCACTCCCCTGTGGGTGTCAGCCTGGGGTGACCCATGAGGCTCTCAACCCGTGGTCGCTATGCTGTCATGGCACTCGCCGAAATGGCGCGGCGGGAGGCCGGGCAGGCCGAACCGCTGGAAGCCAAGCCAACATCTATCGCTGAAGTTGCCGCCGCGCAGCACCTATCCGCCGCCTATCTGGAACAGCTTTTTGGCCGGCTGCGCCGGGCGGGGCTGGTGGAATCGGCCCGCGGACCAGGCGGGGGCTATCGGTTGCTGCCAGCGCCTGATCGTATCTCCATCGCCGCCATCATAGATGCGGTGGAAGAACCGATCTCAGCCACGCGGTGCGAGGAAGGCAATCCGGGCTGCCTGGCGGGGCAGCGCTGCGAAACCCATGATCTTTGGGCGGAATTGGGCGGGCAGATTAGGCTTTTCCTGGCCGGGGTGACGCTGGCCGATGTGCTGGCCGGGCGCGTTCTGGGCCGCGCCGCCGCGCCCCTGCCCCCCGGCTAACGCGCCATGGCTCGCCTTTACCTGGATGCCAATGCAACCGAGCCGATGCGCCCGGAAGCGATCACCGCCATGGCCGAGACAATGGCGCTACCTGGCAATCCATCCTCGGTCCATGCCGAGGGCCGCGCAGCGCGGCGCATCCTGGAAGAAGCACGGGAAGCAATTGCGGCGCGCTTCGGCGCGCGCGGGCGGGACCTTGTTTTCACCTCGGGCGGGACGGAGGCCAACGCTTTAGCCATTCGCGGCCTTGCTGCCGGGCGCCGAGTACTGGTGGGCGCGACCGAACACCCCGCAGTGCTGGCGGCGGCGGGGCCAGATGCCGGGACGATCCCGGTGCTGGCCGATGGCACGCTTGATCTGGCAGCGCTGGAAGCCGCGTTGCGGGCGGGCGGGCCGGCCCTGGTTGCTGTCATGGTCGCCAATAATGAAACCGGCGCGCTGCATCCCGTTGAAAAAATTACGGAAATTTGCCAGGCGCATGGCGCGCTGTTGCATCTGGATGCGGTGCAAGTGCCGGGGCGCTTGCCCTTCATGCTTGGCCCCGCCGATTCCATGGCGCTTTCCGCCCATAAGCTTGGGGGGCCCAAGGGCGTTGGTGCCTTATTGCTCCGCCCCGGTTTGGACCCCGCACCAATCTTGACCGGCGGCGGGCAGGAAGCTGGCCGGCGCGGCGGCACCGAAGCGCTGCCCGCAATCGCCGGCTTCGCCGCCGCAACCGCTTGCCCGCAGCCCGAGGGTTTGGCCGGGCTGCGCGATGCGATTGAGGCCGGGATAAAGACTTTGGCGCCCGAAGTGATCATCGCGGGCCGGGATGCGCCCCGCCTGCCCAATACCACCAGCCTGATCCTACCCGGCGTGGCCGCAGAAACCCAGGTGATTGCGCTTGACCTGGCGGGGGTAGCAGTTTCTGCGGGTGCCGCTTGTTCATCGGGCAAGGTGCGGCAATCCCATGTGCTGGCAGCGATGGGGTATGGCGCGGACGCCGCCTGCGCAATCAGGGTTTCGCTACCCTGGAATGCGTCCGCCGATACGCCCGCTCGGTTTCTGCAAGCTTGGGGGGCTATGCGCGACAAGCTTTGCAGGCTTGGGCGATAGCGGAACCGAAGCAAGCCGGAGTCACAGGGCGGCTCGGGATAATCACGTCAGCAAAACAAGCATTCCCATCTCCCACCCAAACCGGCATAGATTAACGCCATGGCAGCACAACGATCCGCCCTTGTCCTTGGCGCCGGGATTATGGGGCTTTGCACCGCCTGGGCGCTGACCCGCGCCGGATGGCAAGTGCGCATCAATGAACAGGCGCCCATTCCCAATCCGCGCGGTGCATCCGTGGATCAACACCGCCTGATCCGCCACGCCTATGGCGCGCAGGCCGGCTATATGCGCATGGTTGATCCCGCCTATGCGGCCTGGGAAATGATCTGGGCCGCCCTCGGCGCGCGGCATTACGTTGAAACCGGCGTGCTGGCTTTGGCCAATCATCAGTGTGGTTGGCTTGCCGAAAGCCGCGCCGCGCTGCTGGCGGATGGGCATGGCTGCGCCGATCTGCCACCGGGCCACATCACCGTGCTCTACCCAATGCTGTCCGATACCGGCATCGCGGCGGCCTTCACCTTGCCGCGTGGCGGGGTTTTGCTTGCGGAACGCATCGTCGCGGGGCTCGCCGCGCATCTCGCCGCGCAGGGGGTGGTGTTCGAAGCCGCCGAGGTCACCGCCGCGCTGCCGGCGCAAAAAACCCTGCGCCTTGCCAATGGCGCGGAACGCAGCGCCGATCTGCTGGTGCTGGCCGCCGGCCCCTGGGGGCCAAGGCTGCTCGGCACCACCCTTGCTGGCCGCGTGGTTCCGTCCCGGCAAATCCTGGTGCGGCTTGAAGCCCCGGCTGGCTTCCGCACCGCCTGGGAAGCCGCGCCCATGCTGCTTGATCT
>Ga0194129_10005221_pt1 | contig 16701 bp, 16 predicted proteins | sample TA2KigCa35mmetaG_FD_150862 | JGI IMG/M metagenome (GOLD analysis project Ga0194129, IMG submission 150862) | Freshwater microbial communities from Lake Tanganyika, Tanzania - TA2015038 Kigoma Deep Cast 35m | ecosystem: Environmental > Aquatic > Freshwater > Lake | place: Tanzania: Lake... | reverse complement strand
GGGGATCAGTCGCAATGATGGAGTGAGGCTTTTGTCGAAGCCAAACATGGCCACCGTGATCGCTTCAGGATTGCGAAGTCCGTCATTCAGGCCGGCACGCAGTGATTGAATGATTTCATCCTGAGGCAGGGTTGTGGCATTTAATCCGAGTTTATAAGTCTTGCCGCTGTGCCGAAGGATGAGCTTGAGCAGCTTGTAGTTCAAGCCTTCTTCTGCGTAGCCATCGTCACGCGCCAGAACAACGGCCAACACGTTCTTGGGTAGCTTGCGTACCTTGGCGGCCTGCAGGATTTGATTGCCAATCCGCTGTCGTTCGTTGATGCGATGAACAATAAGCCCGAATCCAACCATGACGACCAGGATCGTGAAAGCAATGCCAGCGATTGTGCGTTTTCCTTTTAATAGAGCAAACAGATACCGTTCCGCTCGGGTCACATTGTTGGCCATTTAGGTGCTGACCGGAGGGATGATCATGGCCACGCCCAGCAGAGTGATGCCCACGTAGCTTGGAAGCAGGGCAATGCGGGCCAGCTTGGCTAGATGGGGTCGTTTGCGGGCAATGTGTTGATTTAGAATTTCATCTGCGGCGATTACGTATAGAATTCCGCAGAAGATGATCACCTGTAGGCTGCCGATGAAGCCAGCCATGGCCGTCACGGGTAATTTGCCGGCTATGTAGACATAATTGCTGGCCGCTGAGACAACGGCAGCCAGAATCAAATCGTCGCGACTACGGCTGATGACCAGACTGAGGCAGCAGAGTCCGATGGCCAACATGTAACCCAGAAAATCGGGTGCCAGGTACAACAGGCTGCGTCGTTCGATGGCAATGTCAAACGAGACGGTTGATTGCCTTCGAATCGGGACATTGGCCTCCGGTCTGATGCCCAGGTCGCTCATCAGGCTTATGGACGTGGGGTAGGCGCTGCTTTCTCGTATTTTCCATCCCGGCAGCCTTAATCCTGGTGAGATGGTGATCGGGTTGATCCTTGAGATGGTCAGGGGTGTGGAGCTCAGTGGATCATCAAACCCAACTTCAATGCTCAACACCTGGTCGTCAAAAGGGTAATCCTTGAGTTGCCAACGTTTGACAACTGGTGAGCGTAGCCGGTGCAACGACCAGGTTTTCCCATTGATGATGGCGCTGCGAACCTTGTCAAAGCGCAAAATATTGGCATCGTAAAGGCCATTGAGAACAATCAGGTTCTTGCTTGGGTCCAGCGCCGGATCACCGGACCACAGGCTCCAGACCAACATCTCAATCGAGAATCGATCTTCGAGTAAATCAATATCGCTGATGTTGGTGATGTAGGTGCCCAGTTCCATCCCTGCCGGCAAGGGCGCCGCTGCCGGTCCATGGCTGTCTGTGCTGGCTTCGTTGGCGGCGACCATGGCGGTCGGTTGATGCACGGGCGCTGCCAGCGCCCAGCCCAGGGGGTGTCTGAGCGTCAATGTCAGCAGCAGCAGCAAGCTGGCCACGCTGAGCCAGCTCAGCCAGCGGTGGCGTCGGCGCTCATTCCGCCGACACCCAGTGGGAGCCTTGGCTGCTGGACGGCTGACCAATGGACCAGTTGCTGACTTGAACCGTCCCATTGGCTCAACAATGGCCACCTTCACCAGTTAGCAGCGGTTTTCCAGGCGTGCAACGCCCGGGCTTGAATGGCGCCAAGTTTCAGCGAGCGCGGCATGAAGATTTTGGTGATGGGCGGCACCCGTTTTGTCGGCAAGCCCCTGGTGGCGCAACTGCTGGCCGAGGGCCATGCCCTCACCCTGTTCACCCGCGGCAACAGGCCCGGCCCCGCTGGTGTCGAGCACCTGGTGGGTGATCGCACCAGCGCCGAGGGGCTGTCTGTGCTGAACGGTCGCCGCTTTGATGTGATCGTCGACAGTTCGGGCCGCACGCTCGGCGACAGCCGTGCGGTGATCGAGCGCACCGGTGCCCCCAGCCATCGTTTTGTGTATGTGAGTTCGGCAGGTGTCTATGCCGACAGCGAGCTCTGGCCCCTCGATGAGGACAGCCCCACCGACCCGGCCAGCCGCCACAGCGGCAAGCTCGACACCGAGGCCTGGTTGCGGGCCGAAGGCATCCCCTTCACCAGCTTTCGCCCCACCTACATCGTCGGGGCAGGCAACTACAACCCAGTGGAGAGTTGGTTCTTTGACCGCATCGTGCATGGCCGGCCCGTGCCGCTGCCTGGCGATGGCAGCACGATCACCCAACTGGGCCATGTGAACGATCTGGCCAGTGCCATGGCGCGCTGCATCGGCGTCGACGCTGCTGCCAACCGCATTTACAACTGCAGCGGCCGCCAGGGCATCACCTTCAGGGGGCTCGTTCACGCGGCTGCTTTGGCCGCCGGCAAGGACCCTGCCGGTGTCGAGATCCGCAGCTTTGACCCTGCCGGCCTCGACAAGAAAGCCCGCAAGGCCTTTCCGCTGCGGATGGCCCATTTTTTGACCGACATCACCCGGGTGCGACGGGAACTGGCTTGGGAGCCTCAGTTCGATCTCGCTGCCACCCTGGCTGACAGTTACGCAGCGGACTATGCCTTGCAGCCACCCACCCGTCCTGATTTCAGTGGCGATGACACCCTGGTGGGCTGAAGCGCTGGCTGATCAGGTCTTCCGCAGATAGCCCAACGCCGAACTCACGGCCAGCAGCAGCGAGGGCCAGAACAGCCACCAACCCAGCCCATGCAGGGCTTGGGCTGCAGATGCCCCCCCCCAGTTGTCGGGCCACAACAACAACAACAGGCTGGCGAACTGCAGCACGGTCTTGCCTTTGCCGGCGAGCGATGAGGGGCCGCCGCTGCTTTCGCCAGCACGCCAGCCGCTGATCAGCAGCTCGCGCGCCAGCAGCAACCAGATCGCCCAGAGGGGTAGCCGCCCGGCCGCCCCCAGCCACAGCAGCGGCGCGCTGATCAGGATCTTGTCGGTCAGGGGATCGAGCCGGGCTCCCCAGACCGAGCCGCCACCGGCGCGGCGGGCCAGCAGGCCATCGAGCCAGTCCGAGAGCCCCCCCAGCAGCAGCAGCACCCAGGCCAGGGAGGCCTGAGCGCTGCTCAGGGCTGCGATCAGAGGCAGGCCCAGTGCTGCTCGGGCGAGGGTGAGGCCGTCGGCCAGCTGACGCCAAGGGATGGGCTTCATTGCAACAGTCAGGGCAGGGGCCGCTCTCGGCTCCAGAATGCCGCGAGTTGAAGCCTTCTGCCCGTGGTGCAGCAGCCCGTCTCCGCCGTGATGAGCACCCCTGTGCTGACGGTCACCGATACCAGTCCGTTGCAGGAGGCGGTGCAGTTGATGAGCGACCACCACATCAGCGGCCTGCCGGTGGTGGATGCCACCGGTGCATTGGTCGGAGAGCTCACCGAGCAGGATCTGATGGTGCGCGAAAGCGGTTTTGATGCCGGCCCCTACGTGATGCTGTTGGATGCGGTCATCTATTTGCGCAATCCGCTCAACTGGGACAAAGAGGTGCACCAGGTGCTGGGCAGCTCGGTGGGTGAGGTGATGAGCAAGAACCCCCACAGCTGCAGCGCTGATCTGGCCCTGCCGGCGGCGGCCAAATTGCTGCACGAGCGCAGCACCCAGCGGCTGTTCGTGCTCGATGACCGTCGCCATCCGGTCGGGGTTCTCACCCGCGGTGACGTGGTGCGCGCCCTGGCTCAGGCCGGTTAGGGCGGGGGCAGCAACGGCGGTGGTGGGGCGCCTGGTGCCGTCACCAGCGCCTGGCTCGCTGGCGTGGGGGGGGCAGCAGGCTCTGCGCTCGGTTCAGGCGGCCCCTTGAGCTGGGCGTCTGCATCGATCGGCGCCGTCGGCGCGTCGCTGGCTGGGGGCAAGGTTCCCCCTTCGGGCAGCACCAGGGGAGGCGGTAGATCTGGCGGCAAGTCCAGGGTGTCGCTGCCGCTCAGCGCATCCACCGGACTGGAGGCCTCTTCCGATTGCCGCTGGCGCAGGGCCAGGGGGTCGGCGCTGATCGGCGGTTCGCGCAGGGGAGAGCCGGCGCGGGCGAGCCGCGGATCGGTGCTGCGCTTGGGGGCCCAGATCAGACGGGCAATCGGCTCGACCCCTTGCTCCATCAGCCGGTTCAAGCCCGCCAGGGCTCGATCGACCAGTTGCGTACCCAGGGTTTGGCCGCAGCTCAGCGGATTGCTGCAGGGACCATCGGCGGCCCGGGCACTGAGACCGGCCAGCAACGATCCCTGCAGGGGAACGGTCCTCCGGCTCAGCTTCAACAGGTAGGGCACGTGCACAAAACTGGTGGCACCGCCACTGATCCAGTTGGCGTCCTCCTGGTTAAAGCCCTTGACCCCGGGGAGGATGAAACGGCTCTTGGAGGCGTGGTCTGGCAGATAGGCGGCCCGCAGCCCGCGACGCCTGGCCAGAGCACGGGTCTGCTCGAGCGTGAGCCCATCGCGGCTCATCAAGACTTCGAGCCGACCATCACGCCTGAGCCCGATCACCATGCGGATTCGAGGCAGCAGGTAGCGGATTTGCTGGCCCATGCTGATGCTGTAGGCGCCCTTGTAGCTGCTGGGCGGCCGCTCCAGATCGTTGTAGATGCTGTGCAGGCCTCCGATGAAGGTCTCGAACTTGCGGGCCCGTTCGGGGGTCAGCTCCCCATAGCCGAACTCGACCCCCCCGTCGTGTCGAATCCCGACGAAGGCTCTCTGCCTGGCGGCCGTGCGGTTTCGCCCCCGCCAGATGCGATCACCGAATTTGAGGTCCCCAAGCGGCACGGTGATCTCGCGCCCCGCGTCGATATGGCGCTCGTACATCGGGCCCGAGACGAAGGCCAGGGCTCCGCGATCGGCATAGGCCTCCTGCTCCCGGTCCCAGCCCTCAAACAGGTCGATCCGCACCTTGCGTGGATCGAAATCGAGGCCATAGGTCGCATCATCGTTGAGCTGGCGGAATGGCTGCCCATCTGCAGCGATCAGCAGGTCGGCCGCCCCCGGGTGGTGCGCTTCGGGCAAAGGGGGGGCAATCACCACCAGAAACGCCAATGTTCCGACGGGAATGGCGATGCTCAGGCTGCGCTTGCGGCGCCAAAGCGGCCGTTTCAGGCGGCCCGATGGAGAGGTGGTTGCTGGCCCGAGCGCAGCTGGCGAGGGTGATTCCAAGCGACGACGGCTCCGTCGGCCACCAGCCAGATCTGATCACCTTGGGCGGTTGGATGGCCGCCCGTCAAGCGGCCAAACGCCGGCAGCGCCAGCCTCTGCTGCGCCTGGTTCAGGCTGAAGCAGGGCAGACGCAGACGGTTGTTGCCCCGACCGATCAGGGCCACCGGGTGCAGGTGACCGCACAGGTTGAGATGGCCTGGAATCGTTTGCGGTTCATGGCTGAGCCACCACGGACCCAGGGCCTGGGCTGGTTCATGTTCCAGCCCAGGCAGGTTGCTGCCGCGGTCGTGGTTGCCGCCAATGAGCCGCAGGGAGCAGCCGAGCAGCTCCGGCAGGGCCTGCAGCTTCTGTCGCAAGTCCTGGGTCAGGCCCAGGCGGCTGTGAATCAGGTCGCCCAGCACGATCACCTGACTCGGTTGCCAGCGCCCGGCCAGGGCAATCAGGTCGTTCAAGGTTCCCAGGTCTCCGTCGCTGGGAAAGGGAATGCCATGGGCCTGAAAGGTTTCGGCTTTCCCCAGGTGCAGATCGGCCAGCAGCAGGGTGCGCCGCTGGGCGTCCCAGATGGCCTTTTGAGCCAGCAGCTTCAGCTGCTGGCCCTGCCAATCCAGACAGGCCCAATCTGTCGTTGGGTTTGGGCTCGCGGCCATCAGCGCCCGCCCATCACACGTTGGTACGCCAGGCGCGCTGCGGTCGCAGCGATGACGGCTTGCACGTTGAGGTAAGGGCTCAGGTCGATTTGGGGGAAGAAGATGGGCAGGTAGGCAAGGTAGGCGTTGACGGCGCAATCGGCGACGCTCCACCCGGGGTCACCCCACGGGCCCGCCAGCAGCGACTGACCGCCGGCCAGCAGTCCATCGAGCACCTGCATCAGTCTCGGAAATTCTTTGTCGCGGTTGGACGGCACGAACAGGGCCACCGCCAGGGTCGCATTGGCAAACAGCACCCACTGGCTGGCCAGGCTGCGGCGGGCAGCGGCACTGGCCGCATCTGGGCAGTTGTCGCTGCCGAATTCCCCGCCATAGTGCTCGGCCAGGTGCAGCAAGATCGCACCGCTTTCAAACAGCTGGAGTGGTTCTCCGGTTGGTGCGCAAAAGGCGTCGTCGATCAGCGCCGGCACCTTGGCAAAAGGGTTGAGGCGGGTGAATGGCTCATCGCGGTGTTCGCCGGCAGCCATGTCGAGCTGCTGCCAGCTGTAGGCGATCCCCTGTTCCTCGAGGTACCACCGCGGCATCGACGCGCGGCTGCGGGCGCCGCCGTAAAGGGTGAGAGTCATGCGTCCAGGTGGGCTTGCATCGTCTTGGTGCCCCTGCAATTTTGCCAGCTCTGGAGCATGCGCTTGAGCTTCTTTGGCATCTGCAGAAGCTCGGCAATTGAATTGTTGATCATCTCGACTTTGGTCGCCTGGCATGTTCAAAGAACGTCGCAGTTGCAGATGCCTGAGCGCCTGACTTGCAGCCTTTCTTTGATCTGAGTGAGGGACATGCCGATATTTTTGAGCCTACGAATCGTGCTCCTGTCTGCAATGACAGGCTCAGCAATCAGCGAAATCTCTCATCCGATCTGGTTAGCGGCTCAGACGGTCGCTGATCGCAATCGAAGCAGATGGTCTTCCCTGAGGCACCGGTACGCTCTGCAGCCTTGCTCATCCTGTTGCCCGGCTGTGGGTTGGTCCGTTCAGGTGCGTGTTCACCAGGGTTGCTCTCAGCGCTGACGATGGCCCTGTCAGCGTAAACCTGTCAGCATCAAGCTGTGAGCGTTAACAGTTAAAGAATCATCCTAACGAAATCCAGATCAAGCCGCGCTTCGCCATGCAAACTGACTGATAAGCCTGGATGGTGCGAGGTTCAAAAGGCGCTGTTGCGACTAGAATCAAGGGCATTCTTCATTTCAATGGTCCTGACATGCTTGCAATGTCGGCAACAGTCCTGGCTCTTGCAACTGGCATGACCAGTTTGCACTCACGCACACCCTTGCCTGACGCTGTTTATCCTTGAGCGGTGCCTCAGCACGCCCCCCAGGTTGTGGAACTGGCTTGCGGTGGCGGCGGTGGCGGTGGCTACCGCAAGCCTGCCCGACCTGGCGCGAGCCAGCATCAACACGACTGAATGAATCGGCCTTTTGAACGCATGAAACAGGGGCTTGCCACAGACAAGCCCCATTTTTTGTTTGAGCTTCAGAACCTGAAGGTGGTTTTCACCAGGGCGCCGAACTGGTTGAAGCTGCCGTTGGCGGGGGTGCGCATGCCAAGGGGCCGACTCAGATAGAAGAGAGCGGGGGTGACACTGATCTTGTCAGTGACTTGCGCTTTGTACCACCACTCCCACGCAAAGTTTCCGTCATCAGGGGTTGTCCCCCCGGCCAGCGCCGTCGCGAAGACGGCTTGGGCAACAGCCATCCCGAAATCATTCCCCTTGGCGAAGACGTCGGTCCATTGCAGACCCAGCATCCACGATTGGCTGGTTGTGACATTGGCGCTGGTGGGGCTCAGCGCACGGGCATAGCTGGTGCCATTGATGCCCCAGCCTGCACTGATCGAGGGGGCCCAGCCACTCGTCAGCGGTTGCCAATAGCCGCTCAGGCCAAAGGCATTGGTCGAGGCTCCGGCCGTGTGGTCGAGATTGCTGTGGACCGCGGGGGTGGTCGCCGGAATGAAGGACCCTCCGGCCTGCAGGTAGGTCCAGATGGCGGCCAGGCCCCACTGCTCCTGCTGATAGGCCAGCTGCACAGAGCCGGTTCCGCCCGAGTTGCGATTGGCGATGCCTCCGCCCCCTGTTGGCAGCCCGGCGGTTTGGGCTGCAGCAGTGGTGGGGGACCCCATCATGCCGTTGAAGGCCACGTAGTTGGCACTCACACTCCAGCTTTTGTTCTGCCACCAGAGACCGGCCCCTGGACCAATGTTTTTGCTGTAGGCCGCGGGTGCCCCGTTGGTCGTCATGATGTTCAGAATCGGATCAGACGGGTAGACGCTTGGCCAGAGGGCCAGCATGTCCTCCTGGCCGACCCGGGCTCCCACGGTGGCGGTCAATCCCGATCCGACCGGCAGTTGGTAGAAGAGCTTGTAGAGGCCAAGAATGTTGGCTCCAGACGGTTGCTGGAAGGCAATCTCCAACTCGGAGCTGTTGCCGAGACCGTGGGGTTGGCCGGCAAAGCTGGTGTTGTAGAAATTGCCTGCTCTCAGGTTGGTGCGCAGCAGATCTTTGCAGGTGAAGCTGATGTCGAAATTGAGCTGTAGGTCGTAGTTGAAGGTGATCGCGTTGTAGAGATTATAAGGAGTAGTTGTGTTGCTGAAGTGATTGTAAGTATTGGCTTGATTTGTCGCTGAATTGATGGCGGATCCGCCAAAACTGTTGCCGCCAACCACCATCGTCGCCTGGCCGCTGAATTTGGTGGTGGTGTTGAACTGCTGGGACTCCAGCACACCCACCCGCTTTTCAAGCCCTTCGACGCGGCCGCGCAGCACGGTCAGCTCCTGCTTGAATTCGTCCATCAACCGTTTGAGCTCGTCGGTCTGCTCGCTGACACGGTCCAGGCAGGCATTGAGCAGGGCCGCTGCTTCAAATCGGCTCATCGCCTGGCCACCTTTGAAGGTTCCGTTGGGGTAGCCGGCCACGCAGCCGTACTTTTCGACCAGGTTGCTCAGCGCCTGGTAGGCCCAGTCGGTGGGGCGCAGATCTGAAAATTGATTGACGCTGGTGACCTGGTTCCTCGAGCGGTAAGCCCTGATCTCATCCATCTCCTGCTGGTTCATGTAGTTGTTGACGGCCGACATGCCGTTGAACGCGTCCATGGGCTGGGCCAGGGAGTGCTGGGGGTGGGCCAGGGATGCCAGGGCAAGAACGGCCAACAGGGCGGCGGGCCGGTGGTGCTGCAGAAGGAATATCAGCGCTGCGAAGCCGAAGGGGATCAGGAGTGGACCTGCGGCGAACTCTCTCCAGTAAATGCAAGTTACAGTAGAGGTTATGTTTGTTTCCTGACGACGCTGTCAGGTGCAGAGTGGGACGAGTCGGGTCGTGCCGGTGTCTGCCCAGGGACCAAGCGACGGTGCCTACGACGTGGACGACCTCCAGCAGCTGGCTCCCCATCTCGTGGGGCGAGCCCGGCGCGGAGTGGTCGGCAGCAGCCGCTATGCCCGCAAGTTGCGCGAGGAGATCTGCGCGGCAGCGCGCGACCCCAGCCGTCGCCCCGTGTTGATCAGCGGCGAGCCCGGGCTTGAAAAAGACAACCTGGCGGCGTTGGTTCACTTTGGCTCGCCAGATCGCCAGCAACTGATGTTGCGTTTCGACGGAGCCTTGTTGCGGCCTGATGGCAGTGAGTTGTTCGGCGGGCACGACCACGGTTCTCTGTTGTTGGAGCTTCTGGGACGTGGCGCCTTATTGATTGACAAACTTGATCAGGCTCCCGCTCCTCTACAGAACAAATTGCTCGAGCTGGCCAGTAGCAAGGCTTTTGAGCGCCGCCTGTTTTTTACGGCCGAGCAGGCCTTGCCGGCGTTTGATCGCTGTTGCACGCAAATTCGCGTGCCTCCGCTGCGGGTGCGGCGCCGGGACCTGGGTGAATGGTTGCGCTATGGCGTGCGTCAGCGCTCGCGCAAGCTCGGCTGGACCACACCCCCGCAGGTGAGTGAAGCGGTGGTGAAGCGGTTGCAGAGCTACGACTTTCCCAACAACATTCGCGAACTCGAAACGCTGATCTACCGAGCGCTGCAGCAGGTTCGGCGGCAGGAGCCAAGCTGGCAGCCAGAGCCAGGCTGGAGCCCACACAACGATCAGCGAATTGCCAGAAGACGTCTTTTGGACGCCGGCACGTCAGCAGCGCTTTCGCTTCGACATCTGGCGCTGGAAGCCTCAGCTCAGGGAGTGGATGCGCGCGCCATGGCTTTGGAACACGTTGTTATTCGGCCTGGTCAGCTGGGTGTTTGTGCTCGTCAACCTATGGCTGTGGCGAGGACCCCAGGACCGGGCCCATAACGGCGCCCTCAACCTGTTCTGGGCGTGGTGGTGGCCGCTGATCCTGCTGGGGTTTCCCTTGGTGGGACGGCTGTGGTGTTCGTTTTGCCCGTTCATGGTCTGGGGCGAGATCATCCAACGTCTTGCCCAGGCCTTGGGCTGGACCCCGGCCCGTTGGCCGCGTGGCGACAACGACGCCTGGGCCTCTCCGTTGCTCGCCGCGGGGTTTGCGGTGATCCTGCTCTGGGAGGAGGTGTGGAATCTGCAGAACACGGCTTGGCTCAGCAGTTGTCTGCTGCTGTTGATCACCGCCGGGTCCGTGATCGCATCGCTGCGTTTTGAGAAGCGCTTTTGGTGTCGCTTCCTCTGTCCAGTCGGCGGGATGAACGGATTATTTGCCAAACTGTCGATCCTCGAGCTCAGAGCACAGGTGGGCACCTGCAGCGGCAGCTGCAACACCTACGCCTGCTTCAAAGGTGGCCCCGCCGATGGCGAGGGGCTGGCTACGACGGGTTGCCCATTGGGAACCCATCCGGCCCACCTGAGCGACAACCGCAATTGCGTGCTGTGCCTCACCTGCGCTCAGGCCTGCCCGCACCGTTCGGTGCAACTGGCACTGCGCCCTCCGGCAGCCGATATTCAGCGGCAGATGGACCTGCCCCCTGGAGAGCCCGGGCTGTTGTTGGTGCTGGCCGGCGATCTCTGTCTGCACCACTGGCAGCGGCTCTTGGGCTGGTTGCCGATGGCACCGTCAACCCTGGTGGATGGACCTTTGCTGCCGCGGCTGGCCTTGGCATCACTGGCGCTGGCCCTGCCCTCTGCCTTGTTCCTGCTGGCACGGCTGATGTTCACGAGCAATCGCCTGCTGCGGTCCCTTTATGGCCTGTTGCCGCTGATCTGGGCGCTGCTGTTGGCACGTCACCTGCCTGTGGGCATGGCTGAGGCGGGGATGCTCCTCCCGGTCAGCTTTGGCCTGAGCGAGCTACCAGGATGGCGCGCCGATCCCCATGTGATCGGTTTCTGCCAGAGCGCCGTGGTGGTGATGGGGTGGGTGTGGGCGGTGGTGCTGTTGCGCCGCCAGTTGGTCAGCCGCCTTCAGGTGTGGATTTGGGCGTCAGGGCTGGCCCTCGCTTTGGCCGCGGGGGGAAGGCTCCTGGTCGCAGCCTGACTGACAGTTGTGGAACGGCTAACGCGAACAGTCAGCCTCTCCACCAGTGGCCAGGCCGCGTCCCAGCAGCAAATCACGAGCCGCATTGACCAACTGCATGGTGTCGTGGGCGCCGCCGCGGTCGGGATGGTGTTCGGCGGCGTTGCGTTTCCAGGCCTGGTTCACCTGGGCACTGGTCAGACGCCCAGACAGGGGCAGTTGCAGTCGCTGTCGAGCCACGATCGCGTCGAGATCGGGATGTTTGCCCAGCGGGCCCCAGTCGGTTTTGCTGAGCCCAGAACTGCGCTTGCGAGCTCTGTTGCGTTTGTTGCCTTTGGCGGCGCTGCTGCCAAAGCCCCGGACCGTCGTCGGCTCGGACTCAGCAGAGGGGTTGGCGCGGGCTGCCCCGCTGTTGGTGAGCAGGGCGTTGCCTGGCTCTTGGGTGGTCGTGGGCATCGGCTGTGCTGCGTTCGTTCAGCTTGCTGCAGCATGGGCTGACGCAGACATCGCTCATCGACCTGGTCCAGGCCAGATCCCGTCGTTGAGGCGATCGACGAATCGCACCTGCCGCGGCCGGCCCACATAGATCCACACCGGTCGTCCATCCGTCAGCAGTCGTCTCTGACGTCCATACAGCCGCGGTGCACCCTCGAAGCGATCGAGAGCATGCAGCAGCTGGCTGCTGACCCGATACAGCTCGCCGTGGAGGATGTGTGTGGGCTCGTCGCTGACGATGGCCATCGGAAACGGGCCGAGGTCATACAGAGCCAAACCCTGCAGCTGCGCCGGCCCCACAAACACGCCGCTGACGATCTGCCGATGGTTGGCCTGACCTCGCTTGAGACTGCCGTAGACGAACACCAGTTCCAGGCCGTCATCCCAGAGGCCAGAATCGGCCCCGTTGCCGATTTGCGCCATGACGATTGCCCTGTTGATTGCCCTGGTTGGATCCCTGGTGCTGATGGGGGTGATTGTGCGGAGGCTTGAGAACTCCTGATCCCAGGTCAGTTGGGCAGCGTGAAGCCCTTCTGCATGTGCTGCACATCGAGCATCACCCAGCTCAACCACCCCAGCAGGGCAACAACGCCTGCCCCGGCCGCGAACTTGGCCAGGCCGCGCAGGAGCAATTCGACAGGGCTGATCTCTTTCATGGCCGTGCTGGCAAGGTGACTCTCACTCTGCAGCCTGATGGATGCCAGCTCCTTGCGTTCTGATCACCGGGGCCTCGGCGGGTATTGGCGCAGCCACGGCCGAACTGCTGCTGGCCCGGGGCTGGCGGGTCATCGCCGCGGCACGGCGCGTGGAGTCCATGGCCCATCTGGTGCCGTTGGGTGCTGAGGTGCTGGGCCTCGATGTGGCTGACGCCGCCGCACGCCAGCGACTCGCGGCAGAGATCAGCGACCGCTTTGGTGCTGTTGATGCGGTGGTGAACAATGCTGGCTACGGCGAAATTGGACCGCTCGAGACGATGCCGCTCGAGCGCGCCCGGGCGATGTTCGAGGTCAATGTGTTCGGCTTGATGGGATTGGCCCAGTTGCTGCTGCCGGCGATGCGTGAGCGCGGCAGCGGACGGATCATCAACGTCTCCTCGATCGCTGGCCACTGGGTCAGCCCCGGCTCGGGCTGGTACGGCGCCAGCAAGCATGCGCTCGAGGCCATCAGCGACGCCCTGCGTCTCGAGCTGCATCAGTTCGGTCTGCAGGTGGTGCTGATTGAACCTGGGTTGATTGCCACCGACTTTGCCGCGGTCGCTGAACCCTCGATCCAGCAGGCACAGACATGCCCGATCTACGGCCGCATGATGCACAGGGTTCGAGCAGGGTGGCAGGGCGTCTACCGGGGCGCCTCCTCACCGCTGCTCGTGGCGGCCGCGATTGAGACAGCACTGACGGTTGCTCGTCCCCGCGCCCGTTATCTGGTGGGCCACCAATCGGTTTCCGTCATCGCCAACCACTGGTTGCCCACGCGCCTATGGGACAGGGTCGTGCGTTCACAGATGACCTGAGCCCGTGCCGCTGGATGGCCTCGGAGCTTCAGTTGAACGGCATCCCAGCACGGGTCAGCCCTCTGCTCGCTGGGCTTCGGCGATCAGCCGTTGCACACGCTCGAGCAGCGATTCATTGCTGAGGCGATTGTTGAGGCGTTCGACCAGGAGCGGGAAGGCCAGGGGACCCGGCCGCGGGATGCGCTGCAGCAACCAGGTGCTGCCAGCCATGCGCTCGAGCACCGATTGAAGCCGGTGGCGTTCGAGCTGCTCGTCGAGCACCTCCCGACGGGCCTGTTCCAGCAGCAGATGGTCCGGCTCGTGCTTGCTGAACACGTCAAACAGCAGTGCGGCGCTGATTTGCAGTTGCCCGCCGGTTTTGTTTTGCCCTGGCATGGCCTGATTGATCAAGCCGCTCACCTGGGCAATGGCGCGGAATCGGCGTCGGCAGAGCTCTGAAACATTCAAGGCCTGTGCCAGATCGCAATCGAGTTGCTCACTGTCCAGCAGCTCTTCGCTGTGCAGTTCCAGCAGCTCATCAAAGGGGTAGCCCTTCGGTGCCAGCAGCTCAAAGCCGTAGTCATTGACCGACACGGTGATGGTGCTCGGCCGGTGGCGTGCGATGCGCCAGGCCCAGAGAAAGCCGATGCCCTCATGCACAAAACGGCCCTCGAACGGGTACACGAACAAATGGCTGCCCTCCCTGCTGCGGCAGTGCTCGAGCAACAGCTGATGGCGTCGCGGAATGCAGGACAGATCGGCCTGCCGCTGCAATAAAGGCTCCAGCGCCTGTAGTTCGGGCGTGTCCAGCTCGAATTCAGCCTCGTTCGAGTGGGCCTGAGCACAGCGGTCGACTTCGTTTCGTAAGGCTTCACTGAGCAGATCGGACAGGGCCATATGTCCTCCGGCCCAGGCTGGGACCATGCTGCTTTTTTTGTTGCTGGCCTTCACCATGGCCGTCATGTCGCGCACTCGCATAAATTCGAGCTGCCGGCCGGCGAAAAAAAACACATCACCAGGTTTCAGCCGGCCGATGAATGCTTCTTCCACATGACCCAGCACGGCACCCCGGACAAACCGGACGGTGACCGAGCGGTCGGCTGTGATCGTGCCGATGTTGAAGCGATGCAGTCGGGCGATTGCTTTGTCGAGGACGCGATAGCGATACGGCGTTGCACAAGCGACAGTTGTGTCGTTGTCTTGTGCGATCGCCTCGGCAATCGGCGTGTCGTCGTCGAGACGACAGCGCACCAGTTTTCGGTAGCGGGGGTAGGCCGCCAGGGACCGTCCCCCGTGTTCGAGGCAGTCCAGACACCAATCCCATTGCGCATCGCTGAGCTGTTGAAAGCTCCAGCTGCTGCGAATGGTCTGCCGTTGCTGCTGGGGTTGGAAGCCCGGTCCGCAGGCCAGGGTCACCAGATGCTGCAGGAGCACATCCAGTGGCAGCTGAGGAGGGCGGCGGTGTTCAACCAGGCCATCCGCCAAGGCACGGCGCATGGCGCTCACTTCGAGCAATTCAAGGGCGTTGGTGGGCATGAACAGCACCTGGGAGGTGCCACCGGGGCAGTGGGCGCTGCGGCCGGCCCGTTGCAACAGTCGCGCCAGGTTTTTGGCACTGCCGATCTGCACAACGCGCTCGACCGGTTGGAAGTCGACCCCCAGATCGAGCGAGCTGGTGCAGACCACCCAGCGCAGCTCCCCTGCTTTGACGCCGGCCTCGATCGCCTCACGCTCGCTGCGGTCGATCGCGCTGTGGTGCAGGGCTAAGGAGCCCTCCATCTCTGGACAGGCAAATCGCAGGCATTGATGCCAGCGTTCAGCCTGATTGCGGGTGTTGGTGAACAGCAGCGTGCTGACGTTGGGGTCGAGAGCGGCGACCAGCTCCTCGTACATGCGCAGGCCCAGGTGTCCGCCCCAGGGAAAGCCATCGATCGTCTCGGGCAGCAGGCTTTGAATCGCAGTGGTGCGAACGATCGGCGCCGTGATGATGCGGACATGGTTGCCGGTGCCCGTCTGATCGAGCGTGTGACTTGGGGACAAACCCACCGCCGCTTGGGCTGCGGCTTCGAGGTTGCCGATCGTGGCGCTGATGGCCCAGGTGCGCAGCTGCGGGCGCTGTTGCCGCAACCAGCTCAGGCAGAGTTCGGCCTGAACGCCGCGCTTGCTTCCCATCAGCTCGTGCCATTCGTCCAGCACCACCCCTTGCAGTTGACCAAACAACGCCGTTGCCTTGGGGTTCGCCAGCAGCAGCGACAGCGATTCGGGCGTGGTGATCAGAATCTGCGCTGGTGCGCGCAGTTGTTTGTTGCGCTCGGCGCTGGAGGTGTCGCCATTGCGGATGGCGACCCGCAGAGGCCAACCCATGGCAACAATCGGCGCTTCGATGGCCAAAGCCAGGTCGCGGCTGAGGGCACGCAGCGGTGTGATGTAAACCAGTCGCAGTCCGGTGGGCGTGTTGCAGGATTGGCCAGAGGACCATCCCACCTCATCGAGCAGCTCGGCGATTGGGCCCATCACAGCGGCGTAGGTCTTCCCCGAGCCTGTGGGCACCTGGATCAGACCACTGAATCCATCCAGATAGGCCTGCCAGCAATCCCTCTGGAAGGCCATGGGTGTCCAGCCCTGGCTGGAAAACCAGGTTTCAATCGGCTCCAGCCGTCGCTCATGGTTGCAGCTGACCATCACGCGATTGATCCGTGTGGTTCAGCCATCGCGCAGGGAAACCATCGGCTGAGCCCCCATCATCGGCTTATCCCGATCCATGGACAGTCCTGAAGGCACCTAGTTTGCCCAACTGGTCACGGACGTCATACCTGTGCTGCCCCGCGACTGGTCCAATTGATAAACAATCGTGCGTGAGTCGCCGGGCCATTAGGAGGCCATGGTGTTGATCGCTCTTGAAATAAAAATGACGAGCAACGTCAGCATTGTTGTGGAGTGAATGAGCTGTATGATTTTGGCCTTAGCCCCTGACGCTGAATGATTTTCTGGCGGACCAAGGGTGTTGCTCATCATCAATGTATAATACAAATAATCAAGGAAGTTGGGCACCCAGCCCGCGTGATGATTCTGTCGCCCTGCTGGGAATACGAGTTGCGTAAAATGGTCCGGGTGATAAAGGCGCCTGACCTGATCCGGATAATCAAAATACCAATACCAAAAGAGCATGACAATGTTTAATGAACCGTAGATGCCGGCAGAGACGAGCAATAGCGGCAATGATTGCACATTGAATGCAAAGATGCCATAGGAGACTGTTGTCAAATTGATAAATAAGTATGCCGTAGAGAAGATGCCAAATAGAAACAGAGATCGCCTGACGTGGTGATGTCTTCTTAGGAGGAAAATTAGGTTGACGGCGAGCAGGGCGACGATGCTACCTAGGACCAAGCCAGAGATTTCCGAGATGTAGATTAACAGGCTGTATTGGTAGACGCCTTTACTTGATATCCTTCTAAAATCTTCAAAAACAAATACATTAATGGCAATATTAAGAATTGGCGA
>Ga0194129_10005220_pt1 | contig 16705 bp, 16 predicted proteins | sample TA2KigCa35mmetaG_FD_150862 | JGI IMG/M metagenome (GOLD analysis project Ga0194129, IMG submission 150862) | Freshwater microbial communities from Lake Tanganyika, Tanzania - TA2015038 Kigoma Deep Cast 35m | ecosystem: Environmental > Aquatic > Freshwater > Lake | place: Tanzania: Lake... | reverse complement strand
ATCTATCGTTGATGCTAGTCAAGGTGGCTCTCAAGGTGGTGTTGCTGCAGACCAATCTATCGTTGATGCTAGTCAAGGTGGTGTTGTTGTAGACCAATCTATTGTTGATGCTAGTCAAGGTGGTGTTGCTGCAGACCAATCTATCGTTGATGCTAGTCAAGGTGGCTCTCAAGGTGGCTCTCAAGGTGGCTCTCAAGGTGGCTCTCAAGGTGGTGTAGTAGTAGATATGGGTATGTAAGGAACATACAAGATTGAATATCATCAAAATTAAATTTTATTTATTTTAGGCTTGACTTACTATTTTTATCCTATAACATATTATCCTAAAAATGATCTCTCAACAAGTTCAAAAAAGGATTTTATTTATGTCCCAACATGATAATCAAATAGGCTCATTCCTAACCAACCCCAATTTCATGAAAAGGCAACAAATCATTAGTGTTTTGCAAAAGACAGATGTTATCATTTGTGTTGATGGCACTAAAAGAAACCCAAGCCTTTTACTACCTAAACCATTACACAGCAAGGATTGGATTCAATTAGAACTTGTTCGTGCAAATGGCGATTTCCAAATCCATGATTTTTATATTCGAGTGTTTCAAGATCACAATGGCACTCGCAAGCTACTACAAATCCCCTTTTTCAATGTCTTTGCAATTCAAGCAAAGGATATTATCCATAGTAATACAAATGGATTTTTCTATGTAGATAGCTTTCCAAAAAGCTTTCATGATAGCTTTGTGAGTGAGTGGCAAAACAAATACACAACAAAAAAGCTAAGTGATTGGTTTCCTTTATTCCTATTCGTCAGCTTTGCTATATTTGTATGGTCTATCATTCTATAATTCATTTTAAAATTTAAAAAACTTTTTTATTTTTATTTCAAAGGCTATTGCTTATTTTTGGTTTTTTTTGTATCTCTCTTTTTGCTATCGAATAGCTTTCATAAATCCACACTCATACAAAACAAAGAGGTTTATTATGTCTTTTGTCAATACAATCACTTGGATCGCTCTCGCAATAGGCTTTGCCCCACTCATCATCTCTTGCTTAGACAAGGATACTCCATCTACCAAAAATTCAAGAAGTAATTTAGAAGAGCATGAAACAAAAATCATGCTCATTGATAAGGCTATCCTACCATCAAATCCAAAGGATGCATTCATTGATCCTGACACCATTGATGATTCTGAAACACCTGAGGGTTTAAATCCACCTAAAAAAAACTAAAAAGCATTTCTTACTAATCTAATACTACTATACTCTGATGGGTTATATCCTGATTCACTATTATAATCAGAGTACATTCGTTTACTTACAATCTTTGCATATTTTTCTTTTGTTCCCCCACCCCTTACAACACTATCCCAAAAGGTATTGGGGGTTTCATCTATCTCAATAGGATCAAAAAAAACATCATTTTTTTGGGTGTTGTGGCTTTGCACACCATTTATTTTTGCATATTTAGCTTGATAGAAATCTACACCAAAACCTCTCTTACGATATAGATCCTTCACAAATACATCTTGGCAATACTCAAAATAAAGATTTGACATGTCATAAATTCCCCAATCGTTTGGTTTCAATTTTTTCAAAATTACATCTTGTATTGACCTCGCACCTACATCTTTGTAATTGTCTGACCCACTAAAATCGTATGTTGCACGCTTTCCATCACCAGCTTTTGCAGCATATTCCCACTCAGCATCTGTTGGTAATCTATACCCATTAGCATTTATATTAAAGCTAACATTTGGCACATTATACTCACCATCATGTAATGTAGATTTGTAAGTATCAAAAAAGTCATAATCACCAATATTGTAATAAGACTCAAGACCCAAAAAATCACTTAGCTTATTACAAAACAAAATGGCATCATACCATGATATATTGGTTATCGCCCTTGTGTCTTTTTGATTTTTATATACTGTGTTCTTGTTATCACTTAGGAAAAAAATAGGTAGACTACCAACTATTGAATCCCATAGATTCATTGTTACCTTTGTTTCACTAATCCAAAAATCTCTTGTCAAACAAACCTTATTCTCATGAAGTCCTTCAAAAGAATGTGATTTAGATACCCCCATTTGAAAACAGCCCTTTGTACAATAAATCTCACCAAAATCCACAACAATACCATTGTTTATTATTTTTTGTTCTATCCTATCACCTGACTTGTATTTTTTGGTTGCATACACATTTTGAATATTCTTTTTTATTTTGATACTATTAGTAAAAACATTTTGCAAATGTAAGCTAATGCTTGATATATCTAGCAAGCCTTGACTAAAGCCTATCTTTTTTCGACCATTAGCTAGTATCTTTTTGTGTAAATTACTATTCATTTCATCTTTCCTATCTCTTTTGAATCCACTATTTGAAAATACCTTGTTTTACAACATTCTACATTCTAATTAGTGAAATTCAAAAAAATAGGGCAATATAACAAAAAAACTTTTAATGCTTTGGCTTACTATATTTAGTGTTTGATCTACGAATACTATCTAATCTTATTTGTTTCTTCAATTTCACATTATCCAAAATATGTTGGAATTTATCTTCCCCATTGCTTTTGAAATTCATTTCAAAGGGCTTGTCTGCTTGTTTACAAGTTTCTTTGTAATCATGAAAAGCACATTTTCGCCCTTCAACATATAGGCTAAGGCAATTCTTACAATAGCTTTGCCCTTCCTTTAAACTATCCTGTAATGCTTCAGCAGTGCCAAGCAATGTTAAGTATATGTACTCAAGACGATATTTGTCAGGATATACACTTGAATCAACTCTAACCCTACAAAGCATCTCAATCAATACCTCACAAGCAGTTTCAATATCATCAAGCCACTTAGCTTTTTCTTCCTTAGAGTAGACTTCATCGTTCTTCCAATAATCATCATTGTTATCGTATGACATCATCTATTTCCTATTCTAATAAATCTATGCTTATTGTTTGAAATTTTATACTTGTCTTTATACACATTAGAATACAAACAATATCATTGAATGCATTTCATTGCAAAAAATATGTTATGGCATTGCTAGTTATTCTTTCAAAAATCAATCTCAAGTATTTCCATTAGTCAAATAGACAAAGATTTAGACACCATTTTACTTGCAACAAAACCAATTCTTATATAGAATGAAAATTCTTATTGTTTTTTTTGAGAATAACTAAATGGAAAATAGAAAAGTTTTTAGAACAATATCAAAAATAACTTAGTTTAGTATAGGTAATTGAAATGTCTTTACACAACACACAACAACATACACCAGATGTATATTCTATTGATAATCATTGCTCTTTACCTAGCATGAATCAATATGCCAAAATGTTAGATTCTTTCACGAATCAAGAAAACAACATATCTAAAGCAAAAAGTTTTTTGAACTTACCAAACAATGATGCTTTGAATTTAGATTTTGATGAAACTAAATGTCCTATTGGTTTGTTTGGAACACAAGATGAGCATAGTAAAAGCCACTACAATGTGAGTATTGAAAGACCCTTTTACATCTCAAATATACCAATCACACAAAAAACATGGGTTGCTTTAGGCTTTACGAATCATAGTAAGAATATTGGTAATCACTTGCCTGTGGAACGAATTACATGGGTAGAGGCTATTATTTTTTGTAATCAACTTAGCTTGATCAAAGACTTAACCCCCTGCTACCATTTCAAAAAGGATTGCATATTCTTTGATGCTCATGCAAATGGCTATCGTTTGCCCTTTGAATTAGAATGGGAATATGCAGCAAAGGCAAATACCAAATCTATTTATTCTAGCACTAGCGATTACTATGAAATTTACCCAAGCTACCACCCAAACAAGCCTAGAACTACACATGATGTCAAATTGAACAAACCAAATGCTTGGGGCATTTATGATATGACAGGTAATGTAAACGAGTGGTGCAATGACATATATAGTGTTGATATGAATGACAAGATATTAAAGGATGCTAGTAAAAACTCAAATGTATTTCAATTTGATATCTTTGAAAAAACTTTTTCAATAATGGATTTGAAAAAAGATATTACTGATCTAACACTTGAATCTATGGTTATCAAGGGAGGGTCTTGGTATAACTCTCCTAGTTTCTCTAAAATATCAACCAAGCATATGCAAAATGCACTACACCCAAGTTCAATGATTGGTTTCAGGGTAGCTAGAACTATTATCTAATTTTCAAAATTCACTATTCGATCCTTCTATAATACGATTTCATTCTATCTCTATATCTAAAAGACATATAAAAACACAAAGGTCAAGCTGCAATGTGTGCCGACCCCCTTTAGCATGGCTGGTACACATTGCAAAGGCTTAAACCATTGAATTATATACATATTTTACTACCACTTGCAAAGTGTGCCGAGTGTGCCGACCTTTTACCCAAACTTTTTTAAAATTTAAAAAAATGCAAAATTTATTTTTGTAGATCTTTTTTTTCAAAAAGGTCGGCACACTCGGCACACTAAGCTTTTGAGTAAAAAAAGAATAGATAAATCAATAGTTTAGACTTTTGCAAAGTGTGCCGACCCCCTTGGCACAGTGTGCCGACACTCGGCACAAAAAGCCTAAAATATACTAAAAAGATACATTAAAGTAGCATTTAATTGTAAAAACTAAAACCAAAAAACTTTTTCAGCTTGTTTATTGCATTAGGATTAGGGTATTCAACAAAAACCAAATGTGATCAAACATACAGCTTGCTTTAATTATTTTTAATAGCTATTATTATAGAAAAGTTTTTTGGCAATTTAAAATATATGGAGTTCGTTATGCTACCATCAAAGACACCCCAAATCAGTTCTACAACACGAAATCTACTTCGTTCACGATACTTAGGCTCAAGAGATGTTCAACAAATCTCTGCTAATATCCCAAATATCAAAGAGGCTATTTCTAATCCCCCAACAAGTATTACTAGAAGCACTCATCAACCCCCAACTCCTATGCCCCCAAAGACAAAGGTAATTCAAAGAGAAGTAGATAGCAAGGGTGCTAGTGGCACTAAGGCACAGGCTAAGAAAAACCCAAGTCAAGTTAAGGGTGCTCAAGTAGAACAAGAATTACAAGAATTAGAAGAAGTTTATACAAGAGGTTTGTCTAAGCTATCACAAGGGCATATCACTGCTTATGATTCAGAGGTCTTGTTAGCTACAACGATTGAGGGAACAGAATTAGACCAAGCCTTTCATGATATGAGAGAAACCTACCTACAAGGTAAAAGTGGTAAGGCAGAACAAAAGGCTGCACTACTCAAGCTATTGTTGGGTTATTTGAGAGCATCACATTGGATTCATTGGACAAGTCATTGGCAGGTTCATGGTGAGAATTTTTATGGTGATCACTTGCTCATGGAAAAGATATATAAGGCTATCAAAAAAGACATCGACACACTTGCAGAGAAGATGGTTGGTATGGCAGGTGGTCAAATTGTAAATCCATTAGAGCAAACCTATTTCTTACTTGGTTTTGTGAATGAAGTTTGCCACAAGGAATACACCCCTATCGAAAGAGCATTTTTGGTTGAAAAGAATTTACAAACCATTCTCAAACGAGTTTATGAGGAATTGAAAGGCATGAAAGAAATCACATTAGGTATGGATGATTTCATTATGCAAATGGCAAACGATCATGAAACATTCCTATATTTACTTACACAAAGATTGACTGAAAAGAAATAAAAACAAAAAAAACTTTTAAATTTAGCACCTAAAAAATATAATAATATTGTTATCAAAAAATTATTTCAAAAAATTCAAAAGGGTGCATATCAAAATGAAAAAAGCATTAAGCTACCAATTCAAAGATAATTTGGGTATGAATATTGTAGGTTTGAGTGGTTTTGGTGATTGGGAAGATGGTGATTTACAAAAGGCTGAACAGCTTGCAAAAGAGCAAGCATTAGAACGATTTGATAAAGGCTTGAAGGATGGATTAAAGGGTAAAGCACTTATTCTTGAAACACTTGTAAATCCTTTGAGTTATAAATGCTTAGATCGAGATATCACACCAATAACTGATACATTCTTTGATAAAGTATGTGATGATATGAAAAGAGATTACAACCCTAAAAGCATGAAAAAAATATTCGATAGTATAGCACCAACAAGTAGTGTAGAGAATACTTATGATGAGTTTGTAAAAGCATATAATGAATATATCGATGAAATCAATGCTGAATATGATATTAAGCTATCTAATATAAACAAGGATGACACTAAAAACAAACTGTCTAGTGGTATAACTTGGTACAAGTACATTAGCAATCTATTTGAAAAAGTTTTTTCACAAGCGAAAAAGGATTTCGCTAAATTACTAGAAAATCAATATGATGATCAAAAGTTAAGAGAAGCTATTAGTACTTTGATAGATGAAACAAATAGTGCTATTTTACTCAATGAATTGAACGATAAAGAAAATAGTCCTTATTCTATAGCACCTGAAATTGATTCACCAACACTTTATCCATCCATTTATCTCATGTATGGATTAGCACTTAATGCGATAGATGGTGAAAAGGTATCAGAACAAAAATTTGATGCTATTTCTAAAGCGAAAAAAAAAATTAGCAACATGAGTACAGGGGTAAAGGTAGGCATTGGTTTAGCAGGCTTAGGGGTTTGTGTTGGTCTTGTATACTATTTGACCAAGCCGAAGACCAACTATCCTCCACAAAACTATCCCCCACAAAACTATCCCCCACAAAACTATCCTAATCGATATCCTAGATAAAAAACTTTTATTTTGTCTAACCTATTCCCCAATCAAATCTTATATTTTATTCAAAAACCTATCAAACAAAACCCTAAAGGCTTTTTCCATTGTTGCAGGTACAACACCATTACCTAAAAGCCTCATTTCGTCATACAAATTTGTAAAGCTTTGTTGCAATCTCTCATAGTCCAACCTATTGGCACACCCATTATCATTTCCACCCACCTTGTGTTCAATGACTTGATTTGATTGCTCAATATCGCATTGGGTGGTTGTGTTTTCCATTCCTTGACCTGTAGAGCCAATTTCGCTTCCTGTCTGTCTAGTATTTCCCCATTCGCATACACATAATCCTGCACACTCTGTGTGAACATATCGTTCTTGTCGCTCACTGTTGGTGTTTTCCAAAACTTTTGTTCTATCATCTCTTGAGAATAAGAGGGTTCTGGGAGGCTCATAAGAGTGTTGCTTTGCATTTCTAAAACTAGGTGTGCAAATGCTATTGGATTTGATGTCTTTAATTCCAAAGTTAGCTTCACTAATGTCTTGGATGTGAATTTCTTGATTTGTTGGCAATCGATGTTGTTCTCCACTAAGAGTTTCCTTAAAGTGTTTTGTAAACTCTTTGAGTTGAGAATGAGTGATATCATTTCTTTTTCCCATGATGATAACTCGATCTCGATTGTGGGGCAAGCCAACCTCTCTCGCTGAGAAAAATCCCCACTCGCATTGATAACCAATTCGTTCCATTTCTCGACAGATGTGAAGCAATATGGGTGTTCCTTTTGGGTCTGTCCATCCATCACCTTTGAGGTTGCTTGTGGCGATTCCTCTAACATTTTCCAAGAAAACAAAGGCAGGTCTAGCTGCAAGGATTCCCTCCTTGATAAATGGGAACAAATGTCTTGGGTCTGAGTCTGCTTCTCTTCCCCCTGCTCCTGAAAAAGGTTGGCATGGGAATCCACCAGAGAGGATGTCCAATTGTCCTCGAAACTTGTGAAAAGGGAAGGTCTTAAGATTTGTCCAAATTGGAGCGAGTTCGAGCATTCCTTTGTCCATTTTTGATACCAAGTTTTCGATTGCATAAAGTTCGATCTCACAGTAAGCGACTGTGCGCAAGCCTTTGATAACTCTTGATAATCCCAAATCGATTCCCCCATATCCTGCGCACAATGAGATGTGACTAAACCTTTTGGTAGTATCCACATTCAAACTCCTTTTTTCATGGTGTTGTATAAGCTAGTGTAGTGTGTTTTTTGTTTCACTTGACTTGTTATTTGTCAGATATAACACAATCAAATAACATAAGCAACAAAAAAAATAAAAAATTGACAGATTTTTATACACAAGCTATAAAACTAAGAATACACCCACTTTCTTTCTTGCTTTTGAATAGTGGGTGTTTTGTGTGAAAGCCTAGTATTGTTGGGATACTAGGCTTTTTTATTTTGTTGCTATATTATTATCATTGGCTACAATAAAAATAAGTAATACATAAGCTTTGATAGCATACATAAAAATAAGGAAAGAAATGTGATTGGTGAAATATGATAAGTGATAGTGAAAAGTATTTGGTGGGATTGCTTAGAGATGGTAAGGATGAAGGCTTTGAGCGATTGATTGAAGAGTATCAAGGTAGAATTTATAGTATTTGTTATAGAATGATGAATGATGAGATAGATGCTCAGGATTTAGTTCAAGAAACCTTTATTAAGGTTTATCAAAAAATTGATAAATTCAAATTTGAATCATCCTTTAAGACTTGGGTATATAGGATAGCTATTAACATTTGTAAGAATAGATTAGTGCAGCTCAAAGCTAAAACACCAATATGCTCTTGTTCTATAGAGGATATGGAAGGTGATAATTGGGAATCTAACATATTGAATAGTAACATTATGATTAAATCAAATGGGTTTAATGAGCCTATTGAGAATTTAGAAAGACAAGAGCAAAGGGATCAAATAGCAAAGTTATTGTCTTGCTTGGATGATGATTTGAAAAGTATTTTGATTTTAAGGGAATTAGATGAGCATACATATAGTGAAATCGCTGAAATTCAAGGAATACCTAATGGAACAGTGAAATCAAGATTGCACAAGGCGAGGTTAATGTTTGCTTGTTTATATAAGCAGGATCAAGAGAAACAAGATACAATAGGCATTGAATTGGAAAAATAGCCAAAAAAGTTGATATTTTTGTTAGGAAAAATTTGACATAGCTACATATTTACAATAATGTGTGTTGGCAAAATACATAAAACAAAAAACTTTTTGTGTATCTATACTATATTTTTTATGAGGTGTTAGCTCAATAGGTAGAGCATTGGACTTTTAATCCACTGGTCTTGGGTTCGATCCCCAAACACCTCATTTTGCATTTTAGGGTATTTTTTAGACTTATGTTGAGTGTAAAAAACACATATACTTGGCTATTCAAAAATTATTCAAGGGAATAGCAAAAAAATGGTTGCTTATTGGGATTTTGTGTGCAATAAAATAAGAATAGACCTTTTACCAAACCCACACAAGCAAAGGACATGAAAATGCTGAACAATTCACAAATTTCAAAGCTATCGAATTACCTCTCGATTTTGATTATTACAACTACCATTCTTGTAGCACACAATCAAAAAGAAAAGGAAGCACAAAAGCAACAAGAATGGGAACAAAGAATGCTTGAGAGAGAAAAAAATACACCTAAAGAAATCATGTAAATTTGATACTAAATTATGTAAATATAATTCAAAAAAACTTTTTAATCTTCTAATAAAATACCAATAAAAGCTAAACCTACATAGATGAGAATACCCACAAAGGTAAATCCCCATATATATGGGGGAAGGTTTGCCAACAAAAATTGACAATATTCCTTTGAAAACCTTTAACCTAAGTTTTTTATTTGTAGCACACTACATATTCCAATTTAAGATGAAATAGTCAAATTTTTATAGATTTTTTTTCAAATGTAATCACATTTTCATGCTAAAAATTGTGATATTTTAGGAAACAAAAACTAATATACATATATATAATAGTATTCATTTTTTGCTTGACTAACTTAAAAAAATCTGTCATTACTTTTACGCCCAACATAGTACAACACATTGAAAGGATGTAAAATGTACGAAAACGATAAAAGCCTTGAAGGTGCTGTCGAATTAAAAAGCAAGACAACGAAAATGAAAAAGCTACTATTAGCATCTGGTGTATTTACTACAATCGCTTTGGTGTATGCTCTCTTTTTTTATACACCAGACAATATCCCAAAGGGTGTAAAGTGTGAATCAGCATTTCCTGAAAACCCATTAGCTAAAAAGGGGTCAAGTGAAAAAGAAAAGCTTTTCATTTCAACAAGTGTGATGTTTTTTGGTTCTACAAAAAGTAAATATGCTGGCTATTCATTCTTCACTTGGAATGGTGCTAATTTGTTTTTCGCAACAAGAGTTATGGGGGATTATTTGTTTTGTCTTACTGCTAAAGGACCAATCGCATTTAGCTTTGCAGATGGAACAAACTACATTGCTGATGGACAACATGATACTAAATGCTCACAAAAGGAAGATGGGAAAGATTACCATGTTGCAGTTGGCTTTTTTGAAATCCCATTGAATTCAACATTGTTCAAAAAGATGTTGTTTGGCGATTTGACTAGCATATCAGTATATGTAAACAACAAAATCCAAGTTATTCCAATTCTTGATTTAGATACAAGCACAGCTTTGAAAAATACTGCAAGATGTGCAAGAACATCGATCGCAAAAAATATCGATTACTCTAATGACTTTTATCTTATTGATAACAATGCTGAAACATTTAGAGAATAAAAAGCAAAAAGCAAAAAGCAAAACACTCATTCACAAAATCACTACAATCATTTCAAGGAAAAAAAAATGACACAAGAAGAACAAGTGAAGAAACCAATTAAAATTTTCAAGACAATCAATAGTGTAGATTTCCCTAGCAAGAAATCAGTGGAAGACCATGTTCGAAAAATCGTTGAGCGAAGTCCAAAAACCCCTTTGAATGCATTGTTAAGATTTGACAAAAAGCTAAATATTGATCAAGTTGTTTTCCCAACACAAGAAGATGAGTATTTTATCAAAGAATTGCTCGAAAGTAATTTTGACTACTATGAGAGAAAAATTGGAATTCGTGGATTAGATCGTGTTTTTGTGTCAAAAAATAAAGATTATCCAAATACCTATTGCTTCTATATCATTCGAAAGGATGGTTCATTTACTGATATTAGTTGGATTAATTGCATAACACCTTGTAGTTATTCCAAATTGGTCAAAAAAGCATTTAGATTTGCGATTTGGGAACAAATTTTCGCATTCAAGGATTACATTTTTGGACAAGGAAAAGAAATTCGTTGCCCATATACAAACGAATTGCTGACACCTAAGAATAGTCATATCGATCATGATCCATCTAGAACATTTGAGGATATGTATTTAGAGTTTTTTAGATGCACAGGACTCAAGGAAGATGATGTTTTGTTGAAACCATCCAAAGATATGTGCTCTATCAAAGAAATCTTAGATGACAAAATTCGTGATGATTGGCAAAAATTCCACAAACATTTTTGTATATTGAGACCATTAAGTGTGTTAGGTAATACAAGCCATTCTAAAAAAGAAGCTAATGAAAAAAAAGCACAAAAAAATTTGAATTGAACAAATTTGACAATCAAAAATAGATTGTGAAAAAAAAACTATTTGATGAATTTCGAGTCATGTGATTTAGATCATAATATCAATGTAAGCTATAATTTATAAAAGTATTTCATTTTGAAGAAACAAGAATAAAAAAGCCTAGTTAACTCTCACAAACACTAGGCTTTCAATATGTTTGTATAAAAACCACAATCAATAAGGATCAACAAACATAATAATCAAATAGCATAGTATTTAAAACTTGTCAAAAAGTTTTTTTGTTTTTTTTACTAATGGTAAGGAAAAGGAAAGGAAAAGAAAAGATATTTTTTTGTTGTGATGTATGTATCTGAATTGTTTGATTTGAAAATGTATATTTGCTACAAAGAAATAGAAATAAAAAAAGCCTAGTGACTTTTTGAGAAACCACTAGGCTTTCAAGTGTACTACTTCCAAGGGTAATGACACATAAGAATGAAATATCATTTTATATCTTATGTGTCAATAGAATTTTTGTAGTGAACTTGTTTTTTTGTAGGGTTTTGAAAAACACCCATTTTTGAAATTCATGAAAGCGAGATACTATGTCAGACATGACTCTTTTAAGGCAAGAACATTTTTTGTGTGAAAGCAAAGATGTTGATATTTTTGTGTACCAAATCAATGGAAAGCTATTTTTCAATGCCACTAAGGTTTGGCGAAATTTTGATTCCCCATCATCGTTAGAATTTAGTGAGTATTTGCGAACTGAATCAGCTAGAAAATTGATGATCCAAATGTATGGTAATTTGCATGGGTTTGACAAATTGTTGTTAGAAATCAATAGCTTAGGAAAAGGTGGGAAAATCCCACCTTTTAGGAAAACCACATCAAAAACTCAAAATCCATTGAAATCCACAAATGTATCTGATGATTTTGAAGGGATCGATGAGATTGCTATTTTCTTGCAAGCAACACTACAAATTCGTCTAAACAAATTGAATCCTGAATTTGAGAAAGATTTTGTTCATGTAGTCAAAGGTAGAAATGGTGCTACATTTCTATGTTATGATTTGTTTCTTGATTATTGTACTCATCTCTCAACACAACTCAAGCTACAAGTTTTTGAAACCTTCAAAAAGTTTGGTGATTTAACAAAATTAGAAGGGCAATCATTGATTGATGCTCTTCAAAGAAAAATTGAAGTAGAAAAATCTAAACTCCCAACTTTTACATCTCAAATCGCCTCTAAAGTTGTTAGAGAAGAGGTTAAGGAAAAAACAAAGAACTTACATCAAGCAATCCAAGATGTATTCCATGTAGCAGTTCCACCAACAAAAGAATACAATATGTATGCCTACATCCATGATGAAATAAATACAAAACTATTTGGTGCAAGTTCTGCAACAATGTACAAAATCATGGAAATCAAAAACAAATCAAAACTTAGGGATTATATGACTGATAAGGCAATACGACTTTTAGAACAAGTTGAGTCTTCAATATATGTTTTTTTGAGTGATTGCTATGATGCCAAGATTGTTCCACCTTCAGCAAAATTGAAAATGGTGATTGAAAGTTCTTGTAATAGTGCATTATCTATAGCAAGACTTATAAAAGATGACTTTCTTATTCTTCAAAAGGCTGTTGAAAGGGATTATGATTTACTTGTCAAAAATGCTGATTGTGTGAAAAATGTTGGGGTAGTAGCAAGACCTGATGAAATTTGTGAAAAAACACAATTGATACCCAAGAGTAATGATTCTAAGAGATTAGTTGATGAAAAAATGGATAGAAAAGAAAAAACAATAAAGCTAGAAAATAGACAAACATCAACACAATTGTCATTGCCATTACTCTAAAAGACTCATAGCTATTTTTCTCTATATTGAGATAATTTAAATTATCAAATTATAAAAAACTTTTTTAACAATTTATTGATTGTATGTATTATAGGAAAAACTTTTTGTAAGAGATTGACAAAATGCTTCTAATACCCAAATTCATTCCTATAAAAAAATGCAACTAAACAAATTAGTAAGTGAAATACCAAAAGGAATTAGATGTCAAAAAATAGTGAATATTGTACCACTAGACTTTGATTGTGTTTTCTTGACTAATATGTGAATGTAAGTTCAAACATGAAAATAATGTAATCTCAAAAAATTTTTAGTCAATAGTGAAATAAAAAATACTTTTTAAGGGCAACACATAGGCTTTTTTGATATACTATATTGAAACATAAACATTCAAGAAATTAGGGTAATCATCTTTATGCCACAAGATAGCCAATCTCAAAATCAAAATTCAAGATCACTAGACCAATTCTATACAAATTCAGAATGCGCTAAAAACTTTTTCAATATCATTCAAAGTCAATTTGATTTAGCTTCATTCGATTACATTGTTGAGCCAAGTGTAGGCAATGGGGTTTTTTATAACCTATTCGATCCTACAAAAAGAATCGCAATCGATATTGACCCAAAGATTGATGGGGCAATCCAAATGGATTTCTTGAAATGGGATTGTTTAGTAAGGGGAAACATCATCACGATTGGAAACCCCCCATTTGGTAAAAATTCAAATCTTGCAGTGGATTTTTTCAATCACTCAGCAACATTTAGTAATGTGATAGGCTTCATATTGCCTAAAACCTTTAGGAAAAATTCATTTGTTAAGCAATTAGACAAAAGCTTTCATCTAGTATATGACGATGATGTGCCAAAAAATAGCTTTGTATTCAATGGTAAGCCATATGATGTATCTTGTTGCTTTCAAATATGGCAAAGACAAGAAAATCCAAGACAAGCCATCAAGGTATTAGATGCCACAAAAACAAGGGATTATTTTGAATTTGTTGAACCAAGTGCTTGTGATTTCATAGTGCAAAGAGTTGGTGTAAAGGCTGGTCAAATTATCATAGATCAAAAAGACAAATACACAACAAAAAACTTTTTCTATATCAAATCTAAGCATGAAACAACATTAAGTATATTCCAAAGTATAGATTTCAACAAGGTGAAACACAATACAGTGGGCTACCCTAGTGTAAGCAAAAAAGAAATATTTGAACTATTTTTACAAGCCTTGAATTCAAGGGTCATATTTTTTTAATTTTTTTTAATTTTTTTTTGCAAGAAAATTTAGACATCTTAGTTATAGGTATTGTGAAAAGAAAATTGCATACCAAAAACAAAAGGTATCAAGCTTTTTTAGCGAAAAACAAAAGATGAAAAAAATCTTAAAATTTTTGCAAGAAAATTTAGACATCTTAGTTATAGGTATTGTGAAAAGAAAAAAATCACAACCACCCAAATTGTCCCACTCAAAAAGTATGGAAAAAATACTATGAGCAACAGCATCAAAAGAACAAAAGAAATCTTGAACAATTACCTCGCTGAAGGTAAAATCTTGATTGCCATCGATTCAAACACACAAGGCACTGTATTACCAAGCCACTTGATGAAATCTATCCAAGTGAAATTGAATCTTAGCTATACCTTCAAAACCAATGTTTTCACAATCGATGATGAAAAGGTAGAAGTTGATTTGTCATTTCAAGGTGTTCGCACTCTTTGTAGATTACCTCTTGAATCCATTTATTATGTGGCTATGGCAAACAACCCACTAGATGGTGTTGAAATCATCGAACATCTACCAATCGAACTTTTGGAAATGTCTTATGAAATGTCACTCCATGAAGATGAAATGATGGAACTCAAGGAAAAGCAAATCGATTTCATGAGTGAAATTCCTGAGGGTAAAGCAAGTGAAATTGAATCACGATTGAACATCGCCCCCAAAGGTAGAGCCAAGAAATCAAGCACTAAGACTGTTGACAACACAAAGGTTGATAGACAAACCTTAGAAGAAATGGTTAAGGCATTTGACGATATTGTTGATGTTGATGATGTTGATTTCTTGAGCCTAATCCCCAAAGACAAGGCTCAAGAAATCGAAACAAGACTAGGCATTGATCTTGAAACAAAGAAACAAAACGATGCAGTTGATACCTTCCTCAAACCAATCAAAAACCACATCCCTAACAATCTTAGGCATGACCTTTTTGATGAATTTGTGTCAATGCTTTCAAGTCAAAGATTGCAGGACAAAATGCGTGAAATTTCAAGTCTTGTACACAAAAAGCCAACAACAACCACAAAAAGAAGAATCAACAAGAAGGCTACAACAAAGCTAGACAATGAAATCCATTTGAGCGATTTCTTAAAGCCTAAGAAACAATAAAATATAAAAGTTTGGCTCTCAAGTTTATACAATATCATTTCCAATGCCAATGAATTTTAGAATATTTAGAATAAAAAGTTTTTACCCAAAAACATAATTAACAATAAGATTACAATACAAATCAAGCTATAAATAAAAAAGGCTTAGTGCTACTGCCAACACTAAGCCTTCTCTATTTGTTCCTCCAACACCAAAAAGAAACATGAAAAACAAATAGCATAACACTAAATGCTTGTCGAAAATCTTTTTAGGAAAAGATAAGATAGGGTAAACCACAAAATAAAAAAGCCTAGTGTGGAAGGAGGTACACTAGGCTTTTTTACCAATACCAACTCACAAAAGGTAAGGTAATTTCAATGTAATCATACTACCTAAACTTGTCAATACTTTTTTTGACTTTTTTTCAAAAAACTTTTACCATATAAAATATAGAAACAAAAAGAATGGAATGAAAATAGAAGATAGTCCATAAGCAAGACAATCTAAAAAAACATGGGGCATTCGTTATTTTAAATAATAAAATATCACTTTGTGAGTAGAGTGGTATTGATAGAATACCACTTTGTGTGGTGGTATTGGTGAAAATCCAATACAATGCACATGTTTTTTTGTACAGCTATCATCATTTTCTTATTAAGGTGTAATCAATGGATTTCCTATCAAAGCCTGATGCTTTATCAAATATCTACAATATCGTTTTTTTCTTTTGTATATCTAGCTTAATCACTTATGCCATTACTGAAATCGCAAAGCCATTACTAAAAAGCAAAATCAAGGATGCAAGCCTAAAAACTTTTTATGTTAGACTTATCGCTTGTATCTCAGGTGGTGCTGCTGGCTATACACTTGTACCTAACTCTCTTGGCTTTTGGATAGGCTTTTCATCAGGTGCTATCAATAGCTTTGTTGTTGCAATTATAAAGCATAAGGTTGAGGATTATGTAGATTTGGATGATGATAAGGATGATGATAAGGATGATGATTGTGATAAGTGCAACAAAAACCAAAGAGAGTAGCACAAGGAAAAAGATTGAATTAGATTACAAGCTTGAATTTTTTAGACATTGAATTTTTTAGGCATTGAATTTTTAGACAT
>Ga0194129_10005218_pt1 | contig 16709 bp, 23 predicted proteins | sample TA2KigCa35mmetaG_FD_150862 | JGI IMG/M metagenome (GOLD analysis project Ga0194129, IMG submission 150862) | Freshwater microbial communities from Lake Tanganyika, Tanzania - TA2015038 Kigoma Deep Cast 35m | ecosystem: Environmental > Aquatic > Freshwater > Lake | place: Tanzania: Lake... | reverse complement strand
GTTGACTTCGTCGCCGCCAGGCAGTTCGAAGCCCTGGTTGATGGCGGCAAGGCCCCAGACCTGACGGCCACCGTCCAAGGATCCGGCCGTTTCCATCTTCATGTGCCCTGCCTTGACGAACTTGTCGAAGAAGGTGAAGACCTCACGGTTTTGCAGCGGCAGATAGTTCTTGCCGCAAGGACCAAAGACTGAGTTGTCGGAGTCACGGACCAAAAGACCATAGTCACTAGACGTGAGACTGATGTCAGACGTAGGATCTTTGGTTTGAGTGGTAAAGATCTGGCGACGAGAGACCGTCCAATCAAGACCGGCAGCAACAAGCATTTCGTCTGAGGTAAGAGCATCCGAGACTCGGTTGCCTAACCCGTGCCAGGGAGTTGCGTTGGCGTAAGCCATGGTTTCTACTAAGTGTGCCATAAAAATTCTCCTTTCAAGGGTTCATCATACACCGAACAGGGCAAGTCTGAACAGAAAAATGACGGCCAAAACAGATAAAACCGCTGCTGGAATGGCCGCCATCACTAGCAAAACCTCAAGGTCGCTTAAATCGCGGATCTTGAGCCGAATGGCCCGAGTTTTCCTCGAAGCATTGATCATCAAGAGCACAGCTAACCCACATGCCAGCCCAAATAAGGGCAAGAACCAGACAAACGCCCACGAATGCTGCCGCATACTCAAGCCATTTTCTCATGTTGATTCTCCATTCTGATTATGCCCAACGAAATCATTTTCGGGCGATAATACTGGAAAATGCGCCACGGATCTTGCTTTGTCTTGACCTGTACGGCAACCTTTAGATCTTGCTCACTGATCCGCATAATACCACGATCTTCAAGCGACCGAAGGATCATACGAGCTTGAGGAGCCATCTGCTTGTACTTCAAATTGAACTGGTCAAAATTAAAGACATAGATCCGCTGATCTAACTGACCGGCGGGACGACCACGGACCTTGGTGATCTTTGGGACCTCTTGTCGCTTCTGTTGCAGCATCGGCAAAATTCGCTTGGCAGCAGCGCCCTTGTCCGAGAACTTCGGAGCATGGGTTTTGGTGAGACGAGAATAAAGAGCAGCCAGATCCATCATAGAATACTGACGCAACTCGTCAAGCGTTTGGCAGTCGTCGATCTTATTCATCGAGCATCCTCCACAAATCAATTTGACTAGGACGAGAACCGTAATCCTCGAGCAAAAAAATCGGGCTGCTACTCGACGGCTTCACGACACCACGAACATGAGACACATATGGCCTCGCCGGGTTAATAGCGATCATCACCTCATTTTCTTCGGGATAATCCTGCAAGATTTCTAACAACTCTCTAACTTTCATTGCCGCGTTCTCCTTTCTAAGTTATGCGGAATTTGATTGTACCACGAACCTCGGATCGCGTATACAGTCCGAAATATATATTGCCGTAAAAAGCCCAACACGGATCACGGACCTTTTATATGAACGAAATCAAGGGCTTATTGGTGTATTGTATTGATTGGCCAAGGGGACATAATTTGCACAAAAATTTTTATTTTTTCTCTATACTAATAGAGGCAATAACGTCCCCTGATCTCCCTCTATTTCCACCTCCAAGCAGGTTTCTTCAAAATGTTTTGGGCCGCGTCGATCACATCAAACATGTGACCGCCAACGTGCCAGTCATATTCGTCCATCGGAGTTTCCTCCGTTTTCCAGTCGTAAATGGTCACCACCATCTTGTCGGTCAAGATCTTCCATTCACACGTCACTTTGTCTCCACCTGTATCATACGGGCCATAAGTCGGAGGCCCGAGTTTCAGGCAAAGATCCTTAAACGTCGTGCGGACGTAACCTTTTAGACTTGTGAAGTTCAGCATGTCACTGTACAACTTCACGTCGTCCTTCGATAGAACCTTGTAATCCATTTCATTTCTCCTCCGAAACCACACCTTTATTCTTCTTCCAATGCGAAGAATCGCGGACTCAATTCGTTGGCGTCCAGCATATCGCGCACATCATCATTGCTCATGTATTTGAGGCAAGCCAGAAGCAGCGTTGCTCTCGAAACCAAGCGCACATCTTCTACAAGATAAAGGGCGTAGGCGCGGGGATTACTACGGTACTGCTTTTCATCTTCGGACATATTACCCTCCCTCAATCAGTGATTTCGATCAGCAAATTAACAATTTCACTTACACTCATGCATTCGTACTCGTCCAAATTTCCTGTTTTTGCGAGCTCGAAAGCAGATTTTGGCACCCGTACTCCTATTCTCTTCATTTCGTAGAGTTCTAGAAGCACCTCTTCGCGAATTTTTTCCTGTTGCATCCTGATTCTCCTTTATGTGCAGATTTATGCAGCACGTTTTATTGTACCGCATAAATCCGCATTTTTACACGTTTTGTTCCCAGTGCCAAATAAATTTCGTCAACCAACTTCGTTCATTACTGAATTTTTCTTCATCCAATTCAAACCAAAGCTCGTCAGCACTCATTTCCGGCAACTTTGTGATCTCAAGAAACTTGTCGTAAATCGCACACAGTTCCAATTCCGTATACGGTTTCTCGAGTATCAACGGAAAATTTTCCATCGAGTTCTCCTTTCTTAAATTTTCAAACAGCCACGAACGATGCCAACTTGTACCATTCGTCTTTATATACTACCGCAAAAGTCCGTACTTGTACACTAGTTTTTTTACCCGCAAATTTATTGATGCATTTCTTTTTGCCAATATCTCTCTCCGCCCTTCCACCCTCTTTCGCTCCAACCTATCAACCTTGAACACCGAGTTGGCAGCAGGTACACTTCATGACACTCACCAGCAACTGATTAAAGATCACTATTTTTCCTTCCCCTTCCCTTCCCATTCCTGTCCATTTGCCATCTGCTTTTGTCCGTGCTGCATTATAGCACGCTGTCGGGCAAGGTTCGTGGTTCTTTTTTGTGTGTACTTTTCTAAGAAACCTGCTTGGTTATTATACGCGGACATCAATGCATGCAACTCTTGATCTTTTACCGGCAGCCTTCGGACCTGGGACCCAGGGCCCCGGGCGGGCGCTCACCTCCCGCGCTCCTAAAAGCGCCAAGTCAGTGGATCTGCGGGGGCATCGAAAGGTAAATCTGCAAAAATCCGTTGTTATTGGTCATAGTATAGGGAAAAAATTTGCATTTGCAGAGAAAAAAGTAAAATAATGCCAATCAATACAATAAGCCAATAACCTATGATCCTTTGCCAAATTCAGGGGATCTATGTACAATCGTGCTTAGTTCGTATATTATAGGAGTAGGAGGTCCTACCATGGCACAACTTGGAGGTAAGCGCGAAGGCGCAGGTCGTCCCGCCGGGTCCAAGAACAAGCGGACCCAGGAAATCGAAGATAAGCTAGCAGCACTTGATTGCGATCCCATTGAAGGGATGGCCATGATTGCTGCTGATCCTACCGCTAGTCAGGAACTCAAGTTCCAAGCCTATAAGGAACTGGCCCAGTACGTAGCTCCCAAGCGTAAGGCAGTTGAGATGGAGATCGAGGGCAGCGGTTCTTTCAACATTAACGTCGTGCGGTTTAGCGACGTAGTAAAGGCTGACGATGGCGGAGATAACGGTACCACTTGATTGGGCACCAAGGCCTTACCAGTTTCCTCTGTGGAAGTTTCTCGAGGATGGCGGCAGACGAGCCGTAGCTGTTTGGCATCGGCGGGCTGGCAAGGACTTGCTGTCTATCAACTGGTGTGCAGTCTCAACACTCACCAGGCCAGGTCTATATTGGCATTTGTTTCCGACTTACAACCAGGGGCGGAAGATTGCCTGGGACGGGATGACTCGTGATGGCCGCAAGTTTCTCGAACACTTTCCCAAAGAGATGTGGGAGGCAGTCAACAACACCGAGATGAGGTTGACGTTAAAGAATGGCTCGATCTATCAGGTGGTGGGCACCGATAACGTGGACCGACTCGTGGGCGCCAATCCCGTGGGAGTCGTCTTTTCTGAATACTCCCTCCAAGATCCCCGCGCATGGGATTACATTCGTCCCATCTTGGCTGAGAATGGCGGATGGGCGTTGTTTATTTATACCGCTCGAGGTCGAAACCACGGATATGACTTGCTGAATATGGCAAGACGAAACGAAAAATGGTTTCAGCAGACGCTGACAGTTGACGATACCCGGGCCATTTCCGCCGACGCGGTTGAAGAAGAACGTCACGCCGGCATGCCTGAGGAGATGATCCAGCAAGAGTTCTATTGCAGCTTTGACGCGCCTTTAGTCGGCTCCTATTACGGCTCCGCCATGGCCAAACTCCTGGCCGACGGTAGGTTGACCTCCCTCCCCTACGAGTCGCGTCTAGAGGTCCACACAGCGTGGGACCTTGGAGTTGGTGATTCCACTGCAATAGTTTTTTATCAGAAGCGTGGCCAAGAAATCCGTGTCATCGACTACTATGAGAATAGTGGCGAAGGGTTGGCGCATTACGCCAAGATCATTAAGGAAAAAGAGTACGTCTACGGGGAACATTTGGCCCCTCATGATATTCAAGTTCGTGAGCTTGGCAGCGGTAAGTCTCGACTTGAGGTTGCCAGAGAACTGGGGATTAGGTTCCGAGTGGTACCAAACCTTAGGATCGATGACGGTATTGAAGCCGTTAGAACGACCTTGTCTAAGTGCTGGTTTGATGAAAAGAAGTGCAGCCACTTGATTGAGGCTTTGCGCCAGTATCGAAAAGACTTTGACGAGAAGAACAAGGTATTTCGGGATCGACCCCTGCATGACTGGTCCAGTCACCCCGCAGACGCATTCCGTTATATGTGTGTAGGGATCCGTGATCAGCTAGACATGAGTCAGCGTAAGCTGCCCAGGATGGCTGATATGGAGTACAAGATCCTATGATTATTCGCCCCGCAACAGAAACTGACGTGCCAAGGGTCTATGAGTTGTCGGAGGGTATTTTTAACGAGTCTGTTTATGCCCGCACCTGTAAGTACGATGCGAACAAGGTGGCTCACCTGGTGACCCAGGTAATACTCCCAAACCCTGATCGCTGGTTTTTGCACCTAGCAGAAAGAGACGGGACTATAATCGGTATGTACGCCGGATTTCTTACGGAGTATTATTTCAGCCAGGATCTGATGGCGTGCGATCTTGCCTTGTTTGTTGACCCCAGCAAACGAGGTGGTTTGGCCGCTGTCAAGTTAGTTTACGCCTTTGAAGAATGGGCCTTCGCTCGTGGCGCAAAGGAAGTTTGCCCAGCCACCTCGACGATGGTGGCATCGGAGCGTACGGCTCAGTTGTATAAGTTCTTGGGTTATGACATCGTTGGTAACATGTTTAAGAAAAGGAGGTAGGTATGTGCGGTGGAATTATTGGTGATATTATGGGCGCATTCAAAGGTAAAGGTAGTTCATCAGCTCCGTCTGCTCCGGCGCCGGCCCCGGCCACCCCGACAGTCGATGACAAAGCGGTTCGCGACGCGATTGATAGGTCTCGTGCAGCTGAAGCAGGTTCCGGTGGCCGTCAGTCAACTATGTTGACCGGGGCGGGAGGTATCAGCATCGGTATGGAAAAACTTCAAAAGAAAAAGCTCCTGGGGACACCTTCAAAACTTGGCGGTGAGTAATGGATAGTAAGCAACAGCAAGATTTTGTACAGCTGTCGCTTGATCGATTAGGCAAACTTAAGCAGATTCGTTCTCCTTGGGAAAGCCTTTGGCAAGACTGTACTGATTACGTCAACCCCCGGCGCGGTGACTTTAATGCCACTCGCTCGCAGGGTGACCGTACTCGCTATGACCGCGTGTACGATTCAACAGCTCCTCTTGCCAATGAACAATTGGCCGCAGGTCTACATGGTTACTTGACGGCCCCATCTGAGACTTGGTTTGGTCTCTCTATTGAACGCAACGACTCAGAGAACGAACAAGTAGTCGCGTGGCTGCAGACCGTCGTTGAGGTCATGTTCAAAGAAGTGTTTCATTCTCCCAACACTAATTTTGGTTCGATGATCCATGAGCTGTACCTAGACCTCGGCTCTTACGGCACTGGTGTTTTGTACGTTGAAGATCGTCCAGGTAAATCAATTAACTTTAAGACCTTTCACTTGGCTGAGTGCTACATTGCTGAGAACGCAGAAGGCAACGTTGATACCTTGTATCGACAGTACAAGCACACGGGTCGTCAACTGCTCCAGCTGTATAAGGATGCTTTGCCTGAGAGGTTCATTGAGAATGTCTACAAAGATCCTCACAAGGAATTTACTTGCATTCATGCAGTAGAACCTCGAGACACGTTTAACCCTAACAGCAAGCTTGCCAAGGATATGCCCTTCATGAGCGCATACATCTTGGAAGAAGAGAAGCTGCTGCTCAATCTCAGCGGCTTTAATGAATTCCCCTTCATGAGTCCTCGCTGGACAAAGACAGCTGGTGAAGTATATGGTAGGTCTCCTGCTATGACTGCTTTGCCAGATATTAAAATGGTCAATGAGATGAGCAAAACAGTTATTAAAGCTGCTCAGAAGGCCACCGATCCGCCGCTTATGGTACCTGACGACGGCTTCATGCTGCCACTACGCACAATCCCAGGTGGACTTAATTACTACCGTTCAGGCACACAAGACCAAGTCAAACCCCTTATTGAAGGTGTTCGCCCCGACATTGGCCTTGACTTTATTGAGTCTCGCCGCCAGCACATCCTAAAAACGTTCCACGTTGATTGGATGCAGCTGCGAGAAGGTCCTACGATGACGGCTACTGAGGTATTGCAGCGTCAAGAAGAACGTATGCGTCTTATGGGTCCTATGGTTGGTCGCTTGCAATTTGAGTTGCTTGGTCCCATGATCGATCGCGTGTTTGCAATTCTCATGCGCCGCAAGATGTTGCCTGTTGCTCCTCAAGCAGTTCAAGGTCGCAACCTGCGCATTGATTACGTGTCCCCAGTGGCGCGGGCTCAGAAGACACAACAGCTCTTTAGCTTCACTCGGTTGCTAGAAAGTATCGTTCCATTAGGTAACATTAAACCTGAAGTTTTTGATAATCTTAATACAGATGGTACACTGCGTTGGGCGCATAAGCTTCTTGATGCCCCAATGGAAACCCTCTTGTCTACTGAAGAAGTGGCCAAGGTGCGTGAGGGTCGTGCTCAACAACAGAAAGACGCGGCTGAGCTGGTCAAGGGTCGCGAGTTGGCAGCTACTGCTAAGGACGCTGCAAATGCTGCTGCCACAATGCCTGAAGGGGCAAATACGGTACCACCTAATCCTGGTATTGATCAACTTCCTGAGCAGCAAATACCTCCTGGGATGATGCCTCAGTGAAGAAAAAACCAGATCTATTAGAGCTGCATAATTCTTATAAGGCAGTATTTTCCACGCCAGACGGCGAACGTGTATTAGAACACCTCTGCAAAGTTGGGTTTATTTCAGATACAACGTACGTGGCTGGCGATCCCGTCGAATCAGCGCATCGCGAAGGTAAGCGCCGGTTCGTTCTTAGTATCTTGCGGTTTTTGGAAAGAGACCCAAGAGACATTGTTAAACTTCTGGAGGCCGTAAATGAGTGATGTAAACGTAGGGTCCGCAGACGCCGGAGCTGGTGGTGTTCCCGCCGGTGGCACAACTGGGGGCAGCTCTGCCGGTGCAATGGATTGGCGGGCTTCTCTTGATGAAACTTTGAGAGCCGATCCCACTCTCGCCGATATTAAAGACCTCAATGGCCTGGCCAAGTCTTATGTTCATGCCCAACGCATGATTGGCAAGGACAAGATCACTATCCCACAAGAAGGCGCCGACGTAGCCGAGTGGGATGCTTTTTATGAACGTCTTGGTCGTCCGGGAGACGGCAACTACAAACTAGATCCAGCCGGGTTGATGCCAGCAGATCTACCCTTTGATCCTCAAGTACTTGATCGTTTTAAGAAAGTATTTCACTCAGCCGGTCTTAATCAAAAACAAGCTGAGGGAGTTTTTAAGAATTATCTTGAGTACGTGGGCGAGGTTCATAAGAGCAATCTAGAAGGTGTTGAGCAGCAGCGAGTAGGCTGGGTCAATGGCCTTAAAAAAGAGTTTGGGCGAGCATTTGATGAACGGGTTGATCTTGCTGTTCGTGCGGTTGAGACCTTTGGGGGTCAAGACTTTATGAAGTGGCTTGATCAAACTGGTATGGGCGATCATCCCATGTTTGTCAAAATGTTTGCTCAGATTGGACAGCAAATGCAAGAAGCCTTGGCCGTCCCAGGTCAATCCCGCGGTTGGACAATGACCCCTGACACTGCTCGCCAGGAAATTGCACGTATGCAACGTGACGATCAGTTTATGAAATCATATATGACCCCAGGAGCCACAGGTCACGCTGAAGCTGTAAAGAAGATGCAAGATTTGTTTGGCTTCGCTTACCCAGACGAGGTGGTGTAACATGGCTATTCTGACGAAAAAACTTGAAAAAGACATGGAACTAATGGAGCAGCGACTACAAGTCAACACCCAGTCTGACTCCCAGAAACGGGAAAAAATCATTGCAGACGCTATCCGAACAGCTAGTTTGCCGTCAGAAGTCCAGAAGTCTATGGCTGAACGGATCCAACAACGACTTAAATCCGCAAACACAAAACAGATGTCTGATGAAGAGGACTTACGTAAGCGGTTAACCTCGGTCATTAATACGTCTGACGCGGTTAATATGGGAACAACAATGCAGCGTAAGACAACAGACACTGGTTCAACGTTGTATAAAGGAAAGATGCTGGGGTAGGTTTCTTTTTCCGGTTTTTGCTGTATTATTCTAGTAACGGGGAGTCCGAAAGGGTCCGTAGGCATCGCCTAGCCGTAAGGGTATGTGGGGGTCCGTTAGGGCAGCCTCTGCGAGCAATGTGTTTTCTTTTAACCACTGAATGAGGAGGACAATTATGTCCATTCAAATCACAACGGCATTCGTACAGCAGTACCGTGCCAACGTAGATCACCTCGTCCAGCAGAAGGGCTCGCGTTTGCGTTCTTACGTACGGGCTGAAACTCAAAATGCTGAGTTTGAGTTCTACGATCGCATCGGGGCTTCTGAAGCTCAAGAGGTAACAGGTCGTCACCAAGACACTCCGCTTGTTAACGTCCCTCATGACCGTCGTCGTGTTTCGATGCGCGACTTCGACTGGGCCGATCTTATCGATCGTCCTGATCGTATTCGCATGTTGATCGATCCAACTTCGCCTTACAGCCAAAACGCAGCTTTTGCGCTTGGTCGTAAGATGGATGCGGTTATTCTCGATGCCGCTTTCGGTACCGCGTTTACGGGCAAGACTGGTTCAAGCACTTTGACTTTCCCTAGCTCGCAGCAAATTGCTGTGGACTATGTTGAGTCAGGTGCTGCTGCCAACTCTGGCCTTACCATTGCCAAGCTCCGCAAGGCAAAGGAAATTTTGGACCGCAACGAAGTCGATCCAACCGAGCGTCGTTATATCGCTTTGACGGCTAAGCAGGTTACTGACTTGCTTAAGACGACTGAAGTGACAAACGCCGATTTCAACACTGTCAAAGCTTTGGTGGCGGGTGAAATCAACACCTTTATGGGCTTTGAGTTCGTTCGCACTGAACTGGTTCGTACTAACGCTTCCAGTCATCGTCGTTTGTGTGCGTGGGCACAGTCTGGTCTGTTGGTTGCCGTTGGCGCCGACATCAACGTAGACATTGGTCCTCGCCGCGACAAGCGCAACTCGACTCAAGTCTACGTCTCTGCTTCTTTCGGGGCAACCCGTATGGAAGAAGAGAAGGTCGTTGAAATCATCTGCGCTGAATAAGGAGAATAGTCATGGCTAATCAAAATAGCACTCAATACGCTAATACCCAGGCTGTTCCTGCAACGATGAACGACGTGTGCGATGAGCACGGTCGCGTCCGTGTACGCGCGTTTGACTTCACGCAGTCAGGCGCGGGTGCTGATGGCGATACCGTAACTCTTTGCCAATTGCCAGCCGGTACTTTGCGCATCGTTGGTGTGCAGATTATCAACTCAGCTCTTGGTGCCTCGCGCGTCGTAAAAGTTGGACATACAGGCTATACAAACCTTTCTAACGCCGCCGTTGCAGCTTCAGATAATGCCTTTTTGGCAAATACATCTGTTGCTGCGGCAGGAACGATCAACAGTGTGTTGTCGTCTAAGTTCACCAACAAAACTGGTGTGACGGTACGTGCAACTATCACTGGCGGTACAATTCCTGACGGCACAACGTTGAACGGTCAGATCCTGTACGCACTCGACTAATCGCGTAGTAGCAGCAGTCTCGGGGGGATCGGGCCTAGAGGTCTGGTCCCCCTCTTTACATTAGGAGCAGGATATGGCCGCATCAGATATTGAGATTGTGAATAGAGCACTTACGTTTGCTTGGGTTGACCCCATCAATTCTCTGTCTGACTCTAGCAAAGCTGCTAGTACGTCAAACCGTATTTACAATGACACGCGCGCCGCCGTGTTTCGCTCTCACCCTTGGAATTGCTTGGTTAAGCGGGCCGCTTTGCCGCTTGACTATGCCACACCTCTTTATGGTTTCACATATCAGTTTGTGTTGCCCGCCGACTACTTGCGTCTACTTGGAATTGAAAATTCAAGCGGTAGATACAGTATTGAAAATCGCAAAATCCTCTATGATAGTGATACTCTCAATATTGCTTATGTTGCTTTGATCACTGACGTACCCAGTTATGATACGTTGCTTGTTGATACCTTAGCTGCTCGTCTTGCCGCTGACTTAGCACATCCTCTTTTGCAAGCTCAAAGCTCCATGGAAGCTATGTGGCAACTCTATGAGCTTAAACTGCGTGAGGCTAAACTCATTAACGCACAAGAGAACCAGCAAGATGTGCTGGACTCGGACTACTGGCTTAACTCTCGCTTGGGCGTGTCTCCTGTTGTTGGCGCTCCTCCACGGTGGTGATATAGATGTCTCGTACAACGCCAATACAGACTAACTTTACGGGCGGAGAGATTTCTCCTCGCTTGTATGGTCGCGTTGACTTGCAAAAATACGCAACCTCAGTCGAGCGCTGCGAAAACTTTATCATCTTCCCTCACGGCGGGATTACAAAAAGATCGGGCACAAGATTTATCTCCGAGGTTAAGGACTCAAGCAAAAAAGTTAAACTCATACCGTTTATTTTCTCAACTACTCAAGCGTATATGCTTGAGTTCGGTAACTACTATGTGCGGTTTTATCGTGATGAGTCTGTATTGTTAAATGCCTCAAGCACAGGTCCTTTTGAACTAGCTACTCCTTACTCACAAAATGATTTGGTTAGCTTAGACTATACGCAGTCTGCTGACGTGCTGTATCTTGTTCATCCTAACTATTCGCCGCGCATACTTAATCGTTTGGGGCCAACAAACTGGTCACTTGATCTTTTTAATTTTATTGACGGCCCGTACAACGACTTTAATACTGACACAACAAAAACACTGACGCCTTCTGCTGTAACAGGGGGTATCACAATTACGGCAAATTCCCCTACGTTTGTTGCAACAGACGTTGGTCGCTGGGTCAGGATCAACAACGGTACGGTATGGGGTGCAGCTAAAATTTCCGGATATACAAGTGCAACTGTTGTTACCGCCACCGTCAATCCAAGTTTTCCAATGTCAGCAACAACAGCCACTTCTAATTGGCGTCTTGGGGCGTGGTCTGACACAACAGGTTGGCCATCTTGTGTTGGCTTCTTCCAAGAACGTTTGTTCTTTGCAAGTACATCATCTAAACCATCAACTGTATGGGGAAGCCGCAGCTCTGACTTTATTAAGTTTAGTCCTTCAAACGATAAAGGTGAAGTATTAGACGATTCAGCAGTCTCATTTACTTTGGCCACTGACCAAGTGAATGCCATTCGTTGGATCTATGGTGAAAAACGTTTGCAACTCGGCACGTCTGATGGTCCCTTTATTTTGTCCTCAGGCCGTAACTTTGACGCCTTGACGCCAAGCAACATTACCGTTTCTCGAGAGACAACTGATGGTACAGCTAATGAACGTCCTGTAGGTGCAAGTCGTACTACGCTCTATATTGACCGTTCACGTTTGAAAGTACGCGAATTGGCGTATGACATCAACATTGATGGTTACACCTCAGTAAACTTAACGCTCTTAGCTGAGCACATTACTACTGGCAACGTGCACATGATCAGTTATGCGCGCTCGCCAGACAGTCTTGTGTGGACGCTACTCAACACGGGTGAATTGCGTTGCGTTACCTATGAACGCGAGCAAGAGGTTGTTGCTTGGCATCGCCACATCATTGGTGGCACTGACGTGGCTGTTGAGCATATTGCTTGCATTCCTAAAAATGACGAGTCTGAAGACGTCTTGTATATGGTGGTACGCCGCACAATCAATGGCGCTACAAAAAAATATGTCGAGTATCTAGAAAAAGCTTTTGATACGGCAAAAGGTGTGGCAGTTGAAGACGCCTTTTTTGTTGATAGTGGCGTGTCCTATGATGGTTCTCCAACAACTTCCCTTTCTGGTTTAGATCACCTTGAGGGTCAAACAGTACAGGTGCTTGCTGACGGCGCAGTTCATCCTGATCGCGTGGTGTCTGCTGGTGCCGTTAGTCTTGATCGGGCGGCATCAAAAGTGAGTGTTGGACTGCCTTATGTTGCAAGGGTGCGTACACTTGACCCAGAAGTACAAACACAATCGGGACCTTCTCAAGGCAAAGTACGCCGCATTGAGCGAGTTACTTTCAGAGTTGTTGACACCTTTAACCTTAAGTTTGGGGCCAATGGCAATAATCTTGAGATCATTCCATTCCGGGGTAGTGCCATGCCTATGGGCACAATTGAGTTGTTTACAGGCGACAAGAGAGTACTTGTGCAACATTCCCCAGAGCGTCAATTTGAATTAACGTTGCAGTCTGATACACCACACCCTTGCACTGTGTTGGCTATCATGTACTCGATGAACGTGTCGGAAAGGTAACATGCTAATTAGGGAAGCAAAAGTAACTGATGTAGACACCTTGATTGCGATGGGCCATCGCTTTCTTGGCATGTCTCCTTTTGCTTCGCACACCGACTTAATTGATGATGATCTTGCTTACGCCATTTGCAATCTTATCGACAATGGTATTGTGTTTATAGCTGAACAAGAAGGCGAGATTGCAGGAGTAATTGCTGGACAACTTTCGTCATTGTGGTTTAACAGGAGATCAAAGGTTGCTATTGAATTGGCTTGGTGGGTTAATGAAAACCACCGCAAGGGTCGCGCAGCAATTGGTCTTCTAAAATTTTTTGAGGACTGGGCGGTGGCTCGCGGAGCAACAATGATTGTGATGTCTGATCTAACAATCAATGGAGATAATCCACTCGATCCCCTGTTTAAGAAACTTGGTTACTCCGTGGTTGAACGTAGCCACGTGAAGGGGGTGTAGTATGGCTGCTGTATCGACAATGGTTATGGCTTCAATGGCGGTTGCAACTGCTGTAACAGCCTATGGCCAGTATCAAGCCGGCAAAGCCCAACAAGCGGCGTATGAGTACAACGCTAAGGTTCAAGAGCAAAATGCAAAAGTTGCTCAGGATAGGGCGGCGTATGAAGCAGAAAAACAAGCACAACGCATTCGTCGCTTAAATGCCACGCAACGTGCTGCTTACGCTGCTTCAGGTGTACAGTTGTCTGGTACTGCTCTTGATCTTATGGAAGACAGCACAACTCAGGGTGAAATGGATCGCTTGGCTGTTCTTTACGGAGGCGATGTTGAAGCCGCCAACATGCGTAGCGAAGCAACCCTGTCTCGCTTTCAAGGCAAGTCGGCCGCAGCCTCTGGAAGAACTGCAGCTTTTGGTACGTTACTTGGTGGCGCTTCTAACATTGGTATGGCTGGATTTCAAATGGGTGTGTATAAACCAAAAGCTAGATTGTGGGGGCCTCGCTAATGCCTAAAATTCCTATTTACGGCGAACCACAGGTTAGTCTAGGAGGTCGCCCTCAGCAAACTCTTAGTGGCCAAGAAATTCAACAGATTGGTTACTGGGCTGGCGGACAAATGGCTCGTCAAGGCGAGGAGATGATGCAATCTGCTCAGCGCCTGATGGGCATTGAAATTCAACGTCAACGCGATGAAGCAGCCATTGAATTTGAAAAGAAACGCAGTGAATTTGATGTTGCGTGGGCATCTGTTGAAACAGCCGCAAAAGAACAAGACAGTGCCAACAGATCAAAATACAACAACATTGGCTACGGTGGTGAATCAGCTAAAGATCCCAATACATACTACAACAAGTCAGTAGCTAGTTTTGAAAAACTGATGCAGGACGATAGGTTCAAATCAAACAATCAGTTTACCCAGCAAGCCTGGGAAAAATGGTCTGTTGCAAAATTTGCTGACGTAAAGGTTGCGGCTATTAAGCACGAAGCCGCGCAACGCGTTGCTGCACGTCAGCAACAGGTGGCGGATGCTATTGCAAACGACTCCACAATTGCCCTGGCAAACCCAGACCGTGTCCCTGAGATTATTGCAAAATGGGACGCAATCCTAAAAGGCGACGCTAAGGACGCAAGTGGTGCACCTCTTCCTAACTACGCAAACGTAGTTGGGCAGGCTTGGTTGCGCAACGCCCGCGATAACCTTGGCAAAATCATTGCAGTTCCTGCTTTTGAAAAGATGGTGATTGATGATCCTAGGTCCGCTTATGTCATCCTGAATAAAATGCGTGAGGAACTTAAACTTGATCCTAGCGCTCCTCTTGATGAGATCAACGCCAAGGTCGCAGAGAAAAGTTTGATGAGACGTTGGGGCCTAGACAATGACGACTTTTTGCGCCTGTACTCCAAAGCGCAGTCCGCCGTTAGTGCCGTTAACTCTTATGATGTCTTCAAACTTAAAAGAGAGGTCGACAACCATCTTGCCTTACTTACTACAGGGGGTGCGGGCGATCCTCGATTTAAGACCAAACAAGGCCTTGCAGCTGTTGTTGCAAAAGTCTACGATCCTTTTTCTACAAAGAAGGGTGGTCTTACCGATCAAGCTAGTATGTACGTTGACGAAGCGTGGTCTAACATTACGGTTGCAAGAAAAGTCTTCAACATTACGTCTCAAATAAAGTTTGCCTCAATGCAACAAATTAACGACACACTTAACAGGTTGCAACCTAAAGGAGAAACCGCAGCAGAGGACTTAAAGATTCGTACCGCGGTTATTTCAAACGTACAAGCCATGTTGCAGCAACGCAACGACGATTTAGTGGGTTATGCCAACTCACACCCAAACGTAGTAAAACTTATTAAAGAGGGTGACATTCGAGGGGCTCGCGAACAATCAATTGCGCTGCAACTCCAAATGGGTGCCCAGCCTTACGAAGTAGGAGTACTGTCAGCAGCCGAGCGGGCAGCCGAAATTAACTTCTTTAATAAGGCTGAAGGCAACGACGTAATTCAAAGATTGCGCGACTTTGAACTCCGTTTTGGAGGTAGAAACCCTGATGGCTCGTTTAGTGCCCCAGGCCAACTTGCTATGGCTTGGAGGGCACTGACGACCGGTTCAGGGGCACTTGATCCTTCTTGGCAGTTTGCTTCTCGAGCCCTTGGCACGGCCTATGAAAAGAAAGTGTTTGACGCTTTACGCGCAAACCCTGAAATATTGCGCTCAAACCTAGGCAAGCTTACCGCCACTGGGACAAGTTATGAGGACGTTAAAGATCAGGTACTTGTCAATAGTCAGCCCGTAAGAACAGCTTTGACAGGGGGCTTGAATGCCCGCGATTACATATTCGAGGGCGCACGTGAATTGATGGTTAAACTTGCTGCCAATGAAATTATTGCGTCAGGCGGTTCCGTAAATACAAGGACCGCAGTTAAGAACGCAATCAACGCGGTGACTGAAAGTTTTGACATAAAAGGTGGCACATACTTTATTCCAAGAGCACGTACGGGGTTTCCACACACCTACAACCACGCTAATATCCACAAAAACGCCGAGTACCTTAAAACTATTGAAGGCTTGAATAAGAACTTTGTACTTGTTCCTCCAGGGTCGCTCGACAAGGGAGTGGACAATCAAACAACCTACAGAGCTACACAGTACGCAAAAACAGTCGCGTCTTATGGGTATTGGATTAACTCAGACGATGGTTCTGGACTAATGTTGATGGTGAAAACAGGCAGTGGCCCCCAACCGGTTATGTCAACAACAGGCATAATTACCATAGACTTTAACTCTCTAAGTAAGCAGACAACTACACCCTTTGATAAGTTAACTTTACCTCCCGAGCCGGGAAAACCGCCACTGGGACAAATTATACCCCCTTTCTTGCAATCACCAACAATGCAGGATCGCACCACTCCCCCATTGTTCCAGTAGTTGGACAGGAGGACCTTAATAATGTCTAATTCAATTCGCAAAGGAGGTCTTAATCCCCTTAACCCAAAGGATATAGAGATTGGGCAACAGTCTCTTGACTCGGCAAGAACCCTTAGCTTAAATTACAACCCGACTGCGCCATCTCAGTGGTACCAGTCCTTTGGGTTTGATACGTTGCGTTCAGTAACAGGAGACATTGCTTCCACTGGTTCTTCAATGGGTTGGAACGATGCTGGCGGTGTCAGTTCTTTGTCTCGTATGCGTGAGATCGATCGCGCGGATGACTTAACTCGTCTTACCCCTGAACAACTTATTAGGAAGTATAACTACACACACACACGTAGTGGTCCTATGCCTTCAGGCCGTGACAACCGGCCAACCCTTCAGGAGTTTGGGCTTACTGAACCGCCTATCATGCTTC
>Ga0194129_10005217_pt1 | contig 16716 bp, 14 predicted proteins | sample TA2KigCa35mmetaG_FD_150862 | JGI IMG/M metagenome (GOLD analysis project Ga0194129, IMG submission 150862) | Freshwater microbial communities from Lake Tanganyika, Tanzania - TA2015038 Kigoma Deep Cast 35m | ecosystem: Environmental > Aquatic > Freshwater > Lake | place: Tanzania: Lake... | reverse complement strand
CCGCGACTGGCGGCGGCAGCCGTTGCAGCACCCCAGCAACTGCTGTTGTCGGCCAACATCTCGGCCCAGCTGGTGGAAAATCCCCGCAAGGTCGAGGAACTGCTGCAACTGTTAGAGCAGCATCTTCACACCAGTCCGGTGCGGTTGCAGCTGGAATTGCTGGAAGAATCGCTCAATGAAAGCGACCCCGAAATCGACCGACTGCTCAACACGTTGGCGGCCATGGGTGTGCTGATCGCCATCGATGATTTCGGCACGGGATACTCCTCCCTGAGCCGGATTCACAACCTGGCCATCAACATCATCAAGGTTGACCGCAGTTTTGTCCGCCGCCTCAATGACCCGATCAAGCCCAGCAATGCCTTGCTGACCACGCTGATGGCCATTGGCGAGGACCTGCAGATCGACCTGACCGCCGAAGGAATCGAAACCGAAAGCCAATGGCACTGGCTGCGGGACCATGGCTGCAGCCATGGCCAGGGGTTCCTGTTCGGCAAACCCCTGGATCCGGACGCCGCCGTCGACTACCTGAAGGCCACGGTCACCAGTTGAGCCCGTGCAACTTGGGCAGGGGAGCGGTCTTGAAGGTTGTGGCGAACAGACGCGGAATGCGGCGACTGTTGTACACCCGGAATTCACGCACCACGCTGGCGCCTGGCTCTCGCACAGCTTGGTTGAGCACCACCGAACCATCGGGATCGGACACCGAACGATGGAACGTGCCCGGGGGAATCCGCAGGATGTCGCCACCCGTTTCCAGGCGAACAATGTGATAGGGATAATTCCAGCCGAAATTCACCAAATAGAACGTGCGGCCGCCATGCAAGGCCAGCAGGTTGTCTTCCTGGTGAGGATGCAAATAGAACTGCCAGGCGCCGGTCTTCTCTTCATCAGGAGGACTGATAGCAGGGCCGGCATGAATCACCAGGTCGCGGGCATTGGATTCGGCGACGGTGATGTCAAAAAAGCGAACCGCGGGTGTATCGCGAAACTTCTCATAGGGAATTAGCTCAAACATCGGAGCCCGACCAGCCGCTGTGGGCTCGGACGATCGGCTTTCGCGGGGCAGCAGATCCTGTTGCAGCGGTGTGGCAGACATGGCGGCGAGGGCAGGCCAGAACAGCGCTCCAGCCCATCAATTCTTGATCGCCCAGTGAACCGGCCCACCCAACCCAGCGGCCGTGTCGGGCGTTACGAAAAGCCGCTTTCCACAGGCCAGTTCAGCAACTGCATGCGCAGATCGGGCCGGAACCGGTCCCGATTCAGAACGGAATGGGCATTTCGGCGTCGGCCGGCGCCGGCGCACAACCGGCCACCCGCTGGTTCACCACTTCACCGATCACCACGATCGACGGAGACGCGAAGGCAGCCTGCTCGACCTGATCGGCCAGCTCAGCCACCACGCTGATCAGATGGCGCTGACCGCGCACCGTGCCCTGTTGCACCACCGCTGCCGGCGTTGTCGCCGCCAGCCCACCGGCCATCAGCTCTTCACAGATGCGGCGCAGGTTGTGCAGGCCCATGTAGATCACCAGCCCGTCGCTGGCCTGGGCCAGACCGCGCCAATCGACACCCGGTCGGCGCTTGTCGATCTCCTCATGGCCGGTGACAAACGTCACCGCACTGCCGGCGCGGCGATGGGTCACCGGGATGCCCGCATAGGCCGGCGCGGCGATGCCGGCGGTGACCCCGGGCACCACCTGCACCGGCACCCCGTGGGCCGCCAGGTGCGCGGCTTCTTCACCGCCACGGCCAAACAGAAACGGATCCCCTCCTTTGAGCCTCACGATCAGCTGGTGCCGTGCTGCCAGCTCCACCAGCACCGCGTTGGTGCTGGGCTGGGGCACCGAGTGATGGCCGCGGCGCTTGCCGACAAAGTGGCGCTCGCACGTCTCAGGCACCAGATCGAGCAGGGCCTTGGGCACCAGCGAGTCGTAAACGAGCGCATCGCACTGGCGCAACAGCCGATGGGCCTTGAGCGTGAGCAGCTCGGGATCACCCGGGCCGGCGCCCACCAAATACACGGTGCCCAAATCGGTCATGGCAGCGACGTTAAGGCGCGCAACAGCCCGCTCCGCAGCGCCGGCTGCTCCAGCAGGGGTGGCAGCACCACAAGGCTTGCCTCCGCGTTGGGGCGCTCAGCCACGGCGGCGGCCAGCGTCTCACTGAGGCGATTGGCGGCCAGGGTGTAGGGCTGCAACGGCAGCAACCCGGCAGCCGTCGGCCACTCCAGCCCCAGCAACGGCGGGGCGAAGGGCACGCTGAGGCCAGGCGCCTGCAGCAGCGTCGCCAGATGCTCCAGGTAGCGGGCAGCCAGTGATCCTTCCAGCGGGTGATGCAGCCAGCGCAGCGCCCCCCCGTGAGGTTCATCGGGCATGGGCCGGTTCAGATGCTGCACCAGCAACTGCTGCCAGACGGGCCAGGCCCCCAGAAAGGGCCACCGCTGCAGGCGCACTCCATGGCTCACGGCCGCTGTCTGCCAGGCGCGCGCCAACTGCGGCACGTCGCTGCGCACATGCCCCCCCGGCAGCAACAGCAAGGGCACCAGCGTGCACTGGCCGGCGCGGCGAGCCGCCTCCCAGAACGCCGCATCGGGCAGCGGTGCGTCCCCTGTGAGTGCCTGCAACAGCACCGGCGAGCCGCGCTGAGCGGCCAGCTCCAGGGCCAGCTGCTGCAGCACCTGGGGAATCACCCCCCCCTGGCGGCCATGCACGACCAGCACCAGCGGCGCGCAGCGCAGGCGCCGCTGCAGCCGCGCCCGCACCGCCGCATCCAGCGGCTCGACCAACAGCTGCCGCAGGTGCTGCTCGGCGCTGGGGATGCGCGCCAGCAGATCCACCGCCTTGGCCGCCAGTCCGCGATCCAGGTCGCGGGACAAGGTGGTCAGGGCGGCAACCAGTGACCTCTGGGGCCAGGCCGTTAGCCCCACGGCCACCGCTTCGAGAGCCTGGCGCCGCAGCTGCAACGGACCTGGCTCCAGCGCCAGCCGCAACAGCAGCTCAGCGTCAACCGCGCGGCGCTGCAGACCCAACAACGGCAGCAGCACGGCGGCCTGCGCGGGCTCCGCCGCGCCCTCAAGGCAGCCCCGCAACGCCTGGGCCAACCGGGGGTCGCGACAGTGGCCCGCCAGCTGCAGCCAGCCGACCTGCTGCTGCCACGGGGCCGATGCGGCCTGGCGCAGCAGCGGCTCCAGCCAGGCCACCACAAACGACGGTTGCGCCACCAGGGCCGGCCAGTCGGCCAGGGCCGCTGCCAGCAGAAGCTCGGGGTTCTGTCCCACGGGACCCGCCAGCAGGGTCTCCACTCCGGCACGGTCAAGCTGAACCACCAGGGCCGCCAGCAGGTCAGGAGCCGGCGCCAGGTCGCCGGCATGGAGCGCCGCCAGCAGGCCGTCGACTGGCCCCGGCCCACGCCGCAGCTGCTGCAACTGCTGCCAGCGCTGCTCGCTGCCAGGGTCGGCCAGCGGCTCTGTGAAGACTTGACGCGCGCCGGTCGACCCCTCCACGGCTGCTGCAACGGGTTGAACCACCCTGGCAGGCAGCGGTGGCTTGGCGGGTGCCTCAGTCGGGAGTATCAAGGATGGGAATGGCGCGATGAAGGTGGAGACCGTGACAATCACTGTGCAACCAGCCTTTGACGGCAGCTTTGCTGAATGCAAGGAGCAGCAGCTGGTGTTTTTGCTGGTGCGGCAACTGGCGGCAGCCCAGTTCGAGTTGGCCAATGGGGCGATGACGCAACGCCTCTGGGATGAGGTGAACGCCCTGGAGATCGACCCCAAGCGCATCACCCACTTGCTCTATGGCGGGCAGGACGTCAACGACCGCGAAGCACTGCGCCCGCTCGATGACGCCTGGCGCGCCCATCAGCCGCCGCGCGGTCAGCGCCGCTGGTTCACGCGACCGACGGCCGGCGCTGGGCGCCGAAGCGCTCGACCAGCAGGTCTTCGAGCACATCGGCCAGTTGGCTGAGGGGCACGCCCTTGTCGTGCAATTCCGCCAGACGGGGGTCCGCGCCCATGTCGCCCCCCACAAAGATCTTGGCGGCCTCGACCATCTGCCCGTCGTGGCGGGCCTTGGCGCCCATCAGGCCGATCTCGCCCATGTAGGGCTGACCACAGGCGTTGGGGCACCCGGTCCAGTGGGTGCGCACGGCATGCGGCAGTTCAAGACGACGTTCCAGCTCCTCGACCACGGACTGGGCCGTGGTCTTGGTGGGGATCAAGGCAAAGCTGCAGTACCGGTTGCCGGTGCAGCTGACGGCTTCAGCCATCAGCGCCCCCGGCGCAGGGCTGAAGCGCGCCAGCAGCGGCTCGGCCAGCAACGGCTCCAGACGTTCGCTCGGTACATCCACCAGCAGCACGTTCTGGGCTTCGGTGAAGCGCAGCTCACCCCTGCCATAGGCCCTGGCCAGCCGCGCCAGCTCGACCATGCCCTCTGCATCGAGGCGACCCATGGGCACGCTCAGGCCCACCCAGCAGAGGCCGTCCTGCTTCTGGGGATGCACCCCCAGGGCTGAGCGAGGCGCCCGGTTCACCAGATGGCTGCCGTCATGGGGCTGGGCCCGGGCGGCAGCACCCACCAGTGCGCGCCAGCTATCAAGCACCGCCTGGCGGTAGGGCTCCAGACCCAGCTCATCGACCAGGTACATCAAGCGGCTCTTGTTGCGGGCCTGGCGGTTGCCGTGCTGCTCAAAATGCCGCAGCAGCGCCAACGTGAAATCGGGCAGCTGGTCCCCCCGCAACCACAGGCCCAGAGGGATGGCCAGTTCGTTGCGCTGGGCCGAGAAGAAACCGCCCACCATCACGGTGAACCCCAGCTCGCCGCCCTGACTCGAAGGCAAGAACGCCAGGTCGTTGTGCAACAGAAAGCTGTCGGGGGCGCCGCCGACCGCCACGTTGAACTTGCGGGGCAGGTTGCGGGGGCCATCGGCTGCCAGCAGCCGCGCCTGGATTGCCTCCACCAACGGACGGGTGTCAACCAACTCCTCGGGGTCGATCCCGGCCAGGGGATTGCCGGTGATGTTGCGGGGGTTGTCATGGCCCGACTGGCGGCTGGTGAGTCCGACGCCCTCCATCGCCGTCAGCAGCGGTGCCATGTCGTCGAGCAGCAGACCGCGCAGCTGCAGGTTCTGCCGGGTGGTGATGTCGGCCGACCCCTCGTCACCGCAGCGGTCGATCGCGTCAGCGAGCAACTCCAGCTGGTCAGCGCGGATGACGCCATTGGGCAAGCGCAGCCTGACCATGAAGCGACCGGGCGTAACCGGCCGAAAGAAGATGCCCAACCACTTGAGCCGGATCGTCAGATCGGCCTCGTCGAGGGAGTCCCAGCCCTGCGCCGCAAGCGCGGCGAGCTCAGGTGCCAGCTCGAGACCGCAGCGGTCGGCCTTGGCCTGCTCGATCTTGCTGAGGGCGGCAGTTGCCATGACTCTCAGAGAAGTCCAGCTACAGTGATGAACAGACAGGGCCCTGCAGTGTGATCGTCGTTACCGAATGACTGTTGGATCGGTCCAACAGGGATTGAACGTGCTCCAGAAGCCAAGGCATGACCATGCAACAGAATCGCAAAACGGCTTGATTTCGTCCTGATGGAGCCCCTCTCTGATCACAGCGCGGGATTCACGATTCAGGGCCGCGAACGCTTCAAGCGCTACCTCGGGATGGTCGGCAGCGGTGAACACACGAGCAGAGGTCTCAGCCGCGACCAAGCCGCCGATGCGCTCGAACTCATGCTCAGCGGAGAAGCCAGCTCCGCACAGATCGGTGCTTTTCTGATCGCCCACCGCATCCGCAGGCCTGAGCCCCAGGAGCTCACCGGAATGCTGGATGTGTATCGACGTCGTGGGCCGTCAGTGACCAGCACGCGGCCGGCCATCTGTTTTGGCATTCCCTACGACGGCCGCACCCGTACAGCGCCGATCTATCCGCTGACCGCCCTGGTGCTGGCCAGCGCTGGGGTTCCTGTGGTGCTGCATGGGGGCAGGCGCATGCCCGTGAAATACGGGGTCACCACGATGGAGCTGTTAGAAACCCTCGGCGTACCGCTGGAGGGACGCTCCTTGTCCTGGGTGCAGGAGGGATTGGATCGCTGGAACCTGGCCCTGCTGCATCAGCCGGACCATTTTCCCGAGGCCGAGGTGTTGGTTGCCATCCGCGATGACATTGGCAAACGCCCGCCGCTGGCCAGCCTTGAGCTGCTGTGGACTGCCCATCGCGGTCCGCATCTGCTGGTGAGCGGCTTTGTGCATCCACCAACCGAAGCCCGGGCCTGGGAAGCCCTGAAACTCGCTGACGAGCATCAGGTGCTCACCGTGAAGGGGCTCGAAGGCAGCACCGACCTGCCGATCAGCCGCGCCTGCGTGACAGGCCGACCAACCGCAAGCGGCGACGGACGAATGATCCTGCATCCGCGCGATCACGGGTGCTATGGCGCTGACCCGGCCTGGAGCGACCTGGAGACCTGGGCCAATACAGCCCTCGCCGCTCTGGGTGGGCAAGGCCCCCTGGCCTGCTCGTTGATCTGGAACGCGGGCTCCTACCTGTGGCAAGCCGGCCTGGCAGCCGATCAGCCAGCCGGTCTCGACCTCTGCCGCGAGCTGCTGAGCACTGGGTCCGCCTTGCAGCAACTCAGCACCATCAGGCGCCATTGCCAACCACAAGCGGACACCTGAACAGCACAGCCTGGACGCAAAGTGGTGATTGGTAGCAACCGCAACACGGCGTTGCAAAGGTACGTGGTCTCTTGGAGTCCGTTGGTCAGCCTGCGCGCCAACAGCAATTTTGCTCACATCAGTGGTCCGTTGTTGTGAACCACTGAAGATGCGTTGCCAGAGCGACGACGGTCGATGGCGCCTCGTTGTGCACTCCATTCATCCAGCCCGGTTCGCGGGTCCTTCACCATGTCTTTGATCACCAGACGCCAAGCACTGCTCTCAGGCCTAGCCGTCACCAGTGGAATGGTTGTACAGATCGGCGGCCTTGCCGCTCTGCTGAACGCCAGCCCTGCCCAGGCTGCCCCTGGCAAGCCTGAAACAACCAAGGTGGACCTGGGCTTCATTGCCCTGACCGATGCCGCCCCCTTGATTGTGGCGAAGGAAAAAGGCTTTTTCAACAAACAGGGAATGAGTGGCGTTGAACTCAAAAAGCAAACGTCCTGGGCCGTCACACGCGACAACCTGGAGCTGGGCGGGTCCCGCGGTGGGATCGATGGCGCCCACATTTTGTCGCCGATGCCATATCTGCTGACCACAGGTGCAATCAGCAAAAGCAAAAAGCCTGTACCAATGTACATTCTTGCCCGCCTGAATCTCAATGGACAGGCTATTTCCGCATCCAATGATTTTCTAAAGGACAAACTGACAATCTCATCGCCCAAAGTTGGCGCCGCGGTTGCCAGAAAAAATGCAACATCCGATAAGTTCAAAGCTGCCGTGACATTTCCCGGCGGCACCCATGACCTGTGGATGCGTTACTGGCTCGCCGCCAATGGCATCGATCCCAACAAGCAGGCTGACCTTGTGGTGATTCCACCCCCGCAAATGGTGGCGAACATGAAGTCGGGCACGATGGACATGTTCTGTGTTGGCGAACCCTGGAACGAACGACTGGTCAACAAAAAACTTGGCTACACCGTGTTGATCACCGGCCAACTGTGGAAAGACCATCCTGAGAAAGCGTTTTCCATGCGGGCAGACTGGGTCAACAAAAACCCCAATGCCACCCTGCGCCTTCTGATGGCTGTGCAACAGGCACAGAAATGGGCCGACAACCCCGCCAATACCGTTGAGCTCGCCAATATGCTGGCAAAGGACAAATACGTCAAAGCCAATGCCGATGATTTGCTGCCACGCCTGCGGGGAACCATCGACTTTGGCACCGGCCGTGTTGCCAACCTGAAGAATATCTCAATGAAGTTCTGGAGCGACAACGCCTCCTTCCCTTACAAGAGCCACGACACATGGTTTGTGACGGAGGACATTCGCTGGGGCTATCTACCGAAGACCACCAACATCAAAGCCCTGGTCAATAAAGTGAACCGCAGCGATCTCTGGCGTGCAGCCGCCAAAGCCAATGGCTATGGCAATGGGCCAGCGGGCGACTCACGTGGCGTCGAAGTGTTCTTCAACGGCGTCAAGTTCGATGCCAACAATCCTCAGGCTTATCTCAATAGCCAGAAGATCAAGTCACTGAAGTGAGCCCATGGTGCGGGACGTGGCTCCTGCCCCATGTGAAGCAATCAACAGCCAGCCAGCGATGCAGCCCTATCCAAAAGGGACCATCGCTGGCGTCCACCATTCCCTGCGCCGTCGCCCGCAACGTCTGATGACCAGCCTCTCCACCACGTCCCGCCAACAACGCCCAGCCTCTAACGGATGGCTGCGTTCACCTCTGGCAAACCAGATCAAGGCCCCTGTGGTTTGCGTCGGACTCACCCTGGCGATGTGGCAGTTGCTTGCGCAATTTAATAGCGATGGTTTTCCAGGCCCGATCAATGTGATCCAACAAACCTGGACTCCTTACATCACACAGCCCTTCTTTGATGACGGTGGCACCTCCAAAGGGCTTGGGCTGCAGCTGCTGATCTCCCTGCAGAGGGTTGCCGTGGGCTATTGCCTGGCCGCCGTCGTGGGCATCGCCGCGGGCATGGCCATCGGCTTGAACCGCTTTCTGAGGCGCGGCTTCGACCCGCTGATCCAGGTGCTGCGAACCGTGCCACCGCTGGCCTGGCTGCCGATCTCACTACTGCTGTTTCAACAGGCCGACACCGCAGCCATCTTCGTGATCTTCATCACAGCTGTGTGGCCGATCATCATCAACACCGCTGTCGGCATCAATGAGATCCCTGAGGATTACACCAACGTGGCCAGGGTTCTGCGACTGCGCAAACGCAACTATCTGGTCGACATCCTGATGCCTGCCACCGCGCCTTACGTGTTCACCGGACTCCGCATTGCCATTGGCCTGGCCTGGCTGGCAATTGTGGCAGCAGAAATGCTGAAGGCTGATGGCGGCATCGGCTTTTTCATCTGGGATGCCTACAACGCCGGCGGAGACAGCAGCACCAGCCAAATCATTCTCGCGATTGTAGTCATCGGGCTTGTTGGCCTTGGACTGGATCGCCTGGTGGGAGCCATGGGACAACTGGTTGCAAAAGGAGGTCGCTGATGAGCACCAACTTTCTCACCATTGACAACGTAAGCCGCCGCTTTGATCTGGCCAATGGTGGCAGCTATGTCGCACTCAAAGACATTCAACTGGACATCCAGGAAGGAGAATTTGTTTCGCTGATCGGCCATTCAGGCTGCGGCAAATCGACACTGCTCAACCTGTTGGCGGGCCTGGATCAGGCCAACAGCGGCGGCATCCTGATGCACGGCCGCCAGGTGACGGATCCAGGACCAGACCGCATGGTCGTGTTTCAGAACTATTCGCTGCTTCCCTGGAAAAGCGTTCGTCAGAACATCGCGCTCGCCGTTGACACGGTGATGACCCACGCCACATCGCAACAACGGCGTGAGCGCGTGCAGCACAACATCGAACAGGTTGGCCTTGCGCAAGCCGCCGACAAGCTGCCGGCCGAACTGTCGGGCGGCATGAAGCAGCGGGTCGCGATCGCCCGCGCCCTGGCGATCGAACCCCAGCTGTTGCTGCTCGATGAACCGTTTGGCGCCCTCGATGCCCTGACCCGCGGCAATCTGCAACAACAGCTGATGCAGATCTGCCAGCAGGCCGGTGTGACCACCGTCATGGTCACCCACGACGTGGACGAAGCCCTGCTGCTTTCGGATCGGGTGATCTGCCTGACCAACGGACCGGCGGCGGGCATCGGCCAGATCCTGCAGGTCAACCTGCCCCGTCCGCGTCAGCGGCTGGAGGTCATGGAGCATCCCGATTACTACCGGCTGCGCAGTGAACTGATCGGCTTTCTGCAACAGCAGCGGCGCCTCAAGCAACGCAAGCAAGCCATGGGTGCGGCGACTGTGAGCACCACCCCTGCGGCAGCGAGTCTGCTGCGGGTCGGCATTGTGCCCGGGCTCGATATCGCCCCCGTGGCCGTGGCCCAGGAGCTCGGTCTGTTCAAGGAGGCCAACCTCACTGTGGTTCCGGTCAGTTTCAACCGCTGGCAGCAACTGGAAGAGCAGCTGCGCACCGGCGAGATCGATCTGGCCATCACCTCGGCGACCACACCCCTGGCGTTGCAACTGGGCCTGAACGGACAGGCACCCTGGCCCGCGATCACACCGATGACAGTGACCCGCAACGGCAATGCCCTGTGCCTGGCTCAGCGGTTTCGCGACCTGGGTATCGACAGCCTGAACCAGCTGGCCGAGCGCCTGCATGGCCGCGAATGGCCCCTGCGCATCGCCATTGCCCAGCGCAGCGGCATGCAGGAGTTGCTCGTGCGCCACTGGCTCGCCAGCGGCGGCATCGACCCTCGCCGCGAGGTGGAATTTGTGGTGCTGTCGCCGATGGCGATGCAAGCCGCCCTGCTTGCCGGCGAAATCGATGGCTTCATCAGCGGTCGCTACCGCGTCGCCAAATCGGTGGAGGCCGGCCTGGCCTATGTGCTCGCCACCGATCTCGACGTCTGGAACGGCCATCCCGAAAAGGTGGTGACCTGCCATGAAGGGTGGGCCAACAGCCATGCCCCAGAACTGCGTGCGTTCTGCGCGGCCTTGATGCGGGCTGCACGCCGCTGCGATGACGGCGATTACCACAGCAGCCTGGTCGGTTTACTGAGCCAACCGGGTTGGTTGGGCGCCAGTTCGGCCCTGGCACTGGAGCGTCAGTTCAACCTTGGCACCGGCGAGGCCTCAAACACGCGCCTGCCCCTACCCCGCTACCACAGCTACCAAGCCCAACTCGCCAACCCGGCCGAAGGGGCCTGGATTCTCACCCAGTTCAGCCGTTGGGGGTGGACACCCCTGCCGAGCAACCGCATCGAACTGCTGAGCCAGGTCTACCGCGAAGACCTTTGCAATCAGGCCCTGGAAACCGCAGGCTTCACCGCATTGCGGCCCGAACGACGACCCTTCCCCCTGCAGGACGGGGTGTCCTTCGATCAGGACGACCCCATCACCTATCTGCAGCAGCTTCGCTTTTGCGAAGCCGTCGCCGTTCAACCCGTGACGCTGGCATCGGCAGATCAACGTCCTGCCGCCATCTATTGAGATGACTACCACGATGACGAGCACACCGCTGCCCAGCACGGGCACCCCCAACAGCGCAAGCTATCTGGAATTCCGCGATGTCGGCCAGGTATTCAACACCAAGCGCGGCCCTTTTGAAGCGCTGCGCGACATTAATCTGCAGATTAATCGCAGCGAATTTGTTTGCGTGATTGGCCACTCTGGCTGCGGCAAAAGCACATTGCTGAACATGGTCTCTGGCTTCCTGCAACCCAGCAGCGGCCAGGTCACCCTGCGGGATGCACCGATCGCACGGCCAGGCCCCGACCGGATGGTGGTGTTTCAAAACTATTCGCTGCTGCCCTGGAAAACGGTTGAACAGAACGTGGCCCTGGCGGTCAATGCGGCCAGGCCCGAACTCGACGCCGAAACCAGCCGCAACGTGATCGACCATCACCTGGCCATGGTGGGCCTGCTCGAGGCACGCCACAAGCGGCCACAGCAGATCTCGGGGGGGATGCGCCAGCGTGTGGCCATTGCCCGAGCCCTAGCGGTCCAGCCTGAAGTGCTGGTTCTTGATGAACCGTTTGGCGCCCTTGATGCGATCACCAAGGAAGAGCTGCAAGAAGAACTACTAGCGATCTGGCGAGAACACAAACCAACCGTGTTGATGATCACCCATGACATCGACGAGGCCCTATTTCTTGCCGATCGCATCGTGATGATGACCAACGGGCCTGCGGCCACGATCGGTGAAATTGTCGACGTGCCGTTTGAGCGTCCGCGCAGCTATGAGCACATCCAAAACGATCCCCGCTATGGGGAACTGCGCAATCACGCTCTCGACTTCCTCTACCGCCGTTACGCCCATGACGAGGAGTGAACCCATGGCCCCGGCATACGAGCCAACAGCCACAGATCCCTATCTCACCATCAAACTGGGCCACACACTGCTGCTGGATGAGCAGGTACTCAGCCAGAACAATCGCCTCACCATCAGCAGTGGTCTCGTCAGGGTCGGCTTGTCATCGGGTGATGAGGAAACCCTTCCGGTCAAACCAATCACATTGGGCTTTCTGCAGACAGGAGACCACCTCCAGCTCGACCTGCTGCGGCACTCCAGACTGCACATCCAGGCCCTGACCACATCCCAGCTCAACCCCGATCCCAACCCATTGCCCCAGCCGGGTTCCACCTCCCTGCATGACTGGACCGTGGCCCTGCTTGCCATTCGGCACCTCAACGAGGCGGAACAGCGCATCGCCGCCCTGTTGCAACTGCTGGTGCATCGACTCGGCTACCGCCGTGGCAATTGGTATGAAATCCCCATGCGGCTCACCCACGCCGACCTGGCCGGGTTGAGCGGACACACGCGCGTCACCGTCACGCGCCAGCTGAACCGTTGGCAACGCGAAGGACTGATCCAAAAGGTTCCCGGGTCGCCCTGTCTGCTGCGCATCGCGCCAGAACTTGTGGATGCACCCGAGTTCTGAGTCCTCGACCAAGGGAAATCAGCACTGGATCATGGCGCGATCACAGCAGCGATCCGCACTGCCGCCGCCTTGAGCTCGGGCTGTTTGGAGTGATCACAGGCCTCCTCGTGCATCAACCGGTTGGCCTCACACGCATTGGGCTGGCTGGCGCCCCAGTGCATCGGTAGAAACACCGTGCCAGGCCGGATCTGCGCGCTCACCTGAACCCGCGCCTGCAGACTGCCCCGCCGCGAAGTCAGCTGCGCGACATCACCCTCGTGCAGCCCGTAGCGATCGGCATCGTCGGGGTTGATCTCAAGCAGGGGCTCAGGATGCTGCTTCACAACCCGAGCCACATGGGCCGTGCGGGTCATGGTGTGCCAGTGGCCCAGGTAGCGGCCGACGGTGAGCACCAGCGGATAGGTCTCACAGGGCGGCTCGGCCAGCCCCAGGGGCGGCTCGGCCAACAGCTGGGCTCGGCCGCTGGGGGTCGGAAAGCGCTGCCCCGTGGGTTCTGCAGCGATGTAAAGGCGCGCCTGTCCCGCCCCCGGCGCCGTGCCCGCCGCAAACGGCCACTGCTGCGGCCCGTGCTGCGCCAGCAGGCCATGGCTCAGGCCGCTGAGATCACACAACCGTCCGGCCGTGATCGCCGTGAATTCGGCAAACACCTCGGCTGATGAGCCGTAGTTGAACTGCTCGACGAAGCCAAGTCGCCGCCCGAGCTCGGCAAACACCGCCCAATCGGGCCTGGCCTCGCCCGGCGGGTGGCGGAAGGCTGGGCAAAGCGTGACACGGCGCTCGGAGTTGGTCATCACGCCGCTCTTCTCGCTCCACTGGGCAGCCGGCAACAGCAAATGGGCCACCGCCGCGGTCTCGGTGCCGGCATAGGCCTCGCTCAGCACCACCAGAGGACAGCGCGCCACGGCCGCCCTGACCCGATCGAGCGACGGCATGCTCACAAGCGGATTGGTGGCCGCCACCCACCACAGGCCCAGCTCACCGCGCTCCATCGCCTCGATCTGCTGCCAGACCGCCAGGCCTGGCTCTGCTGCGATCGACCCTGGCGCAAAGCCCCAGTGCTGCTCGAGCTCGGCGCGGTGGTGTGGGTTGGCCACGCTGCGGTACCCCGGCAGCAACTGGGCCAAGCCGCCCACCTCGCGACCACCCATGGCGTTGGGCTGGCCAGTGAGCGAAAACGGACCGGCACCAGGACGGCCAATCTGACCACTCACCAGGTGCAGGTTGATGATGCCGGACACGGTGGCCGTGCCCTCACGGCTTTGGTTCACCCCCATCGACCACAAACTCAGCACCCCGGCGGCCTGGGCCCACCACCGCGCCAACTGGCCCAGATCGGCTTCGGCAATGCCGCACAGCTCGCTGACCCGCTGCGGGGTCCATTGACGCCACAACGCCTCGAGCGCCTCGAACCCCTCGGTGTGGGCAGCAATGAACGACCGGTCGAGGGCCTGCTGCTCGAGCAGCAGGTGCCCCACCCCACACAGCAGCGCCAGATCGGTGCCGGGCCTGATCGCCAGGTGCAAGTCCGCCGCAGCGGCGGTCGCGGTGTGGCGCGGATCCACCACCACCAGACGCAGGGCGTCCGCGACCTTGCGCTTGCGCTTGAGCAAGCGCTGAAACAACACCGGATGGCACTCGGCGGTGTTGGTGCCGATCATCAGCACCAACTCGGCCAGATCGAGGTCGTCGTAACAGCAGGGGGGACCATCGGAGCCGAGGCTGCGGCTGTAGCCCGCCACCGCCGAGCTCATGCACAGGCGCGAATTGGCATCGAAGTTGTTGCTTCCCAGCGCCCCCTTGAGCAGCTTGTTGGCGACGTAATAGTCCTCGCTGAGGAATTGGCCGGAGCCGTAGATCGCCAGTCCGGCCGGCCCCTGTTGGGCCAGGGTGGCCTGGATCCGTTCCAGCAGCAGGCCAAAGGCCCGCTCCCAGCTGATCGACTGGAAGGGCTGGTCCAAGCTCGCGCGCCACTGCGGCGTTGTCAGCCGGTTGTGGTGCAGGGTTTCTCCCACCGTGGCGCCCTTGATGCACACCTGACCCAACGAGGACGGGTGATGACGATCGCCGCGGGTCCCCCACGACGGGTCAACAGCGTCGGGATCAGGCGGCTTCAGCTCCAGGCCGCAGCCCACGCCGCAGTAGGGGCACTGAGCCCGCGCCGCAGGTGCTGGGGTGACATCGCCCAAGGCCAAGGCTCCAATCACCAAGTCTTGTACGGCAGGAACTTGCCGTTCATCATCACCACCACACGATCCCCCTTGGGATCGGCCTGCTTGTCAACGGTCAACGTGAAATCGATCGCCGACATGATGCCGTCTCCAAAACGCTCCTGGATCACATCCTTGAGCGGCAGCCCATACACCTGCAGGATTTCATAGAAGCGATAGAGCAGGGGATCGGTGGGAATCACCGGATCAAGAGCCCCTTTGACCGGATAGGTGGTGAGCTGCAGCGTCAGGGCTTCGGCCTCAGGTGCGTGCGTCAGAGCCAGGGCATCCAGCAGCAGTTGAGCCTGCGCCGCGCTGGCGGTGGCCTGGCCGTAGATCAGGCTCGCCAACCACACCTCATCAACACCAAGGCGGCTGCCGAGATCGGCAAAGCTGAGGCCGACGCGCCGCTTGGCCGCCAGCAGCGTGGCCGTGTGGGATGAAGCAGCCATGCCGCCACCAGTCCGAGGGGATATGGAGCGGACCCTATGGAGCGGTGGTCACCCAACTGGCAACGGTTGCTACCAATTTGGAGTTCCTGCAACACCCGTGGTGGCCTCGCTACACAATCAGCGGAGCGTGACCTGCCGCCACAAGCTCGTCGGGGGTGTTGATGTTGCGCATCGCCTGCTGAGCCAACGGCACAGGCTGACTGGGCTGGGCAAACAACCAACGCTGCCAGCGCCGCTCGCCATCAGCAATGGCCGCGGCCAGGGTTTGACGCCACGATTCGGCTGCGGGCAGCAGGGCCAACAGCGGTTGCAGCCGCTCACCATCGTGGGCCACATGGATCAACTCGGGCTGCTGTGCCGCTGCTGCAACCAACGTCTCCAACGACGCGCGGTTCAAACCAGGCATGTCAACCGGACAGATCAACAGACGGCAGCTTGGATAGCGAGCAGCCAACCGCGACAGCGCCAACAACGGCCCCTCCCAGGGGGGCGGCTCGGCGATCGCCTCCACCATCAGACCCTGACACAGGCCGAATGCCTCCGCCAGCTCGCCGTGAGACCGATGACGGCTCAGCACCGTGATCGGCGCCTGCAGTGCAGCCAGCTGCCGCAGGGTGTGTTCGAGCCAGGTGCCCCCAGCGGGATGGGGCAGCAGCGCCTTGTCACGGCCCATGCGCCGGCTGGCGCCGCCACTCAGCAGGCAACAGCGCAGCCCAGAGAGCCCCACGCCGCCTAACCGCGCACCAAAACCGGCACCCGCTTGAACGCGGGTGTGCCGCTGACAGGATCCACCTGGGCCCGCATCAACACGTTGGCCTCGGGATAGAACATCAACGCCGCACCCGCGCGGATTGCCCCGGGGATCACCTCGATCCCGTCGAGACGTCCCGCCTCACCCTGCACCGTGACCCGCTGATGGGCCACGAGACCGCTGGCGGCCAGATCGTCAGGGCTCATCAGGATCGTGTCGCGATGAGGCATGCCGCGGTAGGCATCGCCCGGCTTGTAGACGACGGTGTTGTGCTGTCCATAGCTGCGGGCGGTGATCAGGCTGAGCACCAGACCCCGCTCGCCGGCGCCCAAGCCACCAAAATGACCAGCATCTGGCAATGTCAACTCGGGCAGCGGGGTCTGCACCAGTTGGGCGCGACCGCTCGGGGTGGCAAAACGGGGCTCGTGGACGATGCGCCCCTCCACTTCAAACTCGCGCCGGCTGCTGTCGATGCCGACCATCGGGCCGTAGCCGGGCACCGTCTGGGCAATCAGCTCGCGCACATAGACGGGATCCTGCAGCCGCCGCCAGTCGATCGGCACGCTACCCAACACCCGGTGGGCCAGCTCGGCCAGAAAGCTGACCTCGCTGATCAATTGGCCGCTGCGCAGATGGGTGCGACCAGGCTCGTTGAGCCGCACCCAGTTGTTGCCCGACTCGACCGTGGT
>Ga0194129_10005216_pt1 | contig 16720 bp, 13 predicted proteins | sample TA2KigCa35mmetaG_FD_150862 | JGI IMG/M metagenome (GOLD analysis project Ga0194129, IMG submission 150862) | Freshwater microbial communities from Lake Tanganyika, Tanzania - TA2015038 Kigoma Deep Cast 35m | ecosystem: Environmental > Aquatic > Freshwater > Lake | place: Tanzania: Lake... | reverse complement strand
CGGTCACCTGGAAGACAAAGCGTGCAAGACCAGCGCTGCCGCCCGCGCCGCCGTCGCCACCATTGGCCCCGTTGCCGCCGTTGCCGCCGTTGCCGCCCTTCCCTCCGGGGAACAACGCGTCAGCGCCGGTGACACCGGCGCCGCCGTTGCCACCATCGCCCCCCGTGCCGCCATCGCCGCCGTTGCCACCAAAGCCGAAGATCTGACTGCCGTTGCCGCCGAGCCCGCCGGACGATCCCGCGGCGCCTTCGGTGCCGTCGCCACCATCCGGTGCCAAGGCCGTGCCAGCGGCCCCTGCGATTCCCGCAGCACCGCTCATGCCGGCGCCGCCGTTGCCGCCGCTGCCGAACAGCAGGCCGCCGTTGCCGCCATTGCTGCCGCTGCCGCCATTGCCGATCCAGCCGGCGCTCCCGCCGTTGCCGCCGATCCCGCTATTGCCACCCGAGCCGAAAATGATGCCGGCTTTCCCGCCCGACTGGCCCACGGCGGTCGCATCCTCACCGTTGGAGAAGAGCTGCTGGCCCGACACCGAGTCCATGCCGCCGGTCTGCGCGGACGGCGGCGCCGCGACCTGGATCGTCTTCCCGATGTCCGCAAGCGACATCGTCAGCGTGCCGACGCCCGGCACATCCACTTCGGCACGGCTCAGGAAGCCCTGCTTGTTCACCCAGACGTTCACGGGAATCGCATCGTTGCCGAAGATCGGCGACGAGGAGAGCAGCGTCAGGCTCGCCAGCGGCAGTAGCGCCGCAAAACTCGACTTGCCGATCGTCGCCTGATACTGCGCCCCGAGTTCCGGATCGTTCGCGACGAACTGGACCCCGATGGGGAACTCGAGCGACGCGAGCGTGGCCCGGGGCGTCAGCCCCGCGACGAGGCTCGTGACGGCGATCGCCGCCTCCGACGAGCCCGTCACCGACACCCACGGCGTCCCCGTCGTGCCGAGCTGCGCGCCGTCGACGTAGGTCACACCGCCGACCTGCCGAAACTCCGTTGTCTGGGTCGATGCCGCGCCGACCGACGTCGGGGCCGGAGCGCCGCCATCGATCGCGGCGGCGATGTCGACGAGCCCGCGACGCGAGTCCACTCCGCCGTCGGAAGCGATCTGCACGCCGTTGATGTCGAATGCCAGTTCGAAGACATACCGGCCCGACTGCGTGGCCGAGAGTGCCGCGCGACCGACCGGATCCATCGCCACCGTCAGCCCGGGAGCGGACGACACCCCGGGCACCGCGCCGCGACGCGCAAACCACGTCCACCGCTGCAGGCCGACATTCGCGATCGTGCCCCGCTCGTTGTCGCTGATCTGGTTGCCCGTGAGCACCGAACCGGTCGACGTGCCGGTGGCGTTGATGCCGTAGCCCCCATTGAAGACGGCGGCATTGCCGTCGCCCGTCGCGGAGCCGCCGATGGTGATGCCCTGGGCGGCCTTCATCGTCACGCCGTCGCCAGAGTTTTTGCTGAAAGCGTTGCTCACGATCCGCGTGCCGGTGTAGACGCCGGGGCCGATTTTCAGGCCGACCCGGTTGTACGCGCTGGTGACGCCTGCGACGAGCGAGTTGCTTGAGCTGCCCAGGAACTGGATCCCGGCCCCCGTGAAGTTTGTGATCGTCCGCGTCAGCAGCCCCGACGGCGGCAGGAACACGACGCTGTTGACGTTCTTGCCGACCACCAAGCCACTCGTGCCCTCGGCGGTGCTCGTACCATCGAGGCTGAACCCGTCGGCGAAGGTGACGCCGGCCGCCCGCGCGAGCGAGATGCCCGTCAGTTGCCAGTTGCCACCGACCTCTCCCAGAAACGCCACCGGCCCGCCCGCCGAGACCGTCAGCCGTTGGCCGCCGTCCACCGTCGAGGCGAAGGTGATCACCTTGCCGGCCTTCACCGTCAGGTCACTCTCGAGCGTCACGGCCCCCTTGAAAGTCAGCGAGCCCGCGGGCGCGAGGACGTTGGCGGAGAGCAGGATGCCGTGCTTGGTGGCCTGCCCCTGGGTGGCGAGGCTCACCGGACCCGTGCCCTTGGCCGCGACGGGACTCGTGACCACGATCCCGTCGCTTATGCCGTGGCCCGTGTCGATCCTCAGGCCCTGGCCGGCCGCGCCCTTGGTCACCGCGGCGAGGTTCACACCCGCCTTGCCGATCGTGACCACGTCGTTGCCCGCACCGCCCTCCACGGAGATGCCGGCGAACTTCGTGACCGTCTTGAGGTTCACCGCGATCGTGTCGGCGAGCGGATCGATCGTGATGCCGGGGATCGACGCGACCGAGGAGAGTTTGCCGCTGCTTGCGGCCGTGATCGTGAGGATGTTCCTCTTCGAGGCATAGCTTGTGCTCAGGTTCGTGAGCGCCGTCCCGGCCGGGTCGAGCGCCAGCACGAGTTGGTTGCCAACCAGGCTCACGACGATGTCGTCGGCCGCGAGCATGGCCCGCGATTCGAGCAGGTCGATCCCTGTGAGGCCGCTGCCAGCCCGGCCGCCGAGGGCCTCATCTCGCCGCCCGCAGCGGCGGCGCGGCCACGCTCCAACCCGTGCTCGGCTGAAGACGGCCCGCAACAGCGCGCGGAGAGCGAATCGGGGCCGACGATGGAGCAGCAGCATGAAAGACCTCCTGGGGGGTCACGGGCGCGCACGGCTCCTCCGCGACCTTCCTGGAGCCCCAAATATCAGACCTTACCCCGCAGCTGCCGGCAGGGCAAAAAAAGGTATGATGCTCAAGGATTCGGCGGGGCCTGCGGTGCCGGTCGTGCCGGCGGCGGCCGGGCACTCGCCCATCCGCCGAGGGGCGTTGGGCTCCGCGGGAGCCGCCAGTTGCGGAAGGGCTCGTAGAGCCGCAGCGTGAACATCAACTCGCTGGCTGAAAACTGATTGGGCTCGGCGCCCGCCTGCTGGATCGTGTCGATGTGGAAGTAGCGGTAGCCCACGTCGAAGGTCAGGCGGCTCGAGATCTCCCAGAGCAACCCGCCGCCGAACTGCCAGGCGAAGCTGGCGGACGGCTCGGCGTACAGAGTCTCTCCCTGGAACTGCTCGCCGAGGATGTAGCCGCCAGCACCGATGCCGCCGGCGCCATACACGCCGAACCGCTCCGTGAGCATGAAGTCACGCCACACGTTCTCCATCACCGACCAGTTGTTCGTCAGGATCGTCGTGTCGCCAGAGGTGGGAGTCGCCAGAAACTCGGCGTCGTAGGTGCTCCGGCCCATGCCCTCGGTCTCGACCCCCCGCCGACCGTTCCCGGGGCCCGCCTCCCGCGTGAAGGCGGGCTTCGAGCCGTGGGAAAAAACCTTCGTCAATCTGCGGGGCAGTTGCTCGGACGAACCGGAGCGGCAATACCAGGCCCACGTGGTCGACGCGTGGATGGGCAACAGCTCGCGGATCCGCCGCCGGCACTACCTGAAGGTGACCGAGGCCGACTTCGATCGTGCCGCTAGTTACCCGGCACCCTACCCGGCACCCTCAGCGGTGGTCACCGGCCATCAGGAGCCATCAACCCTTCAGCGCGCCCGCGAAAAATCGCTTGACGTCGGGAAGGACGCAGAAATCCAATACCCCCGACAGGGATCGAACCTGTGACCTACGGTTTAGGAAACCGTCGCTCTATCCACTGAGCTACGGGGGCGGGAATCGCATGACTGGACATCTCGGGTTTCCTGCTCCCGAACGTCCTCGCCGAAATCGTACGAGACCAGCGATCCCGCCACAAGAAACAAGGCAGCGGCTCGCAACCCCTCGCGACCTCGCACCCCTGCTGCCTCCGCCTCGCTCAGGGTAGACTCGCGAACGCAACGCATGGGGTGGCGGTTCCCTGGCCCGAAACAGCCCTGTCGAGGACGCCTCCGTGCAGATCACCCGCCGCCTCGCCATCTCCCTCGCCCCACTCTGCGTGCTCGCCTGAGCGGTAGGCCCCGGCCTCGATCATCTGTCCGCCGGCAGCGACGACACCGCCCTCCACGCCGGCCGCTGCATCCTCCGCAACGCATATGGCGCTAAAAATCTGCCGCGGATCTGCAACTCCTGCGACAACAAGCACTGAACCCCTCGGTGGCGGGACCAAGGCGAAAGCACCCGCGACAGGTCGTCGGCCCGCGTTATCGTTATTATTTTCGGCGGGCGGCAACTGTCGCCCGACGACCCGGTCACCACGAGGGAGATTCAGTGGCACGCGCGGCACTCGCCCTGGAAGACGGCACGGTCTACACCGGTGAGTCCCTCGGAGCGTCGGGAACGGTCTCCGGCGAGGTCTGCTTCAACACCTCGATGACCGGCTATCAGGAGATCCTCACCGACCCTTCGTATCGTGGCCAGATCCTCTGCATGACGGCGCCGCAGATCGGCAACTACGGCGTCAATGCCGCAGACGTCGAAAGCGGCACGTTGCAGATGGCCGGCTTCGTCGTCCGGGAGGCTAGCCGGATCGCGAGCAACTTCACGGCCACCGGGACGCTCGACGACTACCTCGCAACGGCCGGTATCGTCGGCCTCCAGGGCATCGATACGCGGGCCATCGTGCGACGGCTGAGAATCCGCGGCGCCATGACCGGCGTGCTCTCGAGCGAGGTGCTCGAGCCAGGTCGGCTCGTCGAGATGGCCCGCCAGGCGCCAGCGTTGGTGGGCCGCGATCTCGTCGGCGAGGTGATGCCCGACACGCCGAGCCTCTGGAGCGAGCCGCTCGACGAGTGGGCGACGCCACTGCTGCAGCCGGGGGAGGGCGGCCGGATGCCGGCCCGTCCGGGCACCACGCCCACCCGACGGGTCGTCGCCCTCGATTACGGCATGAAATGGAACATCGCCCGTCACCTCGCCAGTGGCGGCTGCGACGTGACCGTGCTCCCCGGCCGTTCGACCGTCGATGAGGTGCTCGCCCATCAGCCCGAGGGCGTCTTCCTCTCCAATGGTCCGGGCGACCCAGAGGTGCTCGACTACTGCGTCCAGACGGTCCGCGGGCTGCTGGGCAGGGTGCCGATGTTCGGGATCTGCCTCGGACACCAACTGCTCGCGCTCGCCTGCGGCGCCAAAACCTTCAAGTTGAAGTTCGGCCATCGCGGCGCGAACCAGCCGGTGATGAACCTCGCCACGGGCAAGGTCGAAATCACGTCGCAGAACCACGGTTTCGCGGTCGACGAGGAAACGCTGCCCGCCGCACTGGAGGTCACCCACCGCAACCTCAACGACGGTACGATCGAGGGTCTGCGACACCGCACCGCCCCGGCCGTCAGCGTGCAGTATCACCCCGAGGCAGCCGCCGGCCCGCACGATTCCGCGTATCTCTTCGACCGCTTCCGGCAGATGATGGCCTGACCGGGCTCGTCCGCCGGCGTCGCACCGAAGCCCTTGCCCTCACGGGCTTTACGGTGGCCGGTCGCTGCGACCGACGGGTTGCGGTCGTGCCGATCGTGCCGGCCTTGTTTGACTTCGTCGCGGCACGATCCAGAGTTATTTCCGGCCGGATGCGATCCGTCTCGAGCGCTGGCCCCGCCACCGGCGGTCTGCTTGGCTTCTCTGACTTCCCTCACCTCTATGTACCTCAGGAACATCCCCATGTCGCGGCTCTCCTTTCTCATGCTCTCCGGCCTCGCCGCCCTGCTCCTCTCCGCGGGCTCCGCCCAGGCCGGCCCGCGTCATCGCCACACGGCCGACCCGACCTGCGGATGCGAGGCCGGCTGCGTCGAGCCCGGCTGCTCCGCGTTCACCCCGGCGTGTGGTGCGCTGGAACCCGACTGCGGCGCGGATCCCTGCTGCCTAACGCAGCCGTGCATCAAGTACCACCATAAGCGCGCTCACCGGCGCAAGCACGCCTGTGGCTGCTGCCCCGAGCCGACCTACGAGACGGTGCTCATGCCGACGAGCCCGGAGACCTGCCGAGCGGTCGCCGTGCCGGTCTGCCTGCCGGCCTGCTGCCAGGGCTGCCCCTGCGAGTCGTCGCGGTGTACGCTCTTTGGCTGCGGCCAGGTGCGGTATGACTACGCCTGCGGCTGGTCAGTGATCGTCCGCTTTCAGAAGAGCGGCGACATCCTCGTGATCTACGAGGGATTCTGAGACGGGTTTTGATCGATGCCGCAACCACCGGGCAGCCACACGACGGCCGCCCTCGTCGACGCTCATCAACCCGCCCCGGAACGATCCGGGGCGGGTTTTTTCGTGGCCGCTCGTTCCGTCAGTCGCTGTCAACCACGGCCGCGACGTAACCGCGTGAACAGGCTTCGGTAGTCGCTCGGCCGAACGCTGAACACCGCGGGCGGAGCGTCTGCAACCGACTGGCGGAGATCCTCCTCGATCACGACCATGTCGGAGTCGTCGATCGGTTTGTTCTCCGCGTGCGCATCGGCCCCAGGCACGACCGGCGGCACGGGCTGCTCCGTGGGGACCAATCGCCCCCCCGCCCCCTGGTACCCCAGATCATCGGCCCGGGTCTCGGCAGGGCGATGGTCGCTTCGGACCACCGTGGCCAACAGTTTGCCGATTGCCTGTCCCTCGCGGCTGGCGACGTGACGGCGGCCGCTGAAGTCGTCGGGCGGATCGACGCGCTGGCGTTCCAATGATCCTGGCTCGCGTGCGGCCCGTCGGTCGCGTTCGAAGAACTCCTCGAAGGGGTCGTCGCTCGTCCCGAAGACCAGCTCGACGTCCGGGCCGTCCCACGGGTCGGACGTCGGTGGCGTCGCCCCGGATCGCGGTGCCTCGCTGACGGCCGCGCTTCCCTCGAAGACGCCGTCACCCGCGCCAAACTCGATCACGCCCCCTTCCTCCGCATCGAACTCGTCGAGCCGCGGAAGCGCCGGCGACGTGGTCGCACGCTCCGCGAGGTTGGCCGCCGGCTCGAGGCCGCTCGGTGCGGGCAATCGCTGGATTTCGCGCCAGGCCGCGGCGACGTCGGCGGGGGTCACCCGCCGGTCGCTTTCGGCCACCATCACCAGGGCCTGATCACAAACTTGGTTGATCAGTCGTGGCACACCCTCGGTCACACGATAGACGGCATCGTCGCAGCCGCCCGCGAAGAGTTGATTCCACTGCATCCCGGCGGCGGCCACCTGCGTCCGCAGGTAGGCGAGCGTCTCGGCATGGTCGAGCGGTTCGAGATACCCACGCACCGCCACCCGTTGGGCGAGGCTCGCCATGCGCGGCGTTCCCAGCATCTCGTCCAGCCGCGTGGTACCCGCCAGCACGATGTGCACCGCCGGCAGCGGTGTCGGCACATTGGTCAAGACCCGCAGCTCCTCGATCAGCCGGGTGGGCAGGGTGTTGGCCTCGTCGACGAGGATCACGAGGCCCGAGCCGGCAGCCGCCAAGCCACGGATCCGCTCAAGAATCGCGATCCGCAGGTCAGCCTCGTCGATGCCGCGGTAGGCCTCGCCGATCGCCGCCAGGATCGACTGCCAGAGGGCCCGCCGCGTGCAGATGCTGGCCCCCGTGAGCAAGGCCACGTCGAAGTCGTCCCGCACCTGCTCAGCCAGCTTCAGCAGCAGGAGTGACTTGCCGGTTCCCGGCGGGCCGATCACGAGCCCGACGCCCTCGCCCCGGCGGATGCACCGCTCCACGCCCCGGAACGTCGCCTCGATTTCCGCCGCTGGATGATAGAACTGGGTCCGCGGCGAGGCCATGAACGGCCGACTTGAGGGGTGCCTGCTGGGAACGTGCATCACGGGTGTCGCCTGGGTGAGGGGCGGCCGCTCCGTCGGGGCCGAACCGAGAGTGATTTCGACCAACCACCGGCGGTTCCTCCACCGGGCCGGACCACCGTAGACTTTCCCGGTCCGGGAAAACACACCCGCGCGCACGGTCGCGACGGATAGACCGGCGGCGAACGGGTGATTTTCAGGCGGTAGCCGATGCCCCACCCCCTGTTCCACGTGAAAGTCTGCGGCGTGACGTCGGCCGACGACGCGCGGCTGGTAGCGGCCGCCGGGGCCGACGCGGTGGGCTTCAACTTCATTGCGGGTTCGCCGCGACACGTCGCCGCGGAGGTCGCCCGTGAGGCCGTCGCCACCCTCCCGGACGGGGTCCTGGCGGTGGGGGTGTTTGCCGCCGCCACGTCCCGTGAGATGCTCGCTGTCGCCGGGCTCGTGGGCCTTGACGCCATCCAGTTGCACGGTCATCTCAGTGACGACGACTCGGCCCACGACCCGCCGAAACGCTGTCGTGAACTCGCAGGGCTGCCAGTGATCCGTGCCGTCCGCATGGATGGGGACGGCCTGGCGGCAGCCCGGCGCTGGCTGGCGGCCGCAACCGCCGCCGGACGGTCGCCCCAGATGCTGATCGTCGACGCGGCCGTTTCGGGGACGGTGCCGACGGGGCAGCTCGGCGGCACCGGGCACGTGGTCGACTGGGCCGCTCTGCGGCGCGAGCCGGCATTCGAGTTTCCGATCGCGCTGGCGGGCGGGCTCACCGCCGACAACGTGGCTGCCGCCATCCGAGCCACCGGCCTCCGGGCCGTCGACACGGCCAGCGGCGTCGAATTGTCACCCGGTCGAAAGGATCCCGACCGCGTGCGGGCCTTCGTAGCGGCCGCCCGGGAAGCCCTCGGCCTGCCGGTGAATCGCCCTGTGCGAAGCGGTTGACTCGGCTAAGATGGCGGCGGTTCGATCTGCCTGCTGCCGGAGCAAGGCGACCGCACGTCGCCGCCCGACCGCGCATACCCCCCCTCCTGGAGGTCCTCTCGTGTCGCACGTCGAAACTCGCCTTCCGTACAAGGTCGCCAATCTCGCACTCGCCGACTGGGGTCGCAAGGAGATTCAGCTCGCCGAGAACGAGATGCCGGGATTGATGGCGTTGCGAGACAAGCACGGCCGTTCCCAGCCGCTGGCGGGCGCGAGGATCGCCGGCTGCCTCCACATGACGATCCAGACGGCCGTCTTGATCGAGACGCTGCAGGCGCTTGGCGCCCAGGTCACTTGGAGCAGTTGCAACATCTTCTCCACCCAGGATCACGCAGCCGCCGCCATCGCGAAGGCGGGCGTGCCCGTCTATGCCTGGAAGGGCATGACCAACGAGGAGTTCGACTGGTGCATCGAACAGACACTCTTTTTCCCGGATGGCGAGCCGCTCAACATGATCCTCGACGACGGCGGCGATCTGACCGCCATGGTGCACCAGAAGTATCCGGAACTGCTCGGGGGCATCCGCGGCCTGTCCGAGGAGACGACCACCGGCGTGCACCGCCTCTACCAGATGCACGAGGCTGGCGAACTCAAGCTCCCGGCGATCAACGTCAACGACTCCTGCACCAAGAGCAAGTTTGACAACCTCTACGGCTGCCGCGAGAGCCTGGCCGACGGCATCAAGCGGGCCACCGACGTGATGGTGGCTGGCAAGGTGGTGGTGGTGGCGGGCTACGGCGACGTTGGCAAGGGCTGTGCCCACGCCATGAAGTCGCTCGGGGCCCGCGTGATCGTCACCGAAATCGACCCCATCAACGCCCTGCAGGCGGTGATGGAGGGATTCGAGGTGACCACCATGGAGGAAGCCGCCTCGCGGGGTCAGATCTTCGTGACGGCCACCGGCTGCCGAGATGTGATCCGCGGCGAGCACCTCGCCCAGATGCCCAGTGACGCCATCGTCTGCAACATCGGCCACTTCGACCTCGAAATCGACGTGGCCTGGCTGGAGAGCACCAAGGGCATCAAGAAGGTCGAAATCAAGCCGCAGGTCGACCGCTACACGCTGCCGTCGGGCCGGTCGGTGCTCGTGCTGGCCGAGGGCCGGCTCGTGAACCTCGGATGCGCCACGGGCCATCCCTCGTTCGTGATGAGCACGAGCTTTGCCAACCAGGTGCTGGCCCAGCTCGCCCTCTGGACGGAGCCCGACCGCTATGAGGTCGGCGTCCACCTGCTGCCCAAGAAACTCGATGAGGAGGTGGCCAGGCTGCACCTCGACAAGCTGGGGGTGAAGCTCACCAGGCTGACCCCGGAGCAGGCTGCCTACATCCACGTCCCGGTCGAGGGTCCCTACAAGCCCAACTACTACCGGTATTGAGCCGCGGCGGGCTCCTTTCGGCTTCGGCGGCGGCTTCTTGGTAGGGGCCCTCGCACGCCACTCCAGGTAATGCCACGACCGCCCCGTTTCCTGTGAAACGGGGCGTTTTCGTTGAGGTGGGCCGGCCCCAGGGGAGTCGCTGGCGGCTGCCGGGTTCCACGTGAAACCGGATGGGCTGAGGATGCTGGTGAGTCTGGGCGAACTTCGCGGTTTCACGTGGAACTGCCGCGGCGACCTTGCGCGGCAGGGCGGGTCTGGCGCGATCAGACCCATCTCGTGACGATCGTGCCCGGGGTGGCCGATACACCGGAAGGAACTGTTGTGCGGGCGTGATCGGACGGAAGGATTCTGCGCGTGGGAAGGATTCTCTGCGTGGCCAACCAGAAGGGCGGTGTCGGCAAGACGACCACTGCCTGCAACGTCGCAGCCGGCCTGGCCCACGCGGGGCTCCGCACGCTGCTGGTCGACCTCGACCCGCAGTGCAACGCCACCACCGGCTTCGGAGTCGTGCCGGCGGCGGTGCATCCGTTGGTCTCGGAGACGCCGCTCCACGACTCGATCGTGGCCACGTCGCTGCCCGACCTGTTCGTCCTGCCGGGCAGCCGCAGCGTCCGCGACGTGGAGCGGATCGCCCTGGCCGCCCGCCAGGGCTCGGCCGCGCTCGAAGGGCATCTGGCCCGCGGCCTGTCGGCCTGGGACTACTGCCTGATCGACTGCCCGCCCTCGGCCGGCGAGCTGACGCGGACGGCGCTTGCCGGCAGCACCGAGGTGCTGATGCCGATCCAGTGCGAATACTTCGCCCTCGAGGGCCTGTCGCAGATGATCGAGGTGATCCGCGACGTCATGCAGGAGCGGCCGGGCCGGCTCGCCTTCAGCGGGATCGTGCTGACGATGCACGACGCCTCCCTCGAACTGACCGCCGAGGTCGAATCGGAGGTTAGGGACTTCTTCGGCGAGATCGTCTTCGACACGGTCGTGCCGCGGGACGTGGCCGTGTCGGAGGCCCCCAGCCACGCCCAAAGCGTCTTGGATTACGCACCGCGCTCACGGGGAGCGCGGGCCTATACGGAACTCGTGATGGAGGTACGCGACTGTGAATAAGGAACGACGGCTGGGACGCGGACTGGAAGCCCTGCTCGGTCGGGCCGGTATCGACCCGGCCGCGACCGCGCCGCGCACCGAAGGCTCGGCGGCCATGGCCAGCCAGCCCTCTGCGGGCAGCCTGGGTTCCGGGGCCGCGCGGCTGATCCTCCATGCCGCCGAGGAGGTGGAGGAGGTGGCCGCCGCGCTGCCGGCCAACGACCTCGCCGTCGCGTCGGTCGATCCGAATCCTTGGCAGCCGCGGAGCGTGCTCGGCGACGCCGACCTGGCCGGACTGGCCGACAGCATCCGCGAGCACGGGCTCGTGCAGCCGATCGTCGTCCGGCAACAGGGCGACCGCTACCAGCTGATCGCGGGTCAACGCCGGCTGGCCGCCGCCCGCCGGCTCGGCTGGACCTTGATTCCCGCCCGCGTGCTGGAGGTCGAGGATCGGCAGATGGCGGAGATCGCGATCGTCGAGAACCTGCAGCGGCGCGACCTCGATGCCCTGGAGAAGGCGGCCAGCTTCAAGCAGTATCTCGCGACCTGGGGCTGCACCCAGGAGGAACTCGCCAAGCGGCTCTCGATCGACCGCTCGCACGTGGCCAACCTGATCCGGCTGCTCGAACTCCCCGGCGCAGTCCAGCAGCGACTCCGCGACGACCGGCTCTCGATGGGACATGCCCGCGCGCTGCTGCCGCTCGGTGACGAGAGGGAGCAGGTGCGGCTCGCCGACCGCGTGGCGGCCGAAGGGCTGTCGGTGCGGGCCGTCGAGGCGGAGGTGCAGGAGATCCTGCGGCGCGACCAAGTCGAAGGCGAGGCCAGCGACGATGTTTCCCCCGAAGGAGGGGATGGCCGTCGCAAGCCGGGCCGGCCCGCCACGCGTCGCTCGACCCAGGTGGCGGCGGTCGAGACGCAGCTCCGCCGAGCTCTCGGCGTGAAGGTGGTCGTGCATGCCAATGGCAAGGGTGCGGGCCGGATCGTGATCCCGTTCGCGAACCTCGACGAGTTCCAGCGGTTGCTCGCCGAGGTCTGCGACTGACGGCCACGTGGCCCGCGCAGTTCGGTCCCGGCCGCACGTCGGCGGCGACGGCCGGGAAATCGGGCCGAGTGCCCTTTCGCCCGCCTTCGGCCTACAATCGCGATCCTCGGGGCGTAGCGCAGTCTGGCTAGCGCGCCTGGTTTGGGACCAGGAGGTCGAGAGTTCGAATCTCTCCGCCCCGATTCTGCACCGCTCGCGCTGCACCGGAGCGGGCCGGTCGCCGCCCGCGGCAAGGGATCAGATGAGGCTCCCGCACTGGCTGCAACGCCTGCCGACGTGGCCGCGGCCGCTACCCGGCGGCGTCAGGTTCGCGGTCGTGACCGCCGACCCACGCGGCTGGCGATGGGCGGCCCGCGGCCGCGTCCACTGCGTCGCCGACGCGGCGAGCGTCCAGGCCGACTACTTCGTCTTCCACGCGCCCGGCACGACGCCGCGATCCGACTGCCTGCACGCCCTCGCCGCGGCGATCGACCGCCACCCCGATGCGGTCTTCCTGTTCGGGGACGTCATCGGTCGTGACGGGACGGTCTGGCACAAGCCCGGCTGGTCGCCGGCCCTGCTGCTCGCACAGCCCTACGCGGCCGACCTGTTCGCCGTGCACCGCGACACGCTCGCCGGCCTCGAGCCGACCGGCGCCCCCGACGCCCTGGCGGCCTACGACCTGGCACTGCGGGCGACGACTCGCGGGGGCCGCGTGGTGCACATCCCGCAGATCCTGGCCACGACCCCCTCGTCCGCCCGGCTCCAGCCCGGCCATGCCGACGCCTCCGCCCGAACCGCCGCCGCGCTGGGGCTGCTCGCCACCGTGACCCCGCATCCCGACGCCCCGGTGCTCCGTGTCGCGGTGCGGCCGCGGACACGGGCGGCGATCACGGTGATTGTGCCCACGCGGGACCGCCTCGACCTGCTTGGCCCTTGCATCGACGACGTCCTGGGCCGGCGTGGCGGCCATGATGTCCGCGTTCTGATTATCGACAACGGAAGCGTCGATCCCGCCACGCTGGCGGCCTTCGCCCGCTGGCGGGAGACCGGCGTGGTCGACGTGCTCCGTGACGAGCGGCCCTTCGACTACGCGGCCCTGATGAACGCGGCCGTCGCCTCGGCTTCGACGCCGCTGGTGCTGCTGCTCAATAACGACACCCGCGTGCGGAACGCCGACTGGCTCGACCAGCTCGCGGGCTGGCTGGAGCTGCCCGACGTGGACGCGGTCGGCGCGAAGCTCTACCAGGGCGACGGCACCATCCAGCATGCCGGCGTGGTACTCGGCATCGGCGGCATCGCGGCCCACGGACACCGTGGCTTTGCGGCGGGCCATGCCGGCTATCACGGACTCCTCCATTCCGTCCGCGATGTCAGCGCCGTGACGGCCGCCTGCCTGCTGACCCGCCGCGACGCCTGGCTGCGGGTGGGCGGCATGAAGCCCTCGCTCGGCATCGCCTACAACGACGTCGATTACTGCCTGGAGCTGAGGTCACGCGGAAGCCGCATCGTCTGGACGCCGCTGGCCGAACTGGATCACCTGGAGGGGGCGAGCCGGGGTCACGACCACTCGGCTGATGAACGCCTCGAGCGGGAGACCCGCTTCCTGCGGGGACGCTGGGGTGCGGCCCTGACCGCCGACCCCTTTTACAACCCCAACCTCTCGCTGTCGCACGTCGATTACCGACCCCGCTAAGCCCGCGATTCACCGGCCACCGGCGCGGAACTCGAGCTCGACGAGCCGACCGCGGCGCTCCACCTCGACGCGGCATTCATCGCCCGCCGCGGTCAACAACGCCACCATGCCCGTCTGATCGCCGAACGTGTGGCCGTCGACGGCCACCAGCCGGTCGCCGGCCCGCAGCCCGCCGACCTGTGCCGGCGACCCGTGGGCCACGTTGACGACCAGCGGCGCCGCCGGCTCGCCGGGATCCGGCCGCGTGACGATGCCCCACCGGCCCCGCGAACTGCCACCCGGCGGCCGGGTCTCGAGGCGGCGTTTCGTGGCATTGGATTCCGCCAGCGCGGCGGCGCGGAACACCGGGCGCTGCGGGGCGTCGGCCATGCCCACGGCCAGGGCGAGCGTCAGGCGGACGACCGGGGCGATCCCGACGAAGTTTACGAGATTCACGTCGTCACTCGGGCGATGGTACTGATCGTGGAGCCCGGTGTGCAGCATCATGGTGGGAATGCGACCCATGATGAAGGGGTGGTGATCGGAATCCTCGAGCACATCCCAATCAAACGAGAGATCCAGGCTGGCACCAGTGCCGGGGGCGTTGTTGGCGGCCACGATCGCGGACCGTAGCTCTACGCCGGTGCGAGCGCCGTAGACGATCAGCCGCTCGTTCCGCAGCCGTCCGATCATGTCGAGATTCAGGCAGAAGGCGATTGGCCGGCCCGCGACGGCGGCCGGCCGGACCCTCACGAAGTGACGCGACCCGAGCAACCCCTGTTCCTCGCCGTCCCAGAAGGCGACGAGGATCGTGCGACGCGGACGCTCGCCGAGCAGCACGAGTGACTCCATCACCTCGATCACTCCGGCCACACCGGAGGCGTTGTCGTCGGCGCCGTTGTGGACGAATCCGAAAGGCCCGAAGCTGTTGCCGGCCTTGCCGTATCCGACGTGGTCGTAGTGCGCTCCCACGATTACGATCTCGCGTGCCAACTCGGGATCGCTGCCCGGCAGCATCGCCAGGATGTTACGGTGACCCGCTCCGAACGACTGGAGGTACGACCCGCCGTCGCCGGCTGGTTCGAAACCCAGGGTCTCGATCTGCTCAATGATGTACGCGGCGGCCGCCCGGCCGCCCCGGCTGCCTCCTTCGCGGCCCTCGAACGCATCGTCGGCGAGGGCGGCGACGTGCCGGGCGGCGTCGTTGGGCGAGATGCTGTTCACCGCCGCGGCGAGCAACTCGGTGGCGCGGCTCTCAACCTCGGTCGCGGTGGCGGCCGACATCGCCCAGGCGATGAGCAGTCGTCGGAGTGGCCGCGGCGGGAAGCGGCTGGTGCTGCGGGCCATGCCGTGACCGACCTCCTTGCGGGACGGGGGCTCGCCGTCCAGAATAATGGATTGGGAGCGCTGGCCGACATGGCACATTCCCGTCGGCGGCCCGCCGGGCGAGTCGAGCATCAGGAGAGGTGGCAGAGTGGTCGAATGCGCGTCTTTGCTAAAGACGTGTCCGGTCAAAAGCTGGACCGCGGGTTCGAATCCCGCCCTCTCCGTTGGTTGGTAATCGTCGAATCGAACGGGCCTTGTTTCCAAGGCTCTTTGAACAGCGTGTCATGTTTGACCTCCGTGACTGTGCTGAAACTGTGCTGATGCCCTTCCGCCCCCGGCCGGGCTTGGCGGCACGCCCGGCGGCCTGGCGGCGCTCGGCCAGCTGCCGCATGGTCACCTGGGCCTGCTCGTCCGCGATGTGGACGTAGATTTTGAGCGCCTCCTCGTCGATGTGGCCGACCCAGCGGCGGAGCGTGAAGAAGTCCACACCGGCAAGGACGGCGATCGTGCAGAAGGAATGCCGAAACTTGTGGTTCGTGCCCTCGAGGCCGAGCTTCGCCAGCACGGTCTTGAGGTAGGCAAGGATGTGGCGGTCGTTGGCCGGCAGGTTGGCCTTCGCGGCGGTGCCGTCCATCCGGTCGATCACCCAGCGGCGGCGGCGGGGTAGGTCCCGGAGCATGGCAACGGCCCGGGGCGAGAGCGGCACGGCCCGCTGCTCGCCGTTCTTGGGCCGCCAGGGCCGGGCACCGGGCACGACCTCCTTCGGCCGGATATGGGCGACGGGCGTCGGCCCAGTTAGCGTCAGGTCGTCGTGCGTCAGGTGGACGACCTCGCCAATCCGCATGCCGGTCTCGGCCATCAGGACGAAAGCGGCCTTATAGGGCCCTCTGGCGGCCTCCACGATCGCGTCGAGCTGCTCCTGCCGCCAGTAGTCGCGGGGGCCTGGCTTCGGCTTCACGAGCTTCGTGCCAGCGACCGGGCTGGCGGCGAGCATCCGGCGGGAAACGACGAAGGTGAGCCATTGCCTGACCACCGTCAGCTCGGTGTAGATCGTCTTGGCGGCCATGCCGTCGCGCCGCCGCCGGATGGCAAACTCATCGACTGTCTGCGTCGTGATCGCGTGCATGAGCCGCACGCCGGCATCGCGGCCGTGAGCGGCGAATCGGGTGAGAACGTCGCGGTACTTGACCATGGTCTTCGGGGCCCGGTCATTGGAGTCCTGCCAGTCGACGTAGGCCTGCACGGCGGCGGCAATGTCGAACGTGCCGGCCTGCCGCGGCACCGCCCCCGACAGTTCGGCCTCAATCGCCCGGGCCTTCTGCCGCGCCACTTCGTGGTTGCGGGTGCGGAGGCTCGTGCGCTTTTGCTTCGGGCCTTCCTGATGGTTTGCGTACCAGACGCGACCCTTCACGAAGATCGAACCGCGTTCGCCGATCCGCTCATATCCACCGCCGGCACGCTCGCCGTGTTGAGAGTGATTACGCGCCACGTTGCCCCTCCCCCTCGAAGAACCACCGGATGAGGCGGTCTCGATAGAAGCGGAGCACGCGGCCGTAGCGACGTGACCTGCCCCCCTTAAACGTCGCCACTTTCAGAGCGAGAATCTCTGGGTGGTGCAACCCAAGGGAGGGCAACAGATGCCACGAGGAAAGAAGCATAC
>Ga0194129_10005214_pt1 | contig 16730 bp, 14 predicted proteins | sample TA2KigCa35mmetaG_FD_150862 | JGI IMG/M metagenome (GOLD analysis project Ga0194129, IMG submission 150862) | Freshwater microbial communities from Lake Tanganyika, Tanzania - TA2015038 Kigoma Deep Cast 35m | ecosystem: Environmental > Aquatic > Freshwater > Lake | place: Tanzania: Lake... | reverse complement strand
GTTTGAATTCCACTCCTTTCCACCTTGAGTGAGCTTTTTCAAAAAGGTGAGTGCAATAAAATTTCTGTGGTATGGCGCCAGCGAAGCAGCTATCACCTTAAGTCTCCTTTGGTCCTTTCCTGATGCTGTACCCTTTTCATTCAGGTAGGCTGCCATGGCTGTTTTCACGAAATCTGGGAAGTTTCCTATGGTCGTATTGTCCACAGGCCCCCCCACAGTAGCTGCAAAGTCTGCCAGGTCCAAACTTCCAGGAACAAATACGATCTCATTGTTGAACGCATAGGGGCTCCATGACCAATCCATGGGGGCCTTGCCTAACATCTGCTGCTTAAAGAAATCTGTTAGGTACCCAGTGAGCTGTTGTCTGGAACCTATGTCCAACTGTGCTCCCAGCTTCACAGCGTTATGTGCCTCAGGATGAGCGTTAGAGCCCAGCTGCATGCTAGCCAATACCTGATTGACAGCATTGTTGTTCGTGCCCCCTGAACCGCTGTCGCAGTCGCACACTGCCATTTTTAGCAGGTCGTGGAAATTGAAGTTTTCCCACGTGTCCCTCTCCTCGTTGTACAGCTGGAAAACTCGCTTGTGGTTATCCTTGTGGGGCGTAATGCGGTAGTACTCGGCAACCCTCACGCGCCTCCGCAGCATGTCCCTGGGGGGTGCTCCCGTTTCCATGCTGAAGGCTCGCGTGTGCACAATGCCGATGCCTCTGTACGACGACAGACTGGGACCCGTCTTGAGCTTCTTCTGCCCTTCCGGTCCCTGCGTGACGTAGTTGGTCACATCAGGCGTCATGGTCAGCTGGAAGGTCAGCTTGGAGTTACACAGCATAAAGTCTGGCATGGGGCCGCCCCAGGTTCGAAGCTGAGACTTTGCCTCTTCGATGAGAATGTCCAGGGCGTTCTGGTTCTTCTGGACGAACCCGAAGAGCTCCACAAACTCCCTGCAAACCTGTGCTGCGGACTTGTCGTTGCTCAGGTACTTCTCGTTCATCGTTTTTTGGTACGACGGCGCCAGGATCAGCGCTACGTGCACGTCCAGGTCGTTCGTAAGCTGAATTGAGCCCACCAATTGATTGAGCTGGCGCTTGAAATTCTCACGGCCAGCCTCGCTCATCATGAAATTGTGCTCGAGCACAATCGCCATACCCTGGCGAATGAAGTACCCTGCGAAGGACCTCTTGCTCTGCGTGAGGGTCCTAGCGGCAGACTCGTAGGGCACGCGCGACGCCAGGCCCTCATCGAAACTCCACACGTTCCACTTGATTTTCCCGTCAACATTCGTGATGTACTTGTAGGGCAAAATCCTACTGGTAAAGGGCGAGTTCGTCGCATCGGTAATCAGGCCGTCTACGCGGTCGGTGAGGTACTGGTTGGGGCCCTTCAGAATGTCCGGCAGGTGCCAGCGGCCGTGACGTTTGAACCGCTGGAGGTCCTGCTTGATGTCGCGCGCGGATGGCCCAAAAATGTTCTCGTAAGCTTCCAGGGTTGGCTCCACACTGTGCGAGGTGAGCGTGCCGCCGCCGTGACGGCCCATGTCTCCGTCCACTAGGTAAGACGGCGGGGCTTCTCTGTGATTACTAAGAGCTGTACCCTCAGTCGCCATCGTCTAATGAACCTGAGCGGGGATGTTTATATACCTCGAGAGCCGTTTACATTCATTGAAAGGGTACAAAAATAAACTTGAAATTTGAAAGAACCTGTCACGCGGCGGGGGCGGCCGCGGCGGAAGGAACCTCATACTCTACCTCCAGCCTGGCTATGTACTGGTACTTGTTGGTAACAAACTCTCGCAGGTGGTGCTCCTTGTTAAGCTCGTACTCTTCCGGGGTCCACTTGGCCTTTGGCTTGAAGCCCTGCAGGGCTACAGTGCCGTCTCCCAGGTCGTCCCAGGTCTCCGCGCCCAGCCGATGGAGCTGCAAGCTGAACATGTTCATGTCCTGGGTGTGGACCTTGTTTAGCACCTGGCTCCTCAAAGTCTTGCAGCACTCCCCCATGACCTGCCGCGAAATCTTAAACCACTGCTTGTCCACCATGGGCTGCTTCTCTATATCACAGCCAATCATGTCAGCGTTGTGGCGCAAAAGGCCAATGGCAGGGTGGGACATGTGAACAAAGTAAAAGGGCTGGTTCGGAATGTCGATAACCCCCTCTTTTTCCAGGTTCTGCTTGTTCCACTTACCGTACTGCTGGCGCCATGCTGCGTTTTCCTGAATAGAGCTGTCACAGGTGTAAATGGTTTGAGGGGACGCAATAGTGGAGTTCGGCAAAACCGTGTAAGCATACTTATCGCCCAAGTCCGTCACCTCGTTGGGGGGTATGCAGCTAATGGTGACCCCGAGCGCACAGGGGAAGCTACTCTGAGCCTCCTTAACTGAAACTGAGCGGATCAAACCGTTTCTAATGAGGTCCACCTGCTCCTCTGGGTTAAGGCCGCCCTCAAGAGAGGGGCAAAAAAGCTCGGTCTCCTTACCCGGCACAGCCTTCCACATGGCAGCTTGTGGCCCGGCCAGTGCCAGGTTGGACAACGACCCCGTAATTTGCACACATAGAGTCCGCTTTACGATTGTGTTTTGCGAAATTGGTTGAGAAGACGCTTCCACTGACAGTGCTCCGCTCATGCCAAATTCACTCTCGAGCCACTTTGCACATCCTTTAAATAGCGCGGACACCCAAGCCACTTTCCCGGTCTGAGCGCGCTTTATTAAACACCCGCCAGGCGCTTAAGCAATCAAAGAACATGGAGGCATTTCAGGTTGCCACAGCCGTGAGGCGGGCCATACAGTTCACGGTTGCGCAAAAGGTCACCAGGGAGGTGGAGGCGCGCGTGGAAAACTTGCAGCAAAGAGTGGCGTTAACATGTGGCGTGGCCCTTTTAACAGTAATGCTGCGTAAAACCCAAAAGGCGAGCGCGAACGTGGCAGCAGATCTGGCGTTGATGGTGGCCACTACAACGCTGATGCAGGGCATAGCCGCCAACGGACCAGACTCTCTCCCTTTGAAGCTGGCGCACCTGTGTGCAGTGCTGGAAGCTGGCTCCGTGCTAGGAGCTCTAGCCCTGGGCGAGCTGGGAGACACCTTTGTAAAGCAGGTGCAGTACACCTTTGCGAACGCTGTGTCGGCCCTGTTTCTGTCAGGTACCTCCAGCGTAGTGTCGTTGGCAGCAGCGGGGGGGCTCGCCGCGATTTCTGCATGGGGCTCCAGTGTGGACGGGGGGCTCTCTACTGCCTTTTCACAGGCTGCGTTTAATGTGGTTAAAACGCTTCTCATGCAGTCTATCCCAGTGTCTTTGCAGTTGCCTACCATAGCTGGTATCCTGGCCTTTTCCAAGCCCTTGAGACAGTTTACTGGGGCTTTGGGGGAGTCTATTTACAGCTTTGCCCTCTACCAGTCAGGAGACGGAATTCAGGCAGCACTTGAAATGCACCTGCAACCTTTCACAGCTGCCTGCGCAGCAGTTACTGCAGCATTTATTATACCCATCGAGTCCATCAGGTCGGCCTCGGAGGTGGCTGCAGTGGCATCTGTTACTGACTGGTTTTTGGCTATAATACAGGAGGCCTCCGACAAGGACCCTGTGCCCTCCCTGCTTTCCATTTTGGTTTTTAGCAAGGTGGTTCTTTCTCTGTTCACGTCTAATTGATTTTTTTTAACGCTGTGTCTCACTGGGAGTAAAACGTGGCTGTTAAAACTTAAGTAAAAAGTGCAAACTTCAAATGTTCCCAGTGGACTGGGCTCACCAAACCGGTATGAGAAAAAAAAGAAAAACTATCCCTGACCCCGCTTGCGAACCCACCCAGTGCAACACTGTGAGTTTAGAGTGCGAGGCCAAGTCGCAGGAAGAAATAAACACCCCCTGGGAATTACTAGAGCTACCCTCGCAAATACTGCGCAGCCTCAACACCACCATGCGGACACCGGCCACCCCCGAGGAACTTAACTTAGACGTTATTTTGTCGCGTGTACCTTACAGAGAAATTTTGGAAAACTTGTACAACAGAGACACGTACAATGTGCCTACAGTGCCCCTTGTAACACGGGTGTACGAGGAAAGCTTCATGCGAGAGCCCGGGAAGGGGGAGCGGGCCTGTGCGTCCGGAGAGCTGTGCGAATGCAATTTCATAGACCCCTGCATGCCATTTACTGCTGTAGAGTTTTTGTTTGTGGGTGAAGATTACCCTCCCACCCCGCAGTTCTGCGTGCTCTGTTCCAGGAAGGCTACGCAAAAGCTGTTTTATGACATACTTTTTACCGGCAAGGAGGTCCACGGGGTGATACAGCGGTACGGGAACATCTGTGGCGTTCCTGGGGAGTACGCCAGGGAATGCATGCTTATTTGCCCGCCCCACGCGCCGCTCCACTGCATGCCCAGGCCCATTATGTCGCACCAGCGCAACAAGTACCGCGTCCGCATTAGCAACGGCGTGAAGTGCCTGGACCAAGTTCGCGTCCGCCACGAGGATTTTGCGACCCCCTCGACGGGAGGGCAGACCTGAGAGTCCACAGGCTGCTGCCGGTTTCTATCAGGTATTTTTTAAGATAATGTGCTTGAATGTGTTGTAGTGTATGAAGTTGCCTAAATTATGAATGGCACCATCAGGACGTGTATTGTAGTAAATGCATTAAATAAAAAAACATTTGAGGAAGGCAATAATGATGATACTGAATCTTTAATAAAGTAAAGTAAACGAGTTTTTTAAGTGTATTATGGAAAACAAATCAAAAAAATAGTTCAGAGCCTACTTCTCTCTTGCTCACCCACCACCTCGATTGGAAAGTAGTTTGGGTCTACCATGAGCCTATAAATCTCTACCATATTTTTGATATTGTCCTTAAAGCGGGGGTGGTTGTAGACTCGCACCAGGTAGCAGTGCTCGCAGCCGCACTGGGGGGCACAAAAAACCATGCTGGTGGATGCACAACACGCGTGTTTTTATATAAGAGCCTTAAACGTCATCTTTATTAACTTTTGTTAACAAAATGTCGTAGAACTTGCACATGCGCACTGCAACTTTTGCCTCCCTTTGCTTTGCCAGCATCCCAGCAGTGTCACCTGCCATCCTGCACTGCCACGCCTCTGCGTGCAACCTTCCATGCCTCGCCATGTGTTCCCTTTTTAACTTGAGAAGGTTTGGAGGCTCCATGCTTGTGCGTGCTGACCTGGCAAGGGACTCGATTTATGTATTTAAATCCAAAAATAACAGCAACAACGCATGACAAAGCTCAGAGCCATTTTAGAAGGATTGGGCTGCATGATGTTAGGCAGCGCCATGGGCTATATGAGCTATGCCATCTGTAGATCATGGGAAGCGTATGATAAGCAATGTAAACTCGCGCAGGAGCCGGACTCCCGCCGAGGGGGAACAGACAGGACACCAGAGCACTGAGCTGGCGCCCGCTGCTCACGCCGACTTTATTCCTGGACAACCCCAATTAAACCAAGAAATATCCAGGCTCCACGCTGAGCTCGCCCACGACGACTTCGCACAGACAAAAATAGACAGGCATCTTCTCGCGGCAGGGGCTGCTTGGCGCAGCGTTGATCTGGGGTTCCCGCTGAAATTGCTCGTGCTAAGCCAACAGGACACCCCACAGTACTCTGCGCTGCCAGACTTGGGACCAGTACTGCGCTCATGTTTGGTAAGCAGGAAGTGGGGCGAAAACTTATTGCATTACTGTTTGCACAGTTGCCTGCCTATCCCCAAGTCGACTGTTAAGGCCCCTTTACCGGACCCAAGATCATGTGCCATTTTATTGAACATACTGCTTGCGACACTGCTTGGTCTTTACCCTAACACAACTAAACGGCCGCCGTTTGTGGTGCGAGCCAAGCTGTTTAGCAGGGTGCACGCTTTGCTGACTGCCAATTACGAAGCCCAGTACAATTTCGCAACCAAGCATGTGGATTTGCTGGTTTTTAGCTTGGGAGAGTACATTTGCAGGCTGCTACCAGCACTGTTTCCAGCAGAGTACTTGGCCATCTGCGGGGCGCAAACGGTTGAAAGCTTTTTCTTACAGGGTCCCGGAATCTTTGAGTTTTTCAGACAAGACACTCTTGACCACGGGGAGGAACCATGGCATAAGCTGTGCTTTGCAGCCCGCGAATCCCATGACAAGCTTTGCAGAATGTACAGGAGCAAGTGTAGGTTACCCTCCCAACAAAAGCGACTGCAACCATGCGAGGCTTCATTTAACCTGCTCAGCGCTGCCATGAAATCCCCCCAAATAGTGACATATCCATGCCACAAGGCACAGGAAAAGCTTTTGGGAAACGAGTATGCCATCCTGCTGGAATCAGATAATATGTCAGATGTAGCAGCCATTCACTCCCTGGTAAAAACAGCCCCTCTACCTGCGTCCATTGCAGAGGAACAGGTGGGCAGTTGCTTAATTTAGTACCTCAAACGATTCAATGTACCTTATAACCTTCCCGTACCGAAACTCTATGTCACCATGAAAAACCTCAAACGTTTGCAGAGATTTGTTTTTAAAAAACACCCTCTTTCGACTTTGTTCCTCCTTGTTTTTGTCCAATGTTGCCTTAACAATAAACAAACAATGCATAGTCAATACTTTGTTTTTTTTTATAATTTTTGACACACTGTCATAAGTAATCAACGCTTTCTGGTCCCACACTAAAGTTTCTAAAGCATTTAATGTATTTCTTATTTGTTCTTCTTCAATCTTGGTGATCTCACTCCAATTGAGACCCATTATAGTTTTTTACACAGTTGTCAATACACTAAAATAGGCTTGAACTGCGCAGATAAGCCTCTTAAACAGAGTGGCGGAAATGTGTCAGAGGCAGGCAGCAGTAAAACGTGCTCACTACGTGTGCATATCATGCGAGCGCAAGGGGCGTAAGACTGCAGCTAGGCTCTGTTCCAATACCTTTAACATTGTTTGTCAAAACTGCGAAGACAGGGCTGAGTTTATTCCGCCTATAGACCTAGTGGGCAGGGTCATCAACGTGCAAGGAAAGCAGCTTTACTTGGCACCTTGTTGTGGCTCTATGCAAGAGTACACTGGCACTGGAAAGGAGTTTATTTACTCTACTACCACAGAATGTATACACAGTAAAAATAAAAAAACAGATGTAAGTTCCAAAAAAAGGCAGCGGCATAAGTGTTCTGTTTGGAATTGCTCTGTTCAAGCCTTGCCCAAGCTTCACAAAGTTGTGGACCACCTGGAGGGCCGCATAGAAAATGTGCACCTTTGCTACAAGCACACACCCCCAGAAGACTGGCTACGAAGATGCAAAAATTTCAAGCAGTTTTCTTTGTCTTGCAAAACATGGGAAACACATTGTAAAAACATGCAACATAAAGTAAAAAGTGGTTCCAAAAGAATATTTAAGTAATAAATATTCATTTACATGAATGCCAAAAAGGGGTAGAACCTCAGACTCTATATTTGCCTTTGGACCTGACCAGGTTTGTGTTCACCCCCAGGAGAGTGATGGGTCGTTTGAGTCTGATGACAAGTACATAAAACTAGCAATTTTAAACAGCAGCAATTTTCTACCTTTAGATTTTTTTTTAACCACTACGGAAGAACATGAAAATGGACCGTTTCAGCTTTTACAAAAAATCTCAGATGAAGTTTTGATTGATGTTTTTGATCAAAACGATTTTTTTTACGCAAACATGGAAAAATTCGTTACTCTCTTAACAAGTAACTTTGACCACAAAAATGATAGGTTTTTTACACATCTTGAATACTTATTTCAAGATAAATTTCAATTAAGCTTTGCTGAAATACTTCTAAAACCTGTCTGCGCACAAATTCCAGGGGCATTTGCATTTAATGATAGTTTTATAAACGGATCTAACTCGTTAAAAAAACAACACATTTCTGAAATAAAAACATTATATAAAGTTATGCTAAGAGAAGAAATGTTTGTTGGGCACGTTACAGATGACACACATTTTTTGGGGTTTATGATTATAGTAACCAAAACTGATAACTTTGGGTTAATTCTTTTACTGGACCCGTATGGCGCTGAAGCTGGAAACAGTAATCCACTAAAAAATAAAGTCAAAACCAAGGCTGCTCTCATATGTGCTGTTAAGCATGAATATGGGTTTTTTGAAAGAGGTACACCCCCTGATCTTTACGAAATATCTATAGGCTTCCCACCTGAATTCACACAAAAGGGGAACGTGCAATGCTCTTTTTGGAGTGTGATTCAACCTTGGCTTCTGCTCAGGATGTACCGTGTATTATATCAACGACCGGGAGCAGGGATATCTGCATTCCTGAATGCATTAAAAAACATGTTTCCGCATACGAAAAACGAGTATAATTTCATGCAAGTGCACCAAGGTATAGGCATGGATTACAAACACACTATGTCTGAGCTAAAAATATACTGTTGTTTGTTAATACAATACTACTTGCAACTAAGAGAAATGTCTAGGTGGAATTCTTGTAAAAGAATTATACAACCCAACTTTTCAAACATAGAAACACTTTGCATGAAAAGAAAGGACATGCTCGAGTTTGCACAAAATTATCCAAAAGTAAAGTCTAAGGGGCCATACGTTTTAGCAGGAGACAACACTGCGTATCGACACTATCTTTCACTAAAACAAGAATTCGAAAAACAAAATACAGAAGAAGAAAGAAAAGTTTACATTCAATCATTGCATGACATAGATTTGTTTAGGCTGTACCTTAAAGTTTTTGACAATGAAACGAATGAAACGTTTATGAAGCGACTACTAATTTTTAATAAAGGTGATTCAAGTATCAAGTACAAGTATTCACTTAAAGGTGATTTTGAAAACTGCAAGTACATAGCATCTGAGCTTCCTGTGGTTACATCTCAAAACATACTGCTTTACAAATCCACGTTTGAAGATGTAGCTGGATCGTCTATTGAAATAGATTAAAGTTCCATTTCTTCTTCTACTTCTTCAGAATTGTTCCACGCCCTGTACAAGTCAGACCCAACGTAAACAGGTACATAAAATGTGGACAACTTATAGTACTCAGGGCATATTTTCAAATTGTTAATGATGTTGTCCAGCGAATGCATGCGAAAAGCGTCAAACGCCCCGGAAGAAAAAAACGGGGCACAAAAGTGAAAGTGAAGCCTGTAAACACTTGGAGGGTAGTTCGCAAAGGCTACTATGTCCTGCCGTGCCAACCCAAACTCGTTTTGAATTGCAGTTACACACTGATCGTACATCCTTTCAAGCATGGGGACGTGCTTACCATGCAGATCACGAATAGTTCTAACAGATGGATTCGAAATGATTGCCAGCCAACTAAACTGTTTTACTTTACTTTGTTCAAATTTTTTAATTGCAACAGAGCAGTGTTCATGAAGCTGTGTTTTTTGAAATTGGTGTCTACCTCCTGCCCACCTGGGAAGGCCTTGCAGGGGCCTAATATCAAGTAACAAGGAGTTTGTGTTTTGCTTTTTAGTGGTGTTTACGTCTGGCAATAAAACAAACTCCTCAGTTCTAAGCTTTACAAACTCACACTCCCGTTTGCTGTTTAAAACTTCATGAACCCAAACCTTGTTTGGTTTTGTAAGTTCTTGCTGTATAAATTCTTGTAATTTGTCGGACGAGTAACTCTCTGGGCGCTCCGAAATAAATTGTACGCGCGATTCAAACGACATACCAAGAAATGACACTTTTTTATAATGTAATTATGGCCTTAAAATACAAGCCCTTTGCTTACACTTTTAAGCACAGCTTTACTTCACGCAACAGTTGTATGTGTCTAAACGGATGATGACGCTTCCTTCTCACGGTAGCTAGCCTCCTTGTTGTAGCCGTCGATGTGCCTTTCCGCGTCCTCAAGTTGCCCCTTTGCTTTGTTGATGCGTTTCTTGAGCTTTTCGATTCTACCCGTAAGGAGTTCATTTGAAAGCTTGCGGTGGGGCCGGGGAGGTCCGCGCTTCTTGTACCCTTCTGTTTTTGAGGGACGTGGCTTCTTAACCTTGTTTTGATCGTCGTTGTTTGAATTTTGCTTCGTCTTTGCCTCCTGCTCTGATGTCATCGTATTGGGCTAAATTACTTCAAGTCTTACGCTGTTCTACCAAGCTATTTGTTTTTTTTTTAAGTAACCTGCACGTGACCTAAGGGAATTTTAATTTTAGTGAGAGACATTACCTGGTGGGTTTTTATTGTGTCCTGCATGCAGTATTCAGCTAGCTCATCCCACCTGCCTTCCTTGGCCATGATTACAGCCTCACTGCCACTGCTTGTTTTGACTTCTATGCCATTACTGTCCAGCAAGGAGTTTAAAGAAAACGTTTTGCCCAAAACCAGTTTGCAAGTCTGAAAAGGGTCTACTAACTTTGCAATCCAAGAGTGAGCCCGCCACTCTGGTATTGACCACCGCTTTACTAAAAAGGGAATGTCAAAACGAACGCCGTTAAAAGCACTTAACGTTTGTGCATTGTCCAAAAGAGTTAAAAATGGCTCACAAACCTCTCCATGTTGCAAACATTGACTAAAACGTATGTTTAACTTTGGATTATATGCACACACACACGTCACGTAATCTGCTTCTGAAAAGCCAGTTGTTTCAATGTCAAAAGCTAAAAAGCCACCTGATATAGCAGGGGTGTACCATATATCTGTATTTTGTTGAATAAAGACTAGGTTGCCTTTGAAAGGTTCAGTCGTAAAGCACACGCTTTCAAGAAAACCTCTGTTTCCATGGCTTTTTTTTTCTTGATCATCTGCATGGGCTTTCAATTATAGTGTGTTTATAAAATGTAATTTTCGTTGAAAATTTTATTTACCTTTTACCTGAAGCTTGTTAGCAAACGAAGCGTTTTGATTCGACTGATCTGTAAAAAGTTCATGTTTATCTATAATTTTTTTGAGCTCTATTGGTATCTTTACTTGTTCAGACATGCACACAGCAAGAAGAAAAACTGAACCTTTAGTTATGTTACCATGCAGTTTTGAGGGTAAAAAGAGAAACTTGCAACACTATTTAAAGACTTTTGTTTTCTTGTAGTATATTATCCAAAACTGGCAATCGAAACAATCATCCAAAAATATCACTAGTACTCAAATAAAAATGACATCAAACAACGAATTAAGCGAAAATCCTCTTTTAGCTCTCATAACTTCCTTTAATGAGGGCGCTGCTGATGACGATGTACGGACCATGGTAACAAGTGTTGCACAGGGTTCGTCTGCTTCTGTAGGTAATTACGTGCTAAGCCAGTTGGCTTTGTGCGCAAGCTCTCATGCAGAAGTTACAGCTGGAGCAAAAAAACGGGCCTTTGACGAGATTTCTGGCTATGCTATCGGTGGTGCTGTAAGCAACATTGCGGCGTCAGTATCGGCAACCAAAAAAATGATAAGCGCTGGCTCTTTTTCAGAAGGAGCCAAAAGTTTGCAAGGGAAGCACAACAGTGAGGTGATTACGTGTGAGGGGAAACTCATTGAACACAGTCAGTTGAAATACCTTTCTACACCTGAAACAGTAAAGCAGGGTTTCTACATTGTAATCAAGAACAGAGATGGACTCCCCATGTCACTGAATAATATGAACGCTTGGGAATGTTTGACGGTTGATAGCAAGACCAGCATATCTGTTCCCAGCACGCTCATTGAAGAAAAGAGTTCTAAAAGAAACTCCCATGTGCTTCACTTGCTGCCAGGCAATATTTACCGCGTTTCCGACAATGTGTCTCGTTCCACCGAGATTTGCATTATTGCGAAACTATCCATTTCGCTGACCGCAACAAAGGGGGACAAGGCAACATTAGCACAACTGGAGTTGAACACAGATTCTTCTACAGAAAAATGGGATCTCTCCAAGCTTTTGTTCACCATGAAGTGCGATCCGTTGGAAACAGGAATGGCGTTGGCAAACAATCCCCACATTATGATAGACTCTGCCGTGGAATGCACCTTGTACTGTTTCCGCTTTGTAATCACTACTCAGCAAGAGTTTGGAAGAAACCCAGGGGTGGTCGAAGGCCATCTAGCACCATGTGACGAGGAGAGAAAAGATCACTACTATAGATTTGTGAACATCTGTGGTATACACTCCTACCAAAATACTTCTGGGTATTACATGGTAGCACTGGTTCCCAACGACGTGCCACACGACAAACTGGGTGCATACATAGCAGGCATGACGGAACAGTTTCCTTTTGACAAAGAAGTGACCAAAGACATATTCGGCACTGTGGAGAAAACCAGCATGGCAGCTGACCCCACGTACACTGAGGGGCACGTACAGTTGATGCGTCAACAGTTTCACATAGATAAAAGAGCAGTTATGAGTCTTGCTGTTTTTGTGTCAGCCCAAGCATTGGGGACTATTGGAAAATCTGAAAATAACAACCCAGAGCACATCTCGGTGAAGTTGTACAGGGACATGAACAGCAGTGAGAGTGGAACATTATCTCACGATTTGGAAAAGAAGACTCTTAAATCTCTGTGGGCACCAACTCAGAGAGGAAGGACTCCCCCTATGTTCGCTCCTTATGCCAAGTTCAAAACACAGCTTAAAAGGTCATTCGAGCAAAACGCAGCGCAATTTGACATGAACACCATTCAATCAGTTACTTACTTTACCAATGTCTTGGAAGAAGTAAATCGCATAGGAAAAACAGATTTGAAGGAACAAATGACTAGTGTGCTGGGGAGCGAGACTGCTTTGCATCCTCATATTCTTGGTGCTGTTGCTGCTATTTCTGTTCAAAACTTGCTACTTCCTACAGTTCAAATCAAGTACGAGCGTATTAAAAAAATTCCGTTTCAGGTTGTGTTTTCAAACCTTCAGGAATTTTTGGACAAGGAATACTCAGGTGATCTATTGTGCCACATCCAGGATGAAAACATACAGGTGAAGGACTTTGACCAGAGCAACCTCGTGGTGGACGTGTTTTTTGCCAAACTGTCGTTAATTTCCACTGACCCGGGTCTCAACCTAGCTCATGTGGTGATATGCATCCTGAAGTTCATAGTCTGGCAGTACAACATGCCCTCTGAAGAAAACAAAAAGCAAATCAACCTTTACAACAGCCTCTTGACTCTCTGTGAAAACCTCTTGGACAAGTTTGAGTGGAACCAAGAAATGTCAAGCAATGACGAGGAGTACACGGCTACTGCCGTCATACTGCATGTTTTTCTTACCATCATTCGCACTCTTGACTATCTGTACTGTGTTCAGAAGCCCTTTCCAGTAATTTGCTGGGGCGTTTCAGGATACAACAGATCGAACACAGTTGAAGGCATGTTGCTTGGCATGAAAGCACAATCACCTGTCAAACACTGGACGAACGCCAAAATTGATGGATCGTTTCCTTTGAAATTTTGCCCATCACATGTCATCATGATACTGGCAGGGTGGAACAGCGCAAGAACAGCAGCAGATGCATCAGCCATTAACTGCTTCGATCTGAGTGGCGATACACTGCAAGATGCAAAAGATTTTATTAATCACGTAGCGGAAACTGTGCAAGTCAAGGAATACCACCCTATGTACTCTGACGACGATGTTGTTCCGGAAAGGACCTTCCTAGCGAATGTCACGGGGGACGACGTATACACTGCTGGCGACGATGCCGAATTCTCAATTTTCACCAAGCCAGCAAACTGGGGGATCCCAGGAAAGCTGATCGACCACGGAGACGTACCGTTGTACGAGCGTGTTTCACTTGTTGAGCGGGTGTCTATGGATGGTCCCGGCGAGGGCGCTGCCGCTTAAAAAGCGATCTGACCTTTTTATTTCGAAAAGGTATTAAAAGATGTTTTTTTATTTCATAATACATCGGACGTAGCTAACGCAAGAGAAAAAATCGCAACATGATAGAGTGGGTTAAAACCCCATCCTATAGTGCACATGAGAGACAAAACCATTGAATCAAAAAGAGTAGACAAACCCATAATAAAATTTAGTGGGCCACTTCGTATCTTAACCAAAGCTCTAGTAGCTACAGCCCAAATTATTACTGGATTGTAGGGGGTATCAGCACTAAGATATAGTCTTGAGGAAACCACCTGTAGTGTCCCTGCTATCAGGTTGTATATGGGAGGGTCTTCCCAGTGACTGTACCATGTAAAAACTGCAAAAAGTATAATGTACATGACTGTGTATGCACACATCAGATCAAAAAACAAATAGTCTTCTATTGTTACAAAATATGAGTCTCCATCTGGAATTAGTGTCAAAATTAACACAAGAACACACGCTCCTATAATAAGCCAATTTTCCATTGAACCCCTCTCTGACAACTTGTGATCCACTCTTTCCACTACTAAGTAGCTAAGAGATCGAACCAAGAACACAGCACATATACATAGCAGCCAATAAGACCACTCAGGCAGCGAGGTAAAGGCGTAATACAGGACCCTACCACACAATACCACGTCACCACCATCTAAAATGTCACAAGAGCTAACGTCATATGCATAAGCAGGGTTCATGGCCCTTCCATCTGAGGATCTGCTGCATTTAAAGTTTGCCCAACCACCAGAGGCGTTGTAAAAGGGAAGCCTACCCAACTCACGTTCAGGAAAAACCATGCCACCCCCTTGCATAACGCAAAGTGCTGCACCTGATCCAGGAACACATACCTTTGATTTCCACGGCACTGAAAGCTCTCGAGGGGTCCAATGTGATGGCTTGGCTTGTATCCCGCGCTGGTTAATCCTTACACAGCTGCTGTCTGCTACAACAAAGGAATCCCAGCCACTGGAAAAGGCAACTTGTCCTTTGGCAGTTTGCAGCCAGGGGGTTGCATCTATTAAATCAAATATTTCAGCGTGCAGCTCAGTGCAAAGAACAAAAAACCCCAAAAATGTTATGTAGTGCATATGTATGCATTGCTCAAAACAAACCGACCTAAATAAAAAGCAAAAGGTTAAGTTTTAAATGTAACTTTTAAATTTCAGAATTTATATTTAGGCAAAAAATGTTACATCATTTGCGAATGCAGGCTCCTGCTGCTACTGCGTTTACAATTACTACCTGCATATTTTTGTCTTTTTTTGCTGTGGAAAAGGGAACCATGCTGTATGAAGAATACGTTATGCAAGCCTTAATTATAGAAAAGGATTTTGAATTTTTGCAAAGATGTCAAACCCCAGAAGGGTATGCCAAAATGAATCACCACCCTAATTTTTGTGAAAAAATAATAACTACAGCCAGAGTGGGTGCCTTTTGGCATGCTCTCAACAAGGTAGCAAGTTCCCTTCCCACCAAAGAGCTTGTACAGTTGCTCGAAAATGCAAGTTGGAAATTTTTAGCATTTTGTGCAGCACTGTTTATACTAATGCCCACGTTTTGCATTAGTGCAGTAAGAACAAAAAATGATCAGCTCCCGTGTTTTATCAAGACAGTGCCATGAGCTATTTATTTTAAAAAAATATAATGTTTCAGGAAAATGGCAGATGATTTAAAAATTCAAAGTGTTTTAGACATGGCACTTAAACAGTTTGCGAGTGAGGAATTTCAAAAAAGCCATTGGGAGGGTTTCAGTATTTACTGTATGATGATAGCATGTAGTTTTAGAACTGAGTACTTGAAAACATTTAAAAGAGAGCCTTCTGGTTGGAACAACGATTCGAGAATACCATGGAAAACATTACAAGAAAACTTAACTAAACATCAGATTCATCAATATACAAACAAAACACAAATACATGCAGACATGACAGAGTTTGTTGGAAATTTTAGTGGAGCAACCAGAATTAAACAGTTGGAAACACAAATTTTAAATCAAACCCACGAAATTGATGCTTTGAAATCAAAAAAAAACCGATTGGAAGGTGAAATCTCCAAATACGAATCGTTGCAGCAAGAAATAAAAAAACTAGAAACCAAAGTCTTGAGTATCACCTCAACAAACAGCCATGCTGTGGAAAATATTAACAGACACGTAAATTACCTTTATCACAAGGAAACCAGGGAAATAAATAGACTTTTTGAGCTTTTAAAAACTACCACTGTTTCTGATGCAGCAATTAATTTAGAAATAAAAAGTCTATTAACATCAATTAAAACAAAATTATCCATCACTGATAGTAGCGGAAAAACCCTAGAAGATTACGTGAAAGAAAACGAAAAATTAAGCACTGATTTAGCAACTCTACGTGCTGAAAAAGGTGCTTTTGAAATAAAAGTTGAAACCATTCAACGTGAGTTGGATGAATTAAAAGCAAAACCGAGCTCTGCAACGACTTCCTCTACTGGTATTGACAAGGAAGAGGTAGGAAAACAGTTGAAATTTTTCTTTGAATCCAGCTTATTTTTTATGACTGACAAAAATTGGAGAATTACCAGACCTGAATCGTTTGATTCTCATGAAAAGCAAATAAAGGAATCTATATTATATTTGAAAGGTGTTTTTAAAGACGTCGCTGATGTCAAAAAAATTGACGATTTTTTTGGAACATTTAAAAATCCACGAGTATTTTTACAGATTTGTGACATTTACACTACCATGTTTGATAGAACATTGAAGTTTCAGGAATTAGTTACTACTTTTAATTCATTAAGCACACCAGATAAAACAATATATAAAAAAATTTCTGGTTTGTCCAATGTTACCCTTGATGCCACACAAGATGAACTTGGACTTTACCTTGCTAGTCGAAACAAACATCTCGGGGTTGGTGTAAAAAAATTCGAGTTTTCATTATGCTTTACCCCAGGTGCTACTGCACAAACGTTCGATTACATACCAACCAATCACGAGCAATTTTTTTTGAATGTGCATAGCAGTAGAGATCTAATTCA
>Ga0194129_10005213_pt1 | contig 16732 bp, 18 predicted proteins | sample TA2KigCa35mmetaG_FD_150862 | JGI IMG/M metagenome (GOLD analysis project Ga0194129, IMG submission 150862) | Freshwater microbial communities from Lake Tanganyika, Tanzania - TA2015038 Kigoma Deep Cast 35m | ecosystem: Environmental > Aquatic > Freshwater > Lake | place: Tanzania: Lake... | reverse complement strand
CCGGTCCCCATCGATCCCGGCCGCCTGCGCCGCCCCCGACGCGATCTGCTCCTGGTCACTCTGGCCGGCCCGGCCTGCAACCTCGTGCTGATGGCGGGGGCGGCGCTCGCCACGCGCTGGCTCCTCCACTCCGGCAGCGGCCTGGCGTCGGCCATCGACCGACAGGGTGACGACCTCCTGGTCCAGGTCGTGTTCTCGTTCGCGGTCGTGAACCTGCTGCTCGGGCTGTTCAACCTCCTGCCGATCCCGCCGCTCGACGGCTCGGCGGTGCTCGAGCGGTTCCTGCCCGAGCGGGCGCTCCCCGGCTGGTACCGGTTCCGGCCCTACGGCCTGCTGGTCGTGCTGCTGCTCGTGTTCCTCGTTCCCGGCGTCATCACCGGGATCGTGGCGCCGTTCTACGACGCGCTGCTCGCCTTCGTGGTCCGGTGATGCGGGTCGCGCACCTGGTCCGCCGTTTCGTCAGGACGCTCGGCCGGGGTGAGCCGGGACCGGTCGACCGGGCGTGGGTGGCGCAGGTGTGCACCCCGTGCGAGGCCGCCCTCTGGCGCCGCCTGCCCCGCCACGACCGCCGCCACGCCGTGACGGTGGCCCGGGCGGTGGAGGCCCGCCTGGCCGGGACGGCCTTCGCCGACGACCCCCGCTGGATCGAGGCGGCACTGCTCCACGACGTGGGCAAGCTCGACGCCGGCCTGGGTGTGCCCGGTCGGGTGGTGGCCACCGTGCTGGCGGCGATCGGTGGCCCGGCCCGCATCGCCGGGTGGGCGCCCCGGTCCGGGTACCGCGGCCGGATCGGGCGCTACCTGGACCACCCCGACCGGGGCGCGGTCCAGATCCGCCGCTGTGGCGGGAGCCCCGAGGCCGCGGCCTGGGCGGCCGCCCACCAGGAACCGGCCCGTCACGCCGCCTGCGGTCTCCCGGGCCCGGTGGTCGACGCCCTCTGCGCCGCTGACGACGACTGAGCGCCCGCCGCCCGACGACGACTGAGCGCCCGCCGCCCGACGGTGGTGGCGGCGGATCAGGCCGAGCGGGGTAGCAGGCCGACGGCGTCGTGCACCCGGGCCATGACCTGGTCGGCGACCGCCTCGGCCTTGGCCGCGCCCGCGGCCAGGACCGCGTCGACCCCAGCCGGATCGGCGGCGAGCTCGGCGTAGCGGGCCTGCAGCGGCGCGAGGAACGCCACCACGGCCTCGGCCGCCGCGGTCTTGAGCGAGCCGTAGCCGCCGCCCCCGAACTCGGCCGCGACCGCGTCGACCGGACGGTCCGAGGTGGCGGCGAGGATCTGCAGCAGGTTGGACACGCCGGGCTTGTCGACCGGATCGAACCGCACCACCGTGTCGGAGTCGGTGACCGCGCTCTTGATCCGCTTGGTGATGGTCCGGGGATCGTCGAGCAGCGCGATGGTCCCGGCGGGTGAGTCGGCGGACTTCGACATCTTGGCCGTGGGCTGCTGGAGGTCCATGATCCGCGCGCCGACCGGCGGGATGGCGGCCTCGGGGACGACCAGGGTCTCGCCGAACCGGTGGTTGAAGCGCAGCGCGATGTCGCGGGCGAGCTCGAGGTGCTGGCGCTGGTCGTCGCCCACGGGGACCCGGTGGGTGTCGTAGGCCAGGATGTCGGCGGCCATGAGCACCGGGTAGTCGAACAGGCCGACGCTCACCGACTCCTGCCCCCGACCCTTGTCCTTGAACTGGGTCATCCGCCGCAGCTCGCCCATGGTGGCGACGCAGTTGAGGACCCAGGTCAGCTCGGTGTGGGCCCGCACGTGGCTCTGGACGAACAGCGTGCAGCGGGTGGGGTCGAGCCCGGCGGCGAGCAGGAGCATCGCGGTCCGGCGGGTCCGGTCGGCCAGCGCGGTGGGGTCGTGGGGGAGCGTGATGGCGTGGAGATCGACCACGCAGTAGAGCGCGTCGTGGGTGTCCTGGTCGGCCACCCACTGGCGGACCGCCCCGAGGTAGTTGCCCAGGTGCATGTCCCCGGTGGGCTGGATGCCCGAGAAGACGCGTGCCACGAACGGCCACGCTACCCGCCGGTGCGTCCGGCCCCGGGCCCGTTCCGACCGGGACCCGGGCCGCGCTGCCGGGTCCGACGGAGGTGGCGCGGTACCCTCGGCCCCGATGGGCTACGAGGTGCGGACACCGGTCTACGAGGGACCGTTCGACCTCCTCCTGCACCTGATCCTGCGCAGCGAGGTCGAGCTCTTCGACCTCCCGCTCGCCGAGATCGTCGACGAGTACCTCGTCGAGATCGAGCGGATGCAGTCGCTCGACCTCGACGTCGCCACCGAGTTCTTGCTCATCGCCGCCACGCTGGTCGAGCTCAAGGCCCGGCGGCTGCTGCCCGATCCGGGCGGGACCGACCTCGACGACGAGCTCCTCCGGTTCGAGGCCCGCGACCTGCTGCTCGCGCGGCTGCTCGAGTACAAGACCTTCAAGGACGCGACCGGGGCGCTGGCCGCCCTCATCGGCGCCGCCGACCGCAGCGTGGCCCGCGGCGCCGGGCCCGAGGAGCCGTACCGCTCGCTCGTCCCCGACGCACTCGACCGGATCACCGTCCGGCAGTTCGTGGCCGCCGCCCGCCGGGCCCTCACCCCCAAGCCGGCGCCGGTGGTCGACACCGAGCACGTCGCACCGGTGCGGGCCAGCGTCGCCGACGCCGTGGTCGTCGTCCTCGACCGCCTCGCCCCGGGTGCCACGCTCAGCCTGCGCGACCTCGTGGCCGGCGCAGGGGACCGGGTCGAGGCGGTGGTGCGGTTCCTCGCCGTGCTCGAGCTGTTCAAGCAGGGGATGGTCGATCTCGACCAGACCGAGACCTTCGGCGAGCTGCGGGTGCGCCGACTCGAGGCCACCGCCACGCTCGACGCGGCGAGCCTGGCCGACTGGGACCACGACATCGACGGACCCACCGAGGACGAGCGGTCGCGGCTCGACGCCGAGCTCGACGCCGAGATCGACGCTGCCCTCCGGGCGACCCGGGCGAGCGACGAGGAGACCGTATGACCGGCGAGACGCCCGCCCGCGCGCGCGATGGGGCCGCTCGGCCCGCGTTCCCGGTCGGACCCGACGCGGGCGTGCCCACGTTCCCGGTGCGCCGGGTCGTGGGGCCGGCGGCCGGGGGTGACGTCCGGGGTGAGGCCCGGCGCGCGATCGAGGCGGTCCTGATGGCCGCGACCGATCCGGTGCCGGCCCGCGACCTGGCCGAGCTGGTGGAGTGCGGGGTCGACCTGGTGGCGGCGCTGTGCCGCGAGCTCGCCGACGAGTACGTCGCCGAAGGGCGCGGCTTCGTGCTCGCCGAGGTTGCGGGCGGGTACCGCTACCAGACCCATCCGGACCTCGCGCCCTACGTGGAGCAGTTCGTCCTGGAGGGCCAGCACGTGCGGTTGTCCGCCCCGGCGCTCGAGACGCTCGCGATCGTGGCCTACAAGCAGCCCATCACCCGGGGCCAGGTGTCGGCCATCCGCGGGGTCAACGTGGAGTCGACCCTCCAGACCCTGGTCCAGAAGGGCTACGTGCACGAGATCGGGCGCGACCCGGGACCCGGTCTCGCCTCGCTGTACGGGACCACGCCCCACTTCCTCGAGCGGCTCGGCCTCGCCTCGCTCGCCGACCTCCCCGCACTCGGCGACTTCGTGCCCGGGCCCGAGGTGGTCGAGGCGCTCGAGCGGGGGCTGCGGGCCGACCAGGACCCGCGCCTCAAGGCCCCGGCCGACGACGCCCCCCCCGCTCCGCCCGCGCCCGGCGCGCCCGAGCCCGGCGACCCGGCCGGAGTCTGATCGGCCGTGGCGGCGGACGACGCCCCACGGGGGGAGCGGGTCCAGAAGGTCCTGGCCCGGGCCGGAATCGGGTCGCGGCGGGCGTGCGAGGTGCTCATCGTCGAGGGGCGCGTCACCGTCGACGGTCGCACCGCCACGCTGGGTGACCGGGTGGACCCCACTGCGGCCGCCCTCGCCGTCGACGGGGTGCCCGTGCCCACCGCGCCCGGCCTGGTGCACTACCTGTGCAACAAGCCCGCCGGGGTGGTCACGACCGCGTCCGACCCCCAGGGGCGGCGCACCGTGCTGGATCTCGTGCCCGCCGAGCCCCGGGTCTTCCCGGTCGGCCGGCTCGACTACGAGACCGAGGGGCTGCTGCTGCTCACCAACGACGGCGAGCTGGCCCAGCGCCTCACCCACCCCCGCTTCGGGGTGGAGAAGACCTATCTCGCCGAGGTCGTCGGCGTCCCCACTCCGGCCGCGATCCGGCGCCTCCGGGAGGGCGTGACCCTCGACGACGGCCCGACCGCCCCCGCCCGGGTGGTGCTGGTGCAGGCGGGGACCGGACCGCACGCGACCAGCGCGCTCGAGGTCACGATCCACGAGGGGCGCAACCGTCAGGTCCGGCGGATGTGCGACGAGGTCGGCCATCCGGTCCGCCGTCTGGTGCGCACCCGGATCGGCCCGGTGCGCGAGACCCGGCTCGAGCCCGGTGCGTGGCGGGTGCTCATCCCGGCCGAGGTCCGGGCCCTGTACGAGGCCGCCTGTGCCCCGGGACCGACGGTGACCCCGCAGTAACCTCCAGCCCGTGAGACTCGTCGGCCTGCGCGGGGCCATCACTTGCGCCGAGGACAGCGCCGCCGAGATCGAGGCCCAGACCCAGCGCCTGATCGGGGAGATGCTCCGACGCAACCAGGTGGCCGACGACGACCTCGTGAGCGTCATCGTGACGTCCACCGCCGACCTGACCGCCGCCTTCCCGTCGGCGGCGGTGCGGGCGCTCGGCTTCGGGGACGTCCCGCTGCTCGGCGCCCTCGAGGTGCCGGTGCCGGGGGGCCTGCCCCGCTGCATCCGGGTCCTGGTCCACTGCTACAGCTCGCGGAGGAGAGCCGAGGTCCGCCACGTCTACCTGGAGGGGGCGCGTGCGCTGCGCGCCGACCTCCCCGAGTGACCCGGCGCACCGCATGAGTCGGGTGACCGTCCTCGGGACGGGGCTGGTGGGGGGGTCGGTCGGGCTCGCCGCGCGCGCCCGCGGGCACCACGTCACCGGGTTCGACCTCGACCCGGTCCGCGCGGCGCGGGCGCAGTCCCTCGGGGCCGTCGACGCGGTCGCAGCCGATCTGGCCGGCGCGGTGGCCGGGTCCGAACTCGTGGTGGTGGCGGTGCCGGTGGGGCGGGCCGCCGAGGTCGCGACCGCGGCCTTCGACGCCGGCGCGCCGGTGGTGACCGACGTCGGGTCGGTGAAGGCCGGCGTGGTTGAGGCGGTGGAGGCGGCCCGGCCCGGCGCGGCCGACCGCTTCGTCGGGGGCCACCCGATGGCGGGCTCCGAGCAGGACGGCCTCGACGGGGCCGACGCCGACATGTTCACCGGGGCCACCTGGGTGCTGACCCCGACGCCGACGACCGACCCGCAGGTCTTCGGAGTGGTGCGCGACTTCGCCGTCGGGCTCGGCGCCGAGGTCATCGCCGTGAGCCCGCGCCACCACGACGCGCTGGTGGCGGTCGTGAGCCACGTGCCCCAGCTCGCGGCGACGACGCTGATGGACGTCGCCGCCCAGCGGGGCGAGGAGCACGCGACCCTGCTGCGCCTCGCGGCCGGGGGGTTCCGCGACATGACCCGGATCGCCGCGAGCCATCCGGCGATCTGGCCCGACATCTGCGTCGCGAACCGCGCTGCGATCGTCGCCGCGCTCGACGACTACCTGGACGCGCTCGGCGCGGTGCGGGCGCTGGTCGACGACGCCGACCGCACCGGCCTGCTGGAGCTCCTCGAGCGGGGTCGGCGGGCCCGGCGCAACCTGCCCGTGGGGACCCCGACCGACGCCGTGCTGGTCGAGCTGCGCATCCCCGTGCCCGACCGCCCCGGTGTGTTGGCCGAGGTCACCACCGCCGCCGGCGTGCTCGGCGTCAACATCGTCGACCTCGAGATCGCCCACTCCGGTGAGGGTGCGGGCGGTGTCCTCGTGCTCGTCGTGCCCGAGGCCAGCGCCGCCGCGTTCGAGGCCGCGCTCGACGAACGGGGCTACCACCACGCCCGGCGGCGGCTGACGTGAGCGACCGGATCGGCATCCGGGGCGGCGCGCCCCTCACGGGGACGGTGCGGCTGCCCGGGTGCAAGGGGGTCTCCCATCGGGCCGCGGTCGCCGCGGCCCTGGCCGACGGCACGAGCGAGATTGCGAACCTCGCGCCGGGCCAGGACGTTGCGTGCACGCTCGCGGTCCTGCGCGCGCTCGGGGTGACGGTCGCCGACGCGGGTCCGGGTCGGGTCCGGATCACCGGACGGGGTCCCGACGGCCTCGGCGAGCCGACCGGCGTGCTCGACTGCGGGAACTCCGGCACGACCATGCGGGTCGTCGCCGGGCTCGCAGCGGGCCGACCGTTCCTGAGTGTCCTGGCCGGCGACGACTCCCTGACCCGGCGGCCGATGGCCCGCGTGGTCGGGCCCCTCCGGGCGATGGGCGCCCACGTCGACGGACGCGACGGCGGACGCTTCGCGCCCCTCGTCGTCCGGGGCGGCGGATTGCGGGGCGTGCGCCACGAGCTCGAGGTCGCCAGCGGCCAGGTGAAGACCGCTCTCGTGTTCGCGGGCCTGCAGGCCGACGGGGTGACCGAGATCGTCGAGCCCGCGCCGAGCCGCGACCACACGGAGCGGCTCCTGCGCGCGCTCGGCGCCCCGGTCGAGACGGTCGACCCCCGAACCACCCAGGTCCGGGCCGGCGGCGTGACCGCGTTCGACCTCGAGGTCCCCGGCGACCCGTCGTCGGCGGCGTTCTTCGCGGTGGCGGCGGCCGTCGTCCCCGGGTCCCACGTCGTGCTCGAGGGCGTGCTGGGCAACCCCGGCCGGATCGGCTACCTCGACGTGCTGGCCGAGATGGGGGCGGCGGTGACCGTCCACGACCGGGGGGAGCGGGCGGGGGAGCCCGTCGTCGACGTCGAGGTCGCAGCCCGATCGCTGCGGGGGACCCGGATCCGCAGTCACGAGGGGATCGTCGACGAGCTGCCCGTGCTGGCCGTGGCCGCCGCGTTCGCCGATGGCCCCACCGAGATCGTCGACGCGGCCGAGCTGCGGGTGAAGGAGAGCGACCGGATCACCACGTTGGCGACCGAGCTGGCCCGCCTGGGCGTGGCGGTCGAGGCCCGGCCCGACGGGCTCGTGATCGGCGGTCGGGCCGCGCGCCCGGCGGAGGCCCCGGTGTTCGAGAGCCACGGGGACCACCGCATCGCGATGGCGGCGGCGGTGGCGGCCGCGGCCGGGACGGGGCGCTCCGAGATCCGCGGCTGGGACGCGGTCGCCGTGTCGTACCCGGGGTTCGATGCCGATCTGGCCCGGCTCGGGGGAGTGGTCGGGTGATCCGGGTCGTGGCCGTCGACGGTCCCGCCGGGTCCGGGAAGTCCACGGTCTCCCAGGCTGTCGCGACCGCGCTCGGGCTCGCGGTGCTCGACACCGGCGCGATGTACCGCGTGGTCACGTTGGCCGCGCTCGAGGCCGGCGTCGACCTCGACGACGGCGCGGCCCTCGGGGACCTCGCCCGGACGGCCGCGCTGGACCTCGACGGCGGCGTGCGCCTCGACGGCCGCGACGTGCGCGACGCGATCCGGGGCCCGGAGGTGACCGCAGCGGTGTCGCGGGTGTCGGCGCACCCCGCCGTGCGCGAGGTGCTCGTCGCCCGGCAGCGGGAGTGGGCGACCACGCGTGGAGGTGGCGTGGTGGAGGGGCGCGACATCGGGACGGTGGTGTTCCCCGACGCGCCGCTCAAGATCTACCTCACCGCCGACGAGGTCGAGCGGGCCCGCCGGCGCCAACGCGACGAGACCGCGGCCGACCGGACCGCCGACGTCAGGACCGTCGCCGCAGACCTGGCCCGGCGCGACCGCATGGACGCGACCCGGGCCGCGTCACCGCTGACCGCCGCGGCCGACGCGGTGGTGGTCGACACGACGGCGATGACGCGTGAGGAGGTCGTCGCCCACGTCGTGGAACTGGCCCACCGCCACCTCGGTCCGGCGGCCTGATGTTCTACCGGTTCTGGCGCGCGTTCCTGGTGGGGCTCGCTGCGTTGCTGTTCGGGACCGAGGTGCGGGGCCGCGAGCACCTGCCCCCCACCGGCGTGTACATCGTCGCGCCCTCGCACCGGTCGACGCTCGACATCCCGCTCGCCGCGGCCGTGACCCGGCGCCGGCTGCGGTTCATGGCCAAGCAGGAGATCTTCAACGGCCCGGTCTGGATCTGGATCTTCCACGCGGTCGGCGCAGTGCCGGTGGACCGGGCCGGGACCGACCGCGCGGCGCTCAAGGCGGTCGAGGGTGCGCTGCTCGAGGGGGAGCCGGTGGTGATCTTCCCGGAGGGCACCCGCCACCAGGGACCCGAGCTCGGGCCCATCGCCTCGGGGACGGCGTACGTGGCCCTCAAGGCCGGCGTGTCGGTGGTGCCGGTCGGCATCGGCGGGACCGGGACGCTGGTGGTCCGCCGGCGCGGCGTGCCCCGGCTGTCGCGGGTCACCGTGGTCGTGGGGCCACCGATCGTGGTGGAGCGGGTCGACGGGGCGGTGAAGCGGTCGGCCATCACCGAGCTCGACGCCACGTTGCGCGTGCGGCTCCAGGCGGTGTTCGACGAGGCCGAGGTCCGGTCGGCCCAGCGGTCAGCGGGTCGGCGGGCGTCCGACCAGGCCGGCGAGGGCGTCTGAGGCGTCGACCGCGCGGTCGTCGGTGAACGCGCCCCCGAGAGCGCGCGCCCGGTCGGGGTCCCCGCCGAGGAGCAGGGCGGCGGTCGCGTCGAGGGCGGGAAGCAGCTCACGCAGCTCGCGTGGCGGGGGGAAGTACTCGTCCTCGTCGGTCACGAACACCGGCTCGATCCCGTCGGAGGGGTCGAGCCGGGTGATCACGGACCGGACGAGGTCGTCGGGGGCGCTCGCGCCGGCGGTGACGCCGACGACCCGGGCACCCCCGAGCTGGTCGGCGTCGAGCTCGTCGGGCCCGTCGACCCGGACCACGCGCGGACAGCCGGCGGTGCGGGCCACCTCGACCAGCGCGAGGGTGTTCGACGAGTTCGCGCTGCCGATCACCACGATGGCCTCGGCCCGCTCGGCCACGACCCGGAGGGCGGCCTGGCGGTTGGTGGTCGCGAAGCACAGGTCACCCCGCGCCGCGGTCCAGAGGTCGGGGTGCTCGGCCCGGGTCCGCTCGACCACCCCCTCCCAGTCGTGCAGGGCCAGCGTGGTCTGGGCCAGCACGGCGACGGGGCGGTCGGCCACCTCGGGGAGGATCCGGTCGAGGTCGGCCTCGTGCTCGACCAGGCGCATGGCGTCGGGGGCGACGGCCAGGGTCCCCTCGGCCTCGTCGTGGCCGGCGTGCCCGACGTAGAGGATCGTGTAGCCCTTCTGGGCCCGGACCTTGGCCTCGTGGTGCACCTTGGTAACGAGCGGACACACCGCGTTGACCACGAAGCGACCGTGCGCGCGGGCCGCGGCGACGACGGCCGGGGCGCTGCCGTGGGCCGAGAGCATCAGGGGCGCCCCGGCGGGCACGTCGTCGACCGAGGCCACGAACTCCACGCCCTGGGCCCGGAACCGCTCGACCACCAGTCGGTTGTGGACGATCTCGTGGTAGCAGTAGACGGGCGGCTCGAACACCCGCACCATCCAGACGAGGGCCTTGATCGCCATCTCGACGCCGGCGCAGAAGCCGCGCGGCTCGGCGAGCAGCACGCGCTCGACCCGGAGATGTTCCATCGCCCCAGGGTACCCAGGCCCGGTCGCACCGCCGCCCGGTCCGGACGGGCCGGGCGCGGATCGGCTCGTAGACTCTCCCGATGCCGACGGCCCGGATCGAGGCCGTCGCGCCCGACTCACCTGCGGCGGCGGTGGGGCTCCGCCCCGGTGACGAGCTTCTCGCCGTGAACGGCGAGGCCGTGCGCGACGTCATCCGCTACCAGCTCCAGGCCGACGAGGCCCGGGTGGAGCTCGAGGTGCGGCGCGGGGGGATGGAGCGCCTCGTGACCGTCGACAAGGACGCCGGGGTGCCGCTCGGCCTGGTGCTCGGCGGACCGGTCTTCGACCGGGTCCGCACCTGTGACAACCACTGCCCGTTCTGCTTCATCCACCAGCTGCCCCCGGGGATGCGCCGGAGCCTCTCGCTGAAGGACGACGACTATCGGCTGTCCTTCCTGTACGGGAACTTCACCACGCTGACCCGCTTCACCGAGGCCGACCTCGAACGCGTCGTCACCGAGGGCCTGTCGCCGCTCTACGTGAGCATCCACGCCACCGATCCCGACCTGCGGGCCCGGCTGCTGCGCAACCGTCGCGGCGCCACCAGCCTGCGCTGGCTGCACGCCCTGCTCGAGGCCGGGGTCGAGGTGCACGGGCAGATCGTGGTGTGTCCCGGGGTCAACGACGGTCCCGCCCTCACCGACACCATGCTCGGGATCCTGGACCGCTTCCCGCACCTCGCCACCGTGGGCGTGGTGCCCCTCGGGGTGAGCGACCACTCCGACGAGCCCGAGATGCGGGTGCACACCCGGGCCGAGGCGGAGGCGGTCCTCGACACGGTCGCCGACTGGCAGGGCCGCTTCCTGCGCGCGGTGGGTCGCCGCCTCGTGTACGCCGCCGACGAGTACTTCCTGATGGCCGGGCGGCCGTTCCCGACGCTCGACGAGTACGACGACGTCCCCCAACACGAGAACGGCATCGGGATGGCCGTCACCTTCGCCGACGAGGTCCACCGGGCGGCGCGGGGCGACGCGGTCGCCGGCGTCGGCCCCCGGCCCGGCTTCTTCGCCGCGGTCGACGGTGCCCCGGCGGTGGGGTACCGGTCGCCGCGGACGCTCGCGAGCAGCCCGGGCCGGTCGGGACCGGCCCGGACCGCGGCGCCGACCGTGGTCGTGACGGGTGAGTACGGCGCGCAGGTCCTGGCGCCGCTGCTGCCCGTGCTCGAGGAGGTCGCGGCGGGGCCGGTGCGGCTCCTGCCGGTGGCCAACCGCTTCTTCGGCGGCAACATCGGGGTCACCGGCCTGCTGACGGCCACCGACGTCGGTGTTGCCCTGGCCGACGTCCCCGCCGACTGGCGGGTGCTGCTCCCCGACGTCGTGCTCTCCGAGGACCGCTTCCTCGACGGTGGACGCGTGTCCGACCTGCCCCGCTCGGTCGAGGTCGTCCGTGCCGACGGCGCGGCGCTCGTGGAGGCGTTGCGGTGAGCGCGCCCCCGGTGGTGGCCGTGGTCGGCCGCCCCAACGTCGGCAAATCGACCCTCGTCAACCGGATCGTGGGCGGCCGGCGCGCCATCGTCGAGGAGAAGCCCGGGGTCACCCGTGACCGCAAGGAGCTCGTCGGCGAGTGGAACGGGCGCACCTTCACCGTGGTCGACACCGGCGGCTGGCTCCCCGACGGCACGCCGACCGACGACCCGGTCGCCCTCACCGCCCAGGTGAGCCGCCAGGCCGAGCGGGCCATGCGCAACGCCGACGTGGTGGTCCTGGTCGTCGACGCCGTGGTGGGGATCACCGAGGAGGACGGCCGGGTCGCCCGTCTGCTGCGCACGGCCGAGCGCCCGGTGCTCGTCGCGGTCAACAAGGTCGACGACACCCGGCGGGAGCCCGACATCTGGGCGTTCGCCCGCCTCGGCCTCGGCGACCCCTATCCGGTCTCGGCGTTGCACGGACGGGGGAGTGGGGACCTCCTCGACGCCGTCACCGCCGCCCTGCCGCCCGAGCCCCCCGACGCCGAGCCGGATCCGGAGCCCGAGGCGTTCTCGGTGGCCATCGTGGGCCGGCCCAACGTGGGCAAGTCGACGTTGTTCAACCGCCTCGTCGGCGACGAGCGCAGCGTCGTGCACGACCTTCCGGGCACGACCCGCGACAGCATCGACACCCTCGTGGAGACCGAGGACGGGGCCCTGCGCTTCGTCGACACGGCCGGCATGCGGCGACGGTCGCGCATCGATGAGCCCACCGAGTACTACGGGCTGGTCCGGGCGCTCGAGTCGGTCGACCGGGCCGACGCCGCGCTCCTCGTGATCGACGCCACCGACGGGGTCACCCACCAGGACCAGCGCCTCGCCGAGCGGGTCGACGCCGCCGGCACCGCGGTCGTGATCGTGCTGAACAAGTGGGACCTGGTGACCGACGCCGACGAGCGGGCCCGGGTGCTCGTGGACGTCGCCGACCGTCTGGCCTTCCTCGGCTACGCGCCGGTCCTCAAGGTGTCGGCGTTGACCGGCAAGAACGCCCAGCGGATCCTGCCCGCCCTGCGCCAGGCCGAGGAGGCGTACCACGCCCGGATCCCCACGGCCGCCCTCAACCGGCTCATGCAGGAGGCCCAGCAGCAGCACCCACCGCCGCCGGTGCGCCGGCACCGGCCCCGGATCCTCTACGCGACCCAGGGCGCCACCGACCCGCCGACGTTCACGATCTTCGCGAGCCACGAGCTGCCCGAGCACTACATGCGCTACCTCGAACGCCGGATCCGCGAGGCGTTCGCCCTCGGCCCGACGCCGATCAAGCTGCGGGTCCGGCGCCGCTCCGGCTGAGCGCCCCTTGGGCTGCGCACGCCGTCTGCTTCCTCACTCCACGAGGTGCACGGGATTGCCGACCACGTTCACCGACCACGTCGTGCGGTCGGTGGGGTTGGTCCCTGCCTGGTAGCGGATCTTCCACCACCGCTTGGTCCCGTACAGGGTTGCGTAGTTTGCGGGCAGCGGGATGTCGAGCACGAGGGAGCGGTCGTTGTACCTGCTGGTGCTCACGAGCCCGGGGTACGGCTGGGGCCCGGTGCCCGCGACCGACAGCGACGTCCCCGAGCCGCTGCAGGCGCCCGCGGGTGGCGTGGGCGGGTTGCACGCGGTCGACCAGCGGAAGTTGGCGGGGTTGCCGTTCGGGTCGATGACCCGGAGCGAGTCGGACCCCTCCCCGGCGTCGAACAGGGTGATGCGCATCGTCTTGCCCGCGTGCACGGGGTCGACCTGGGCGAGGTAGAAGTCCGAGGTGGTGTTGGGGCCGTTCGCGTAGACGGAGATGTCGTACACGCCGTAGACCTGGGGGCACGACGCCGAGTAGTCGGCCGCGCCGACGATCGTGGTGCAGCTCGCAAACGTGGAGCCGGTGAAGACGCGCAGGCCGAAGCCGTTCACCGCGCGACTGTTGAGCTGACCGGCCTGGGTGCGGACCCGGAGGTAGTACTGCCCGGCCGCCGGGTTCGTCCACGTCGCGAGGCGCACCCACTGGTTGCGGAAGGCGGCCTGGTTCTGGTTGGTCGTGAACGTCGTGGTCGACCGCAGGGGCAGGTTGGTGAGGTCGAGCGGGGTCGGGTTGCGGTCGTACACCTCGAAGACGGTCGTCACCTGCTGGAAGCTGTTCACGATGGAGCGGTCGGGTACGGGGACGCCGCGCGGGTAGGCGGTGTTGAACGCGGGGTCGTAGACCTCGAGCGCCAGCGAGGTCGCGTTGGCCGGGAGGTTGATGGCGTAGAGGTACCCGCCCGGGTCGTACCGGTCGGACGCGGCCGACCCGTTGTTGCACTGGGTGGCCCCCGCGGTGGCGGTGTACGACTCGTAGCGGGCCAGCTTGTCGTCGCCGCTCTCCCGGCCCGCGCACCACCCGTTGACCGCGGCCCAGAAGTTCTCGTCGGTGGCCGTGCCCGGGAGCAGGGTCTCGGTCCCGAAGGTGTTGCGGGGGCTCCCGAGCGGGACCGGGAGCACGTACTCGGCCTCGGAGCTGCGGGTGATGGCCTGGCGGGCGACGGCGATGCGGGAGAAGTACTGGTCGACCCGGCCGTCGGAGATCACCACCCGGAGCCGCCGGTTGTCGTTGACCACCTCCTGCACCGTGACCGTCACGCCGTCCACCCCGTGCACGAACCCGTTGCGGGCGGCGGCCGCGAGCGCGGCGGTGCGGGCGGCGTCGAGCTCGGGCATCCACACCACCCCGGCGAGTGCGGCGGCGTCAGTGGCCCGCTTGATCTCGGCGGCACGCACGAACCAGGACCCGATGTCGACGGCCAGGCCGGCGAACAGACACAGCACGGTCATCACGATCACGGTGACGACGAGCACCACCCCCCGCTCGTCGGCGCGGGCGTCGGTGGCGTCGGCGTCGGCGGCGGCCCGGACCCGGCTCACGCAGGCTCCAGGCGCATCACGGCCCGGGCCCCGAGGTCGAGCGGCACGGTGAAGAGCCGGGTGACGGTGGGGGAGTCGGCCACGATCCAGACGCCGAGGAAGTCGGTCCCGAGGTGCTGCACCTTCTGGCGGGCGGTGGGGCACCAGAAGCGGTCCGGGGCGGTCGCGCCGCACGTGGTGGTGCCGGTGAACGCGCTCGGGGTGAGACGGGTCAGGTCGGTGCCGGTGTACACGTTGCACAGGCCGGTCTGGGGCGTGGGGGGCGACGTCCGGCAGGTGGGGGGCACGGCGCCGTCGCTCGTGGTCGACTTGTAGACCACGACGTGGCGGATGCGGTCGATCCCGAGGGAGGTGACCGCGGCCCGCACGCTCTGGAGCAGGTTGTAGTCCGCCAGCCGGTCGGTGCCGAGGCCGCTGCCGACCCGGGCGCCGGCCCGGGCCGCGGTCTCCACCTTGAGCCGTTGGCTCCATGCCGATCCGAGCTCGATCGTGCCCACGACCAGGAGCAGGAGCAGCGGGACCACGACCGCCAGCTCCACCAGCACGGCACCGCGCTCGCGGTCGGTGTCCGGCGTGCTCACGACAGCGTCCTCGGCTCGATCCGCATCACGGTGTCCTGGGTGAAGGTGAACGCCGGCCACCCGATTCCGACCAGTTGGTCGTGGGCGGCCTCGACGTACACCCCCACGTAGTCGGGCGGCCCCTTCGCGCCCTGCAACGCCGTCTTGCGGGTGGTCGGGCACCAGAACCGGTCGGGCTTCGTCGCGGGGCCGGGCGGACCGACGCAGCCGAAGTCGGTCGACGGGCGGAGCAGGTCGGCGGCGACGTAGCGGTTGCAGCCGCGGGCGGTGGTGGAGTTCGTGACCGAGGCGCTCCGGCACGCGGCCGGGACGCGGTCGTCGGGTCCGGTGGCGCGGTAGACCACGACCATCGTGATCCGGGCCGATCCGAGCGAGGCCGCGCCGCCCTGCACGGCGCGCAGGAGCGCATGGTCGGCCAGGACGTCGTCGGCCTGCCCCGACCCGACCCGCGCCGCCGAGACGCTCATGTTGGTGACGGTGGTCCGCCCGAGCCAGGCGTAGCCCACCTCGAGCACGCCGAACACGAGCAGGAGGAACAGCGGGGCGACCAGAGCGGTCTCGACTATGGCCGAGCCCCGGTCGGTGACCCGGCGCGCGGGGTGCCCCGGCGGGCTCGGGCGGACCGGGGCGCGACGGGGCTCCATCCCGGGGTCATCGGCGCCGGCGGCGCCCACCTTGAGTCGCCTGCTGGAATGGGGCGATGCCGTGGTGCCCGGGGTGCGACCGGTTCCTGTCACCGGCCACCGTCTCGGCGGCGGGCGAGTGCCCGCGCTGCGGGCGTCCGGTCGACCCCGGCCGGGCGCGGGCCCCGGGCGCGGTTGCGGATGCGGGCGCTGCCGGGACGGGCGGTGCCGTGGTCGCGCGCGACCCCGACGCCGCCGACGCCCCGCTCGAGCCCCTGCCGTGGCACTTCAAGCTGCTCGTGGGCGCGATCGCGCTGTACCTCGGATGGCGGGCGGTGCAGGGCGTGGAGTGGGTGGTCCGACAGTTCTGAGCCCCGCACACCGGCCCGGGTAGCATCACCGGGCTCCGCAAGGGGCGACGGGCTGTGGCGCAGCTTGGTTAGCGCGTTGGTCTGGGGGACCAAAGGTCCCGGGTTCGAGTCCCGGCAGCCCGACAACCGAACGGCCCGGTGCGGGAATCCCGTGGGGGTGCCCGGGGTTGGCCGGTCATGGCCCGTTACCGCACCGAGCAGCCGTTCGCCGGACCCCCCGAGGTGGCCTTCGGGTACCTCGCCGACTTCGAGCACGTGGCCGAATGGGACCCCGGCGTCTCCGAGGCGGTCCGCCTCGACGACGGTCCGGTGGGGGTGGGGACGCGGTTCCGGGTCGTCGTGAAGACCGGTCCGCTCGTCTACGAGGTGGTCGAGCACGATCCGGGCCGGCGCATCCGTCTGGTCGCCGAGACGGCGACGCTGCGCTCCGACGACGTGATCACGGTCCTGCCCGCCCCCGGAGGGGCGACGGTGACCTACGACGCCGATCTCACGCTGCGGGGCTGGGCCCGGGTGCTCAGCCCGCTGCTCGGGCTCGGGTTCGACCGGATCGGCGACAAGGCCGCGGCCGGCCTGCGGGCCCGCCTCGCCGTACTCGCCTCCGGATCAGGCGGCTGAGGCCAGGAAGGGCCCGATCGCCCCGGTCACACGGGCCTCGAGCGCCAACGCGGCGGCCGGGGTCTCGGTGGTGCCGGGGAGGTAGTGGGTGGGCCGGGCGCGGCGGTCGTGCCAGAACCGTCCGGTGGACCCGGCGGGCTCGTCGGCGGCCGCCAGCCACACGATGGTGTCGGCGCCCTCGTCGGCGCTGCGCAGGAGCGGCCCGAGCACCCGCTCGAAGCGGGGGAGCGATTCGCGGACGCCCGGGGTCGCGGCCCAGCCCGGGTGCATCGCGTGGACGACGATGCCGTCGGACGCGAGGCGGGCGCCCCAGCGGGCGGCGAGCACGACCTGGGCCCGCTTGGCCCGGGCGTAGGCGACCGACCCCCGGTAGCCGGGGGCGTCGGCCGGATCGCGGGGGTCGAGGCGGGTCGTGTACATGCCGCCCGAGGCCACGAGGATCACCCGGGCGGGCCGGGCCGG
>Ga0194129_10005210_pt1 | contig 16735 bp, 26 predicted proteins | sample TA2KigCa35mmetaG_FD_150862 | JGI IMG/M metagenome (GOLD analysis project Ga0194129, IMG submission 150862) | Freshwater microbial communities from Lake Tanganyika, Tanzania - TA2015038 Kigoma Deep Cast 35m | ecosystem: Environmental > Aquatic > Freshwater > Lake | place: Tanzania: Lake... | reverse complement strand
TTCAGCAATAGCTTCTGCATCAAAATAATACTGCTCAGATTTGGTTAGCAAGAACAAATATTCGTGGATTTTGTGCATCTATCTTTAACGCTTTCTGGTCTTGGATTTGTCTTGCTCCATATGATGTCTTGGCGCCAAAACAAAATAGCAGCTTATTACTGCGCTTAAGTTTTAGCGGATGGCACGGGACTCGAACCCGCAAGTCATTTCTGACCGCTCCGCTTCCAACGGAGTTCCTAACCATTCGGCTACCATCCAGTAAACTATTATAGTACTAGAGACTCCGATTTTTTTTAGCTATTCCCCGTAGCACTTGAGAACAGTTTTTACAATCTGTGATCTAACTACGTCCTGGATGCCAAAATCAACTATCGCGATATCCTGCTTATCCACAAAACGATGAAGGTCCATACTGCAAGAGGCCCCTCTATCTGGCAAGTCACATTGATTTGGATCCATGGTAACTACCATATGACAGTTTTCACCGCCCCTGGTTAAAAAAGTCTTTAGCTGCGAAGAGGTAGCGTTCTGCATCTCGTCACCTATGAGGTCACAGTCATTGAATGTTCTTCCTCTTAGATAGGTCAAGCTGGTCACCTCAAGAACGCCAGACTCCATCATGGACTTCATAGGACCATCACCGCCAACGAAATAAGCTATGGAGTCTAGAACAGGCCTTAGGTATGGATTCATCTTTTGAGTAAGGTCACCTGTAAGATACCCTACGCTATCACCCGCTTCAATAGCTGGACGAGCTGCTACAATCTTCTTGATCTGTCCGCTCTTTAGCCTTTCGATAGAGTGAGCTACCGCCAAGAATGTTTTAGCGACACCGGCTGGCCCTATAAGAAAGCTTAGGCTATTGTTGTTAAGTACCCTTAAAACTTCGTCTTGCTTGTAGTTTCTTGACCTAAATGGCCTATATCTGATTTCTGTAGCATCTATATAACTCGGCACACCTCTAGAAGGTTTAGGGGCGCCTTCAGAATTCATTCGCGTGGATGAAGACTTACGAGAAGGACGGGGCATGTTGCTCCAATTGACAAAAGCTAGTGAGGGAAAGCATAATAATGTAAACTATTGGCACAGTACCAATCGGTTAGCAAAGTTTTAAAATGACAATACAGTAGATATATACGTTAATTTAGGAATCTTTATGGATAATATTGATGTAGCTCTAGCCTTCTTTTGTCTGTTTCTGTTTTACGCACTAAAAGGCCTTGTTGGTTTTTCTAACGCACAGGAGGACGAAATAGATGAGTGACGAGGATATCGCAGAAATGCTTGCAACATTTGCCGCAGAAATTGACAATCAATTGGCTTATTATGACAGACAAAAAGAAAATACTGATAAATCTTAGCTTCGTTACGCTTGTTTTGGCTTTAGTTGGTTGTCCAGATGAAGTAATAGGGACAGTATCAATAGGAAATCCTTTACCAAGCGTGGTTGACTTCAAAAAATGAAACCGATATTTTTAAGCTTACTGGCTAGTGGGTTCATATTTTCCATAAAATCTTTAGTAGGGTTTCTTACAGGATCACTAAGCATTCTCTCAGAAGCTGTACATTCTTTTGTTGACCTATTGAGTGCTTTTGGATCATTATACTCTATATCTGTTAATAATCAAAAATTATCCATAAAAATAGAAATAGCTATTATAACTTTAGGAAGTTTATGGATTTTAAAAGAAGTATTGGCATCAGAAAGTCATATAGTAAATACAATACCTGGAATTATTGTTACTATAGTGAGTGCTGTTATTTATTTCCTGGTTTTCAAGATCAACCACAAAAACCATAGCCACTCACTAGCAGTTAGAGCAAATTTATACCACATTGCTTCTGACATAGGAAGCTCAATACTAGTATTAATCGGTTTGGTTGCTCAACTTATTACAGGATTAGCTGTTATTGATAAAATTGTAGCTATTTTAATTGTAATTTGGCTTTTTTACTTAGTTTTAAGGTTGTTAAAAGAACTTTTCAAAGCTTAGATATATTACTAAGTACCATGTGGCAAGACTTTTTTATCTCTTGAATGCTAAAGTCATTTGATTCAAAAGTCTGCCCCCATACAAATAGAAGATCTAATATCGCTTTTAGCTTAACTTGATCTCCTGTTCGAATAGCTGAATATATTTTGTGAAGTACGGTTCTGTAGATGGAGTCTTCACATTCAACTTCATTTGGAACATAGGTGTCTTCAAATACGTCAGCCCTACAGGGGTAAATCTCCCCAATTGCTCCCTTTATAATGTAATCACCAAGGTAGCATTTCATAATACCCTCTAGAGTGTGGACTTCTGCGTAGGTATCGGAACCCAGGCTAAAGATAACAAAGTCTTTTCTGCCTAAGGCCCAATCTGGTACTTCATCATGTCCAACACGAAAGGCTTGCACGGCAATTGGCTTTTTTCTATATAGTTTAGCGGGCATTTTATAATTTTATGACTTAGGAACCTGAGGTACTGGAATCCACCATTTTACATCTACGAACCAGGAATCTGAATCTGCTGTTCTCCAGTCAGGCTCTATTTCATTGTTGTATACTCTATACTTTGCCAACCTTAGCACACCATCTGAGCAGTAAGACAGAACAACATCTGACTCTTTGAAATTTAAATCTGTGGAGTTCTTGGCCTCTGGGGTTTTACTCGTATCTTTCCATTCCATATTTAATACCTGTAATTCTGTGAAATCCATCTACAGTGTTTATCTCAAAAAATCCTAATGGTAAATCATTTTGCGACACTTCGTATAGAAGAATCCCATCATAGATGTCTATGCATTTATATAATAGCTCTTCGCCACTAGTATTTGTTTTAAAAAATACAGTAGGATAACCGCTAAAATACTCAACCGCTTTAACAGACAACGCTATTACCTTTCATGCCTACTATAGAAATTGGCTCAATTGAAGTCTTTTAAAATTCTTTCATATATTCGCGTACAGGTCAGGCCGTCAACCTTGTACAAGGCCTCTTCAATTAACTTTAACCTTGTATTGCGATGAGGATCGGTAGTTAAAGATAATTCTACTGACTTTTTTAAACTAGATAAGTCAGTAACATCTAAAACCTCTGCTGCTTGGAAAAGATATTTTTGGTCTTCTTTGATATTTTTGTTATCAAAAAATAGTATTGGTTTGTTGCTGGCTAGAAATTCATACGTTGATCCTGAGATATCGCAAATAGCCATGTCGCAAACTTGAGATAGCTTAGTTACGTCGTAATTGTATTTTTTTTCTAACATTTTTACATTTTTTATCTTATCTCTTAGCTCGTTAATCTTTTTATCCTCATAAATAAAAAGATTAGGGTGGGGCTTTATGATCATTTGATATTTTTCGTCAATCTGCTCGATAAGAGAATCAAAACTTATTTTTGTAAATGAGGATACTGGGTCATCATTAGAGTCAAAAGTAGGTACGTAGAGTATGGTTTTCTTATCATGCTCTAAATTTAAATCATTAAAAATTTTAACTCTGTCTACTTTATCCGTGAATAAACAGTCTTATTTTAAATCGCCTACGATTTCAAATCTATTTTCGCTTACTCGACCACCCAGGTAGTCTTTATATCTTTGCCCTGGTATAAAGTTTATATCTACAGAATTGTAGTCTAACTGTAGAGGTCCCTTTTTTTCTCCTGCACCATGACCTACGTTATAGTGCTTAAACTTTTTTTTATTTTTTAAATTACTGACTTCATAAAGGCAAAACCAAATTACTGCTTCTACTTTATCGCCTTCAAGTGCATTTTCAATAAAGTCTAAGTTGTGATGGTGTACTACTGGAAGAGCATAAGCTGAACTGTACTCTTCTAATAGCCTCATTGAGTCGGTATAAAGAGTACCACCAAACCTTTGCTGTAGTACACGGCAGTATTCGGCATACTGGGGAGCATATTCGATAATACAGAAAGCTATTTTTGGTTTATACATATATCTATTTTATATAATACAACTACTTAATTTTGTTTTAAATGCAGTAATACATGTCGAAAATTCGCGGACCCCAAATTGGAAACTCTCAGGTAGGAACTGTACATCTTGCCTGAGAGTTTCCATAAATAGTGTTGTTCTGTCCGGTAGTGTATTCTCTCAAAAGTCCCTAAGCCTGGTAGACAGTATAGGCCTAAACGGTTTAAATGTATCGTACAATTTAGACAATTTTCTAGAAATGATTAGAAGACGAATTGGCATAGGTAATCATAGTCAATTTAATTGGGGCGGTTCCTCTTACTCGATACCAATATCTACATTCGAATATCCGAGAAATGCCGATACTTTCGATATAAATTTAGTTCACCCAGATAAATCAATCACAGATCTTAGCTTAGTAAATGTACAAACTGCAGGATCCGCTTCAGTTTCTATTATCAGTGGGACAACTGCTCTTACTGCTCGTATAACGGTTGGGCCATTTTCATCGGCTGGTCAAACTGCATCTGTTACATTTGCAATAACAGATGGATACTTTACAACTTCTACGGTTACTAAAACATTTTTTGGATCTGCTCTTGTAGAATTGTAGTTGTTCGCTATTTTATTTAAGTATAACAAACGTAGTTAATACTTCAGTAACCACTAATCAACAATGTCAAAGTTTCGCGGAATACAAATACGTGATGGCGCTATCCAGACGGTACACTTTGCCTCTGGGATCTCGGTAAACGGTGTTACTTTATCGGGTACGCTATTAAGCCAAAAAACTTTATCTCTTGTAGATAGCATTGGTCTTAATGGCTTAAATGTAGCATACAACCTTGATAACTTTTTTGCGGTAAGTGGCGGTACTGTTACAGGAAGTATAGTCGTGGTCGGCTCTACAACAGGCACTAGTTCAGTATCTGTTGTTTCTGGCTCTTCTCTTTCCATACATGGATTAGTAACACAATCTGATCTAATTCAGGCTTTAGCTGGCGCACACTCTACAGTTACATCAGCGTCTCTTAAAAGAATTACTGATGGAAGTACAGTAACTTCTGATCACACTCACAATTTTAGCGCTCTTAGCGGTAAAGAGGAAAGAGAGTTAGTCAAAGTAGCTACACAGAGCGGTGATACAATTTCTCTTGATTTTGGAAATTATGCCTTAATAAGTCTTCCAAACTTGAGCACCCTTAAGTCTTCTGATATTGAAGCTTTCATCAACGGACAACTTCTGGAGTACGGAAGCCCTAATGGATTTACCTTAAACTCTCTTGATGGCACTGTAACATTCCATCCATCAATATCTGGCGACACACTTGCCGTACTATGGAGAGGGTTGGATACTACAGCAAGCGGCGTAGTCGTTTCCTATGAGCCAACTGAGTATCCTTACCCAGCAGGAGGGGGCATAACCACTATCGAAGGACTATACGCTAATGGCGGTAGCCCAGGAGATTTATATGGTGGGTGGAGTGATCCTACAGCCTCTGATGACAGAGCGGACATCCATATGAAGCTTGTTGTTTCTGGTGTCGCTGGTATTAGTAGAATTGATATTAAAAAAGATTCTAATATTGTAGCTTCAACAGAATCTGGCGTTGGTGTTCCTGTTAAAGTATTTACTGGAAGTATTAACAGGACCATGCCTTTCATGATGGACTCTTCTGGCTCATTTGTATTTGATCTTTATTTTACTACCCCAACTGGAGTAAGCGCTGGCAACTTATTAACTGCAACATATACTACAATCAGTGGGGCGAGTGTAAACACTCCAGGAACTGGACTCCCTGCATCTGGTAATGCCGCCCAGCCTCAATTGTCAAACATATCTGATATTTATAGCAATGTAGCCAAAGAGATCGCCAATATATCTATTACGAGTATACCTACGCCTTTTGGTACAACTAGTGCTTTTCCAATATCAGGGACCGTGTACTTTGAGGGTGAGGGTTATAGCTTGCCAAATTTAGCTTCTTACCCATCTTGGTTAAGTAATAATTCATTGAATTCTAGCGATTGGCTTAAATTTAAAGTCAAAAATGTCTCTGGCTCATCCTCTTATGAGGGGTTACGGTTTACTATCAGCTCTGGGACATTTTCATATAGCCCAGCTCCTAGCCAGTTCTCAACTCAAAGTGGTGTTGTTGCTGTATCTTCTTCTGGTACTCTTATTGTAAGTGACTCAGAGTTTTTCAACGCTGCAGAATCTGGAACAGTCTCTCTATACTCCAGGAGATATATTAACGGTCACGATTTATTAAGTTCTGGAAAGGTTTTCTTGACCTTTGTATCGGAAAATTTGAATGGCGGCTATTATATTAATGGGTCCCAGTGGTGTAACTTATTCCTTATCGGAAAAGGGGCCGCATACTCCAGCTTGAGTACGCTACATTTCGATGACCCGTTCAGAATACAATCTCTTACGCAGTTAGCCAGCCCTGCTGCAGCACATGAAATAGGCCCTCACAGTTTAGATTTTTGCCAAGTGTCTAAATCTTTATCACAAGATGTAATATCTTCTGTTGCTTTAGACCATAGCGTTCTTTCGCTTAGGGCATTAGCTGAGTCCGTCTTATCCCCAAATACTGACCTTTCTAACTTACGTCCAAAACAAGCAAATGAAGTTGAAAGTAATGCTGTTGATTTTTCTAGTTTAGTTGTATAATTAATTATAGAGGAAGTTTTATGAATTACGTTTTTGATACAAATATTGCCGCAACGTCCATGTCTCAAGTCGTTGAACGCCTCGTAAATAAGGCCAGAGATGCAGGCTGGTCAGTAGTTAGGTTTTCAGATGGTTCTAGCGTTTCAACTACCGACCAGGACCTATCTTCTGGAACGCTAAATGGTACGGACAGGTGGGTAGTTATTCAGCAACCCTCTGGAGGTTCTGCTCCATTCTCTGGCTCACGTCAATTCTTATTCTGGAGAAGAAGCTCTGATCGTCATTGGTGCATCAACTATAGCCGTAACGGTTCTTATACCGGTGACGGTACTGGATTTGTGTCCGGTACTTTAAGCACCCCACCTTCTGGTACATCTAGCAGTACTCCAGCATTCAACGAAAAAGGTGTTCTCCAAGACTCAGCTCGTAGCTCAGTTGAAGTTTTTCAATCCAGTAATGGCCCTGCCGATAGGAACTATATTTTCCAAGTAGGTTTTGACCAGGATTCACCATTTAGCTGGTATGCCTTTGGTTACCCACAAGCAAGTGGTAGTTCCATGGTTACATTCTTCGTTGGCTCAGATGCTATGGCAACAGGTACATTTGCTCTTGATGCTGGTAATGTTACCGCAAATACAACAGACTTGGATCCATATTTGCACTCGTCTGCTTATTATAATTACACTGTTTCAAATGTTGATCCTATCGTTAACACAGGCCAGGGCCAGAGACGTGCTTTCAAGGCTGCAGGACAAGCTGGTGAGAGCTGGGTTGATCCAAGTAACGCAAGTCGCACTAGCAGCTTCGTAAATCACGTAACAGGTAAAATTGATCTCGTACCGATTCAAATTGGCGGCTCAGCGAACTCTATGTTCAAGGGTATTCTCAACTCTTGGAGATACTCTGCTTCAAACCAAAGCAATCTAGTTGTTTTTGATGGTACTGTTGATCGAATCAATATCAGCAACGTTGCTGTTCCCTGGGATATTTCTGTAACCCCTACCCCCTAATAATCTATTAAAAAGAGAGCCCGGTTACCTCCGGGCTCTTGCTATATCTGAATTATCTAGTTTAACCGTGGGAATAATTATCTCTCTTTACTTTCTGTTTGGCGTTCAAGCATACCTAAACTTGGTTGATGGCATTATTTGCAATAGAGGAAATATTTATTTGCCTCTATTGACTGTGTACCGATCTCTTGCATTCTCTCCAATTATACTTTTTTCTAGCGTAATCGATAAAAAACAAGGCGGTAAAGTGAGGCAGGTAATCTTACTTTGCTTTAGGTATGCATTACGCTCTTTTTCAAAAAAGATTGACAATTCTGAAAAATAGTGTTAATGTATTGCCATGTTCAGAACTTTTTCGCTGTCTCTTGCAGTGTTCCTACTCTTTCTTTCTAGTGAGAGCTTAGCACGGCCATTTTTCATAAAAATGCCTAGCCCTAATTATGAGATTAGACCAAAAGGCACGGTTATAGATACGGTAGTTATCCACGACACCCAGGATAATAATACTAAGAGAGTACTTAGGCTTTTTTGTAGTAGAAAGTTTGGTAGATCACCTCATTTTACCATTGATAAATCTGGAAAAATTTATCAGCATTTTTCTACAGAGTATATGGGGTCTCATGCCGGAAGAAGTAGAGCATTCGGCAGAGATAGAGTAAACTACTTTTCTATTGGAATAGAGCTTATCAACAAAGGGGACGGTAAGGACCCATTTACGGAAAATCAGTACAGAAGTCTTGTTTATCTACTTAAATCCCTAGTTTTTAGGTACCATATCAAGCCAGACCATATCTTAGGGCACAGGCATATTGCTTTGCCCAGGGGAAGAAAGTCTGACCCTGCAAATAACTTTAGCTTCAAGAGAGTAAGGAAGTCTGTTTTTTCTTAATATTCTCTGGACAGTATCGCACTACAATAAGGTAGAACGGGGTATTAAGATTTGGAAGACTGTAACTGCTCAGCGCTACAGCGCTTTGAAAACATTACAAAGTTGCATGACCTTAAAGACGGTCTTGTAGCTGAAATGACAACTTACTTTAATTTGGCTATTAAGCACAATGTGCATCCATTAGAGTTGAGCGATGCAATCGCTAATTTGTTGACTTCAGTTAATAAGCTACAGCATTCAGTCACAAAGCAAGTAAGCAGCCACTAGGGGATAAACCTATGTCTTACCTTTTTAGCCTATCTAAAGAACAGTTAGACGCTTACCTTTCTGAGCACTCCCTTTGGGTTACTTCTGATGGTGCATCTGGAAAGCTTATCAGTATTAGCAATGTTATTTTTACCAATGTTGATTTTAACAAACATGATCTTAGGTACTCTACATTTAAGTTTTGCTACTTTAATAACTGTACTTTTGATGAATCCGACCTTACGAACAGCGATATTAGTTACTCTTTTTTTAATAAGTGCTCTATGGTAAGTGCTTTACTTACGCAGTCCTCTGCTAGCCATTCTTCTTTTTCTAAATGTGACTTGTCTTCTGTTAATGCCAATAAAGCAAATCTAACTGCTTCATCTTTTCGTGGTACACTTCTGATTAGTGCTGATTTATCAGAAACTAATTCAACATACGCTGACTTTACTGAATCTATTTTTACTAACGCTAATCTCAAAAAAGCAAACTTTACTATGTCTCGTTTTGTGCTTTCCGATCTTAGCCATCTTGACTTAGACGGCAATACAATACTTAGGGGTATTGATTTGTCTGGCGCTAAATTAGATGGTATTAGTTTGCCAACTTTAGTGCATGCGATGACTGCAGTTGAGGCATAGAGATGATTGCTTACATTGAGGAGTTGTATCTTCATCAGATATCAGAAAACTTGCCAGATCTATCTGATTCAGTTTATAAAGCGCTAAAAGACCTGGTGATATCTTTAAAGGATAGTAATTCTGAACAGAATAAAACCGTTCTTTCAATTCTATCCGCAATAAGCGAGGGTAAATTACTTGTTCCTTTAACTGGAGAAGAAGACGAATGGGTAAAAAGTAATTGCGGCAATTACTTTGTCAATAAAAGACACCCTTTAGTATATAAAGACAACCACGGAAACGCTTGGTACTCTAGGGGAAAGATATTTTATGAAAACTATCAGGATAAAGAGACAGGACTTTCTACTAAGGTTTGTTTTTTAACTGAAAGAAGTAAAGTACTTCTTACTTTTCCGTGCATCCCAACTTCACTTTATATTGAGGTTGAGCCAGGTAATCATGTTTTTGGAGATAAGATAACAGTATGAAGTACCAGGTTGTAACTTTAACTCAAGTTAGCGATAAAAAACAAAAGCTAGTTATACCAGCCACCTCTACTGGACATGCAGTTGGCTTTAAATCAGTTGAGTTTGGTGAAGTTGTAGAAAATCCAGATCCGTCTACGCCACTACTCAAGTCTCACCTTAAAGATTTAGCCCATTTATTAGGCATGTTAGCTTTAGAGATTAACTCTATGGCTATGTCAAACTGAACTAATCCTCGCGTTTGCTATCTTTGCATAGTAAGTATCAAGTTCAAACCCAATAAAGTTAAACCCCTCTAGCTTTGCTGCCTTACCAGTAGAACCACTTCCTGCAAATGGGTCTAGAATAATTCCTTCTCTATGAGTTGTTAGCTTGCAAAGGTATCTCATCAATTCTGTTGGCTTGACTGTTGGATGTATGTTTCGCCTTTGAGTCTTTCTAGGATTTCCACTTCCTGTTAACATTGATCCATCTACTGTTGCGCTCAAGCTGCCTGTTCGCTGCAGCGGGAAATCCTCAAGCCCTTCATCTCTATCTTTTGCTGAGGCTTTAGGGCAGTAAAAATAACTAAAGGTGGTATCGTCATCCGTTATCACATTAGAAGGCCACCTGTTATTTACCCTACAGTCTTGTATATTCAAAGCACCTGTTTTATTTTTGGTCATGCAAACTTGTGCATTGTCTTTAGAGGGTTTTTTTGCCACTACTATAGGCTCGTATGCAGGCTTTAGTGCAGTTGACCAGCCAGAAAACTCATCTTTAAGATTTTTACCGTGTGGCATTCCTGTGTTATAAATCCACATAATACAATCTTTAATTTCAAATCCTGCATCTTCAATAGAAACTGCCAGCCTATGGTAAGTTCTCGATGCCCCAAAAGCTAAAACGTGACCACCTGGCTTTAGCTTAGCGTATAGACTTTTCCATAAATCAACATCAAATGCTATTCCTGAGTTGTCCCAGCTTTTTCCAAGCATGCTTATTTCGTATGGGGGGTCGGTGATAATAGAATCTATTGAATTGTCGTCTAAGAATTTAATTCCTTCTCTGCAATCTAGGTTTTCTACTTCGCATCTCATGTAATAGGTATAAAATAGTAGAGTATAATATTTTGTATTATGTACAGGGTAAGGACAAGGAAAAGTTTAGGTTTTTTGAGAAAATCAGTGACTTACGTCACTTTTTTATTGGCGGTAGCTTGACAGCAGTTTCATCTCGTGCTAGAGTATTGATGTCCCGAACAGGATACAAACTAAAAAATAACGAGGAAAACAAATGTTAACTGCCTATACTTCTGAAAAGGCTCGCGATCTTGCTATGATTAGTATTTACCAAGCTAAGCATCTTACGCTTCAGCAGCTTGGGGACCTTTTTAACTTGTCTAGGCAGCGTGTTCACCAAGTCCTTCAGAATTACAATGTACCAAGGAAGCCTAGGGTTCTTTCTGAAACTAAAGAGCGGGCTATCGATCTGTTTCTTTCTGGAATGAGCATCGAAGCAGTTGCCAAGGAGATCGACCTCGGCGTCGAGTCTACGAGGATGATCCTCAAGCGAGCTGAGGTTTCCCGTAAAGATGGTACCTTCTTGTCCAAGTATCCCTCAGACGTTAGGGACGGTATTTACACGGCTTACCGCGCTGGTATGTCTACTCTTGAGATTGCTCGTAAGCTTGATATGCCGCAAAGCACCGTTTACTCTCTGCTAAAGAAGGCTGGCATGATCAAGGTCAGTTGACAGTAGCTTTTGACACGAGCCGACTATCGTGATATTGTTTTCTTAAGTCAGGTGCCCCTCGTGGATGCGGTTGGTGGAAAAGTGGCAAGGTGAGATTGGTTCAATCGCTGTCAAGTTTGGTTTTTTCGTGGACCATTCCTGTCTCCTTACCCAATCTCCGCCTGATTTATATGGAAGCCTCGTCTAACGGTTAAGACTACCTGCTCATAACGGGTCCAATTTCGGTTCGAATCCGAAGGCTTCCACTTTAGAAATCACCGCCTTTTAGGTGGTGATTTTTTTTCTTATTATAAGAAAGATTGTATTTCAAAGCCATGATAGATAGAATTATTTTTTCACACCTTATTCGTAAGATTTCTGCTGAGGAGCTACCAGATAGCAAACTTAGCGATTTTCAGCAGGTCGGTAATCAAGCTGGTTCTCAGCCTGGTGGTTTTTTTAAGCATAAAGAAACCGGTGAAGATTTCTACATCAAGCGCCCAAGGACTGAAAACCACGCTAAAAACGAACTTTTAGGTGCTAAGTTATACGAACTAGCTGGAGTAAGGGTCCCAGAGACTTCATTAATTCATCTAGATACTAATGACCTTTCTGGCTCAAGCAGAGTTGGTCTTATGTCTAAGATCGTCCCTAATCTTAAGAAGATACGTGGAAAATCACCGCGAGATGTTCAGGGGGTTTTAGACCATTTTGCTGTAGATGCCTGGGTTTCAAACTGGGATGTCGTAGGTTTGGATTTCGATAACCTACTACACGACGACAAAGGTGCAGTAAGGGTTGACCAGGGTGGAGTACTTCTTTATCGCGCACAAGGAGAACCTAAGGGGCATCTGTTTGGTGATGAAGCTATGGAAATTGATAGCTTAAGACAGCACCATATTAATCCCAACAGTGCTTCCGTATTCGGTAAGCTTTCAGAAGATGACCTATTTAAGGGCATTCAAAAAGTATTGAATATACCAAATGAAAAAATTACAGAAACGGTCATGCGGTTTGGTCCTGGTACAGAACAAGAAAAAGCTGAACTAGCTAAAAAACTAATAAGCCGTAAAGAACACCTCAGAGAAGTCGCTTCGGAGCTTGGGCATGGAGAAATCTCTAAGTCAGGTTCAGCCTATCGCATCTTTGTAGCTACTCAGCTAGGTATCGGAAAAAGATAAGCATTACCCATTGACATTCTCCTAATTTTTTGCTACAGTTCTAGCATAAACAGGAGGTATAAATGTTTATTGACGGTAATATAGTTAAGGGCGGCGTATTCGGTGCTGCTGTTGGCGATGCTCTTGGGTTTCCTTTTGAATTCAAGAGGCGTCATCAAGTAAATGCTATTTCAGCAGGCGGGCCTTCTTCTTACCACTACCTGGGGGGTTGTAGTAAGGGAGAAGTAAGCGACGATACTTACATGAGTATTGCTGTAATTGAAGGAATCAAGGCTAATGAAACTAACCTTGAAGTGACTAAGAAGCGCTTTCAGGACTGGTTGCACTCAGATCGCTTCTGGCCCTCTGTTCCAGGAATCACTACATATCTTGCCCTAAACGATGAATGCGCCGTACCCTCTGAAGGAAACGGTGCCTGTATGAAGTCTCATATCTCAGCTCTTTTTATTGATAATACACTTGAAGCAATCAATCACGCCATAAATGTCGCTAAGGTAACTCATCTTAGTGAAGAACCTGGCCATAATGAGGCAGCGGTAGCGCTGGTAGTCCTTGCTACTAAGTATGCAATAACAAGGCCAAGTAATCCAACACTTACTGAATTTATTGAGTTCTCAAGGCCCTGGGTGGCTATGATGGAAAATGACGTTCAGGACTACTTTGAGAAAAACCTTGATCAGCTTTCTTCCATAAACCTTGAAGAGACAAATGAAGTATCTGGTTGGAGTGTTGATACAGCTAACTACGCGATTAGAGTTTGGCTGTCCAGCCCTGATGATTTCGTAAAGGCTGTTCAAACTGCCGTATTGCTTGGTGGGGATACGGACACCGTAGCATCAGTCGTTGGCGGTATTGCCGGATCTTATCTTGGATTTGACGCAATACCTAGTCATCTTATTGAACCGCTGAACGTTAGAGAAGAACTTTTTAGCCTTCTTTAGATATTCCAAAGAACAGAGATCGCTTATTTCAAATACTGACTTAAGTGGTCTCTGTGCTTTTGTATAAGCTCTTCAAACTGATTTGAATCTAAAGATATGAGATTGTCAAATAGCTTCTCGCTCTTAGCCTTAATTTCGTTGAACTGATCCTGATTTTGTTGGGCTGTGATGTGATATAAATGAAATACTATACCAGGAAGGTAAGCTGAACATTTGCCTGTGTTAATTGCTTTTATTGACGCTGCAGAGTCCTCAGGTCCCCATCCTTCAAAAGATTCGTCAAATCCACCAAACTTATAGTAAAAGTCCTTTGTTGTAACAAAAGAGCCACCGCATAAAGGCGAAGGTATTACATGCGCTGAAAACTTTTTTTTCAGCACTGATAAGTCTGACCCGAAAAACTTTTCTGAATCTGGTAGGAATACCCCTAAAATATAAGGAGTAATAAGGTCAAACTCGCCATTTCTGATTAAAGTTGCACAGTTCCTTATGCTGATTGTCTCCAGAAGCAGGTCGTTATCACAGAATATAACAATATTATTAGTAGAGTTTGCCCATCCGAGGTTTAGCATTTTTGGCTTATTTAGTCTACTACCTTGAAAATCTATTTTTTTAACTAGTTTACTTTGGTAGGTTGGCTCGTATTCAAACTGCTCCACAACTAGTATTTCAGAACCTGGAAAGTTGCTCCTGTAGTAATGAACAACTGACTCTAAGTTAATCCTTCTTCTAAAATCTTTTTTATGGTCCTTGTGCGGTATAATGAAAGTTATTTCACTATCGCTTACAGGGTTTGATAAGTTGAGACTTTTTAGTGCCTCAGTTGTTATTTTTGGAAAACAACGGTAATGTGGTACATGGCAACGATCCATTTTCTAAATTACTGTATTCCTTTTTATAAAACTTACACATAAAATAATAAACATTTGAGTTTTATAACTAGATTAAATTGACTTGACCGCAGCCAAAATTGATAGTAGTATAAAACTATGAACATCTTTCAGCAGTATGCGTCTAGTGTTGGCCTTGACTTAATTAAGGCTTGCGCTGAGGGTAAGATCAACGCAGAGGACGTTGGACTTAGCCCTGCTCTTAATGAAGTATACAAAGACCCTTCATTTGTTGCGCTTTTCTTGAGTACCGGAAAAATCACCCTTGAAGAGGCAAAGCCAATTCTTTTGATGAGGGCCGAAGAAAATTTAGACTTTGTAGTAAAGTATTTTTGTAATGGTTGGCTAACCAAAGATGAGCTTAAGTGCGCTATCGAGAAGCATACCTCATCCAATCCTTTTTCACTATTTTTTTTCCTGGAGTCAAAGATAATTGACTTTAATGATAGTGTAAAAAAGGATTTGCTTGACATTCTAAACAAAAAGCCAGAGTTTGTTGACATGTTTCTTCGAAAGGGTTGGATTACTGAAGAAGATCACAAGCAATTTTTACTGGATAACTTTCCTGATGGGGCTTTCATGGACGGACTTATCGGCTTTTAGCTATTTTTTGCTAAGTATTCATTTACCCTTGAAAGTATAACTTCTATAGCTTTACGAAGCTCCGTAATCGTTTCCGTAAACTCTTTATCTTCGCCCATCCACCTGGCTGTCTGATTAAAGTCTTTAAACCTATAACGAATAAGATAGATAACTTTTTCGTCACGGTTTAGCTCGTTAAATGTAGTAAAAGATAGTCTAACTTTATCAAGGCTACCTAGGTCTATTGGAGATTTCGTCGCATATGAAAGTAAGCTGTACAGAAAACCGCATAAATATAGTGATCTATAGTAAGCAGCAAGGTTTTCGCTTTCTCTTTTGAGAGTTACAAAGTTATCTTGGCCATGTAGTTCAATGTACTTACTTGGCGATACAAAGTCAGGTTTTAGATACTTGCTTTCCAATAAACTGAGAGCTTTGTAAGATAAAATGACTAAATCATCTAATTCAACTGAATAGGATTTCATCTCATCTATTCGCTGCTGTAAAATTTTAAAATCAAAGTCTGACATCAATTGATTATATGCTTCAGTCAAATTAATTTATGCTGTAAAATTTAAATATTTAACCATAGAGCCTTCTATAATAGAATACAATCCGGCATAGCTCAGTTGGTAGAGTGTCAAACTGTTAATTTGAACGTCGTAGGTTCGAGTCCTACTGCCGGAGTTCAAAATAAATGTAGACGTTAATAAAAACTAATATTAACTTCTACATTTTAAATGTATTTTTTAATATTAGACTTTATTGAGCTACTAGAGATATCTAAAGTTCTAGGTAGATATAATATTTTGCATTTGCTAGATAGAAAGTCGAATTTTCCTTTCCAATCATCGCCCATGGCAAAGATATCTATTTTATACTTGTCTATGTCTTCGACTTTTTGTTCCCAGCTAATTTCAGGAAAAACATAATCGACATATTTTAAAGATCCTACTATATCCATTCTGTGTTCAAATGGTATAGTGCAGGTTTTTCCTTTTTTATTGTTGAATTCGTCGGTAGATATTCCTACGCATAAATAGTTATCGATACTCTTCAAGCGTCTTAATAAATTAAGGTGCCCTATATGGAATAGGTCAAGACTCTCATACAGTAAAAGTAGAAATAATAAGCAATTATAAACTGCAAAACTTCAGCAACTAACCTCTTCCGTAATCACTATTAAAAAGTAACCAGGAGGTTTCGATGGGTATCTACAGACAAGGCGATGTTTTTCTGATTCCAACAATCCAGGAGCCGACCAAGGCAATCTCTGAAGAACGCGAGAAGGACGGGGACATTATCCTTGCTCACGGTGAGGTCACTGGACACGCTCATCGCATCCAGGACAAGAAGGCGACAACTTTCTTCCTCGACGGCAAGCGGTATCTTCTGATAGAGTCACCTACCGATCTCACCCACGAGGAGCACGCGACCATCACGTTGCCAGCCGGAAGCTACGAGGTCCGCATTCAGCGCGAGTATACCCCCGACGAGATTCGGAACGTGGCTGACTGATATGATTACTGAACTCTCTCAAGAGCAGGAAACCCTGCTCAAGTCTTACCACAGTCAAT
>Ga0194129_10005204_pt1 | contig 16748 bp, 17 predicted proteins | sample TA2KigCa35mmetaG_FD_150862 | JGI IMG/M metagenome (GOLD analysis project Ga0194129, IMG submission 150862) | Freshwater microbial communities from Lake Tanganyika, Tanzania - TA2015038 Kigoma Deep Cast 35m | ecosystem: Environmental > Aquatic > Freshwater > Lake | place: Tanzania: Lake... | reverse complement strand
CCAGCAGCTGCCAGCCGGTTCCCTGCAGCAGGCGCAGGGCGCGTTGTTCGGCCCAGTTGCCGCGCCGCTGGCTCGCGCTGATGGCCATTGCTGCTGCGGTGCGCTTCAGCTCTGAGCATTCCCCTGGAGGAATCACTCGCCGGGCAATTGGCCGCGCAGAGCCCGCAGGCAGTACTTGCAACCACCGGTGGTCACCAGGTGACGCTCCGGTGTGATCGAAATCCAGCGCACCGGATGCTCGCGGCAGCGGATCTTGATCGGGGTTTTGAAGCTCTTGTAAACGATGGCGCTGTAGTCGTAGCGATCACCGAATCGGGAGCGGGCCCGAGCCAGAAAGGTGTCTTTATCGATCGGATTGCCCATCGCGAACGCTCGCTGTTCGATCCGACGACCCAAGGGGCTGCATCGTTCGATGCATTGCCGCGGACATTAGGGGAAGCTCCTCGCTGCGTTGGTGGTGATCGCGACAGGCTGCTTAGGGTTGGCCGACCCGAAGCCGATCCGATGGGCCGCCTGCTGCGTCCGCTGTTCCAGCGCCTGCTGATGCCCGTGCTGGCGCTCTGGCTCCCAGCAGCCCTGCTGCTGACGCCGCCAGCCGCTCATGCCGCCATGGATGTGGCCAAGCAGGTGCTGATCGGCCACGACTTCGCCGGCATGGATCTGCGCGGCGCCACCTTCAACCTCACCAACCTGCGCGAAGCCGATTTCCATGGCTCCGACTTGCGCGGCGCCAGCCTGTTTGGAGCGAAGCTCCAGGACGCCAACCTCTCCGGCACCGATCTCACCGACGCCACCCTCGACTCAGCGGTGCTTGACGGCACCGACCTGCGCAACGCCGTGCTCGAAAACGCCTTCGCCTTCAACACCCGTTTCAACAACGTGCTGATCGAAGGCGCCGATTTCACCAACGTGCCCTTCCGGGGTGATGTGCTGAAAACGCTCTGCGCCAGCGCCAGCGGCACTAACCCCGTGACCGGCCGCAACACCCGCGACACCCTCGAGTGCAGCTGAGGAGAGCCACCCCATGAGCTTTGACGCCCGCAGCCTCGAGCGCCTGCAACAGTTGGGCCGCAGCCTGCCCAAACCGCTCCCCAAGCCAGAAGCGCCCGCCGCCGCCGAGGCGCCAGCCAGCCAGAAACGGCACCGGGTGGAAACGGAAACCGACCCCCAGGCCCTGTTTCGCGAGCTGATGCAGGTGAGTCCCGATGGCAGCGTGCCGCCGCACCTGCTCGATCGCCTGCGCCAGGCAGAAGCGGATCAGCAGCGAGCCCGCCAGGCCGAGCAACGCCAGGCGATGCAGCGCCAGAGCACGCCCCAGGGTCAGGGCCTGCAGCCCCGCGGCGCCAGCAACGAACTGCGCCCCAACAGCCAGCGGCGCGCACCGGCCAGCAGCGAGGAACTGGAGCTCTACACCGCCTTCCAGCAATTGCTTCTGGAAGGCGACGATGAGGACTGAGAGGAGGACTGAACCGAGCGAACCCTCAGGGCTGGAGCACGGTGATCTGAGTGGGCTGATTGAGCGGCATCACCTTGATCGCACCACCATCGAGGGGCAGCTGGTCAAAGTTGAGGCTGCGCAGGCTGGGGTTGTCGTACGTCTGGATGTAATACACGAGGTTTTTCTGATCCGCCGCCACGCTCCACTATGTGATCTCGTAGGTGGTGGTGGAGCCGGCGCCCCCGAAGGCGCCACCGGGCGGCAGCATCACGCCGCCGGGCGGTAGATCGAACTGGCCCAGGAGGCGGAAGGCGGTGCCCACCTGCTGCTGGGTGGTGAGATTGGTGGGAGCGAAGCGGCTCAGCGTGAGCGCGCGGATGAAGCGGGAGGTGGAAAGAAAGTCTCCCGGCAAACCATGCAGGCCGGCACCGGTGCTGGCGGGCGGCAACTTGAGGCCATTCACGCTCATCTCCGCCGGCGGCATGGCGCTGAGATTGGCGTAGTTCCCTGCGGCCGCCAGGTGATACGGGAACGGCGGATCGTTGGTGAACACGCCGGTGGGGTTATCCATCATGGTGAGCTCACCATTGATCTATTCCACAGCGAGGCTCTTGCCGCTGCGGTCGTGCAGGGTCATGTGAATCGGCAACGGCCCGCCGAAGGCCGGCACACTGGCGCCGTTCACGAGGATCTTCGGCAGACCGCGCTTCACCTCATCAACCGTGGCGAAGTTGGTGAGCACGTAGGTGAGCAGCTGGGCGCTGTTGATCGAGCGCTGGGTCTGGCCCGCCGGCACCGCCTGAAACTTGGCGTAGCCGGCGAAATAGAGGAGTCCACCGGCGAGGCCCTTCTCGTTCATGCCATCGGGAACGATGTCCTTGAGGCCAAGGGCATTGAGGCCCACCACGGCATAGCGGCTGGACCAGGCCAGGCCATTGCCGATCTTTCCATCGGGGCCGTTACCGCGCAGCGGCGTGCCGCGCTGGATCAGCACCGCCTGGCTGTTGAGCGGCTGACCGAACTCCATCGTGCGCCCGTAAACGCGGCCACCATCGGACCCCTGGAGCACGAAGCTGGTGCAGGCCTGAGCCGGCAGCCCCTGCCCGCCCAGGAGCCCCACCGCCGCAAGCGCTCCAAGGGCGCGCCTGCGCCATGCCGTTGCCTTCGCCATCCGCTTCACCACGAGCCTCTTCTGCTGCGGATTCTGACGAGAGCGCCCGATCCCCGCCACCGAAGGATCTGGCGGAGCCCCTGTCCGCAAGCGGATATCCGCGGATATCCGGCCACCGAGACACCACCGAGACACCACCAAGACAACCATCCACCCAGCACGCAGACCAGTACATACGAACTAATCTGCACGGGAGCTCGACGGGTGCGCCTGTGTCACTCCTATCGATCGGTGCCCTGCGCGGTCAGCGCCGCCCTCTGCGGCTCCCCCTGGCCAGCAGCACTGTGGCCGCCGGCTTCCCCAGCCCCGCCGACGACTACATCGATGTGGGCATCGATCTCAACGAGGCGCTGATCCGCCACCCCAGCAGCACCTTCTTCCTGCGGGTGAGCGGCGATTCGATGATAGATGCCGGCATCCAACACGGCGACCTGCTGGTGGTAGACCGCAGCCTGGAGGCCCGCCCTGGTCAGATCGTGGTGGCGGTGCTCGATGGGGCGTTCACCCTCAAGCGCCTGGCACGCAACCAGGGCCGGCTGCGGCTGGAGGCCGCCAACAGCGCCTACCCACCGCTGGAGCTGCACCAGTGCGGCGACGTGCAGATCTGGGGCGTGGCCATCCATGTGATCCACTCGCTCGGGCGCCATGGCTGATGTGCTGGCGCTGATCGATGCCAACAACTTCTATGCCTCCTGCGAGCAGGCCTTCGATCCAGCCCTGATCGGCAAGCCCGTGGTGGTGCTCTCCAACAACGACGGCTGCGTGGTGTCGCGCAGCAGCGAAGCGCGGCAACTGGGCATCGGCATGGGTAAGCCCTACTTCCAGATCGCCGGGCAGCTAGCCAGTCACGGTGTGGTGGTGCGCAGCTCCAACTACGCCCTCTACGGCGACATGAGCCAACGGCTGATGAGCAGCCTCGAGCCGTTCGTGGCGGAGCTGGAGGTGTATTCGATCGATGAAGCCTTCGCCCGGCTGCCGCGCCCGCGCCATGGCGACCTCAGCGCCTGGGCTGCAGAGCTGCGCAGCCGCATCCGCCACAACCTCGGGCTGCCGATCGCCATTGGCCTGGCCCCCAGCAAGGTGCTGGCGAAAGTGGCCAACCGGATCGCCAAGGGCGATCGCTGCCACGCCGGCGTGTTCGATCTGGGCCGTGAAGTGAACTCCGACCCCTGGTTGGAGCAGACCCCGGTGGAGGAAATCTGGGGCGTGGGCCGCCAGCTGGGCCGCTGGTGCCGGCTGCGGGGCATCGCCAATGCCCGCCAGCTGCGCGACATGGCCAGCGGCGAACTGCGGGCGAAGGCGGGGGTGGTGGGGCTGAGGCTGCAGCTGGAACTGCAGGGGGTGAGCTGCTTGCCCTTAGAGGAGGGCCCCACGGCCAAGCGGGAAACCTGCGTGAGCCGTAGCTTCAGCCGCCCGATCACCGATGCCGGCGAGCTGCGCCAGGCGGTGGCCAGCTACGTGGTGCGGGCCGCCGAAAAACTGCGCCATCAGCGGCAATGCAGCGGCCGGCTCACGGTGTTCGCCCGCACCAGCCCGTTCAGCCCGGGCTTCTACAGCCAGGCCGCCGGCACCAGCCTGCCCGTGGCCAGCAACGACACAGCCGTACTGCTGCAGGCAGCCCTGCCCCTGGTGGCGCTGATCTACAGGCCCCACAAACGCTTTGCCAAAGCCGGGGTGCTGCTGCAGGACCTGCAGAGCCAGGAGCAGCTGCAGCACCATCTGCTGGCACCGCTGCCGGAGGCAGAACAACAGCGTCGCGCAGACCTGATGGAGCGCATCGATGGCCTCAACCGCCGCTATGGGCGGGGCACGGTGCAGTGGGCCGCCTGCGGGCTGACGCCCGGCTGGATGATGCGGCGCGAGCAGCTCTCACGCGCGGCCACCACACGCCTGGCCGATCTACCCACAGCCTGGGCCCGCTGAGGCTCAGGGCTGGCCGTACTTCTCGAGGCTCTGCTTGGTGCAGAAGGTTTTGGCCTGCTCGATGCTCTGGCGGTTCTTCACCTTCTCCACCACGCAGTTGCAGGTGTCAGCCACCATGCCATCAGGCGGGGTTTTGCCGGCCTTTTGAAAGTCCTCGCGCATGGCACCGGAGCACTTATTGAGGATGATCTGATCGATCATGCTGGCCGGCGCGGGAGCGGCGAGACCAGCCGCAACAGCAGCTGCCAGCAACGACGCGGTGCTGCGAAGAAGGGAAGACAAGGGCATCGTTGTGTCTTACCAGAACTGACGGCGATCAGGGTCAGGCCGTGAGCGAATCCGCTTGCTCCTGCAGCACATCTTCAAAGCCGGCGCGGCGCTGCTGATCGAGGTGGGCGATGTGCTGGCGCTCGTTGTAATAAAGCTCCTGAAAGCGCAGGGCATCGCCGTTGAGATCGGCGAACATCGCTTCGATGCGCGCTTCCATATCAAGAGCAGCGGGCTGGAGGACGCGGCTGGGATCGCCATCGCCAGGAGGATCAGCCGGCGCATCGGCCGTTCCATGGCCCGCCTCCAGAAGGCGGGCAATACAGCGCTCAAGGGTTTCCAGGCGCTGGGCACTCCAGGCATTGAGCAGATGCCGGCAGCGCTTGAGGCTGCGCTGGCGCTCGAGTGAAGCCGTCGCCCCCCGCAGCTGCAGCAGGGGGTTGGCCAACGCCAAACGCTGCACATCGGTGGGCTCCAGCAGCGGAGTGAGCCGCGTGAGCAAATCGGAAGGAACCTCCGCATCGCTGAGCAGCAGCTGATCGGAGAGCAGGCGCGGGAGATCCAGATCCGCTAGCTCCACGCCCGGATCCATGCCGCGGTTGATCGTTTCAAGGCGGCCCACCCCCAGGTTGTCCTCCTCCAAGGCGCTAATCGCCGCCCAGAGCTGACGGTGGTGGGCGATGGCGAAATCATCGAGCTCGCGCCGGCGCAGCTCAGCGCGGATGGTGCCGCGGTGCGTGGGGCAGTGCAGATAGAGGCGCAGCAGCTCAGCTTCCGCGCGCTCGCGCAGGCCCGCCTCACCGGGCTGCTCCCAGCGCTGGGAGCGGCCATGCCACCGCTGCCCTTTCACCTGCTGGCGCAGGTCGTCTTCCAGTTGCAGAGCCAGGCGCGCTTGGCCGCCGCTGAGGCGCTCGGCCACCTGCTGCAGGTAACGGGAGCGCACGGCGCTAGCGGGCAGCTTGCCCAGCAGCACCACCAGCTCACTCACCGCCTGCTGGAACTGATCGGAGCGGGCCAGATCGCGATCTTCGAGCACCTGATCGATCTGCCAATCGAGCCAGAGCGGCGCTTGATCGAGCAGGGAGCGGTAGTGGCCGGCGCCGTGTTCCTTGAGGAATTCGTCGGGGTCTTTGCCGGCGGGCAGGTGCAACACCCGCAGCTCCAGCTGCCCCTGCAGCGCCAGCTGCTCCACCTCACCGATGGCCCGCTGGGCGGCGCGCACACCGGCGCGGTCGGTGTCGAAGTTGAGGATCAGGCGCTTGCCATCGCAGCAGCGGCAGAGCTGGGTGATCTGCTGGCTGCTGAGGGCGGTGCCAAGGGCCGCCACCGCATTGGTGATGCCGGCGGCATGCAGGGCGATCACATCGAAATAGCCCTCCACCACCACTGCTCGGTCGTCCTTGCGGATGACATTCACGGCCTTATCGAGGCCGAAGAGGTGTTTGCCCTTTTCGAACACCTCCGTTTCCGGAGAGTTCAGATATTTGGGTTCGCCGCCATCGAGGCTGCGGCCGCCAAAGCCGATGATCCGGCCCTGGCGATCGCAGATCGGGACCATCACCCGGTGGCGAAAGCGGTCGTAGAAGCCATCGCCGCCACGGCGCGGCACCACCAGGCCAGCGGCCTCGAGCAAGTCGGGGGCAAAGCCTTCCACCTGCTGGAGGTGGGAGAGCAAACCATCCCAGCGCTCGGGGGCATAACCCAGACCAAAGGTCTCGAGGGTGGTTTCGCTCAGGCCCCGCTGCTCGCGCAGGTAGGCCAGGGCGCCTGCGCCCTCAGGGCTGCGCAGCTGGCTGCGGAACCAGCCCGCCGCCATCGCCAGCACCTTGTGCAGCTGATCGCGGCGGGAGAGCTGCTGGCGCAAGCGCTCCTGCTGGGGCCCCTCGAGGGTTTCCACCGGCAGCTGATATTTGCGCGCCAGCTCCAGCACCACATCGCTGAAGCTCTGGCGCTGCAGTTCCATCAGGAACTTGATCGCATTGCCGCCGGCTCCGCAGGAGAAGCAGTAGTAGAACTGCTTCGCCGGCGACACCGTCATCGACGGCGATTTGTCGTCGTGGAATGGACAGACGCCGACAAATTCGCGGCCTTTCTTTTTGAGCACCACGTGCTCACCCACCACATCAACGATGTCAGCGCGTTCCTTAACGGCCTCGATCGTGCGGGGGTGGAGGCGAGGAGCAGACACGCTGCGCACGCGGGTGCGGCTTCAGGATGGCAGGGCAGCCCTGTGGATGCTGTCCAGCGCCGTCAGTTTCAGCTTGATGGGCGTGTGTGTGAAGGCGGTGGGCGACCGCATCCCGGTGGCGGAGGTGGTGCTGGCCAGATCGGCGGTGAGCCTGCTGCTGAGCATCGCGATGCTGAAACAGGCGGGGCTGAACCCCTTGGGGCAGCGGCGGGACCTGCTGGTGCTGCGCGGGGTGATCGGCACGGGCGCCCTGCTGTGCGTATTCGCGGCCCTGGCGCAACTGCCGCTGGCGCCAGCCACGGTGCTGCAGTACCTGCAACCCACGTTCACGGCTTTGCTGGCCTGGCTGCTGCTGCGGGAGCGGGTGGGACCGCGGGTGCTGCTGGCGGCGTTGCTGGGCTGGCTGGCGGTGGTGCTGCTCAGCAATCCAAACGACTTAATGGGCTTGCTCGGCCCCATCAGCAGCCGCTGGCTGGAGAGCACCGCCACGCCCCTGCCCCTAACCGGTGTGATGCTGGCCATCGCCGGTGCGCTGCTCTCAGCCTGCGCCTATGTGAGCGTGCGGGCGCTGGGGCGCACGGAGCACCCGCTGGTGATCGTGTTCTATTTCCCGCTGGTGGGGCTGGTGCTCACCACACCGCTGGTGCTGCTGCAACCGGTGTGGCCCACGGCCTGGGAAGCGCTGGCTCTGGTGGGAGTGGGGCTGTTCACCCAACTGGGGCAGCTGGGAGTCACCAATGGCTTGCTGGGCATGCCGGCGGCACGGGCCACGGCCCTGAGCTACGGCCAGGTGCCGCTCGCGGCCCTGTGGGGCTGGTGGTTTTTCGGGGAATCGCTCGATCCCGACACCGCCCTGGCGATGGCGCTGGTGCTGGCCGCCACCCTGCTCAGCCTCAGGCGATCGGCAAAGGATCGATGATCCAGTCCTGGGTGGAACCATCGCTGCTGCCGCTGGGCCGCGCCAAGCGCCAGCTCTGGCCTCGTTCACCCCGCTGCAGGTAGAGATCGAAGGCGCTGTCCACGCGGATCGGATCACCCGGCAGACGCCAATCGAAGCGGCCGGTGAGATGCAAACCCTTGCTGCCGCCAATCGGGATGGCCTGCTGTGATTCCACCCGCACCCGGCTCACCTGGGGCATGCCGTCGGCCGGGTTGAGCTGCAGGGCCTCAGCGATCGAGCGCTGGGTGAGATCAATTTGCAGCGCAAGCGCCGAGAGCAGCACCTTCTGGGAGGGTTGCGCGCCACCGCAGGCGCTCAGCGTGAAACTGAGCACCACGCAGAGCAACAGCGCCACAACCCGGCGCAGCGCTGCCAGCAGCGGGGATGGGGTTGTCGGAGCGGGCAGCATGGGGGGCATCAACGGTGCTTCCATGATCGGCTGGCTGCAAGGGCAACTCGCCGATCGCTGGCAGCAGGCCAGCCGCTGCGGCTTGCTGCTGGTGTGCGGCGGGGTGGGCTACGAGGTGCAGATGCCCCGCCGCCAGTGGGATCGCCTGGGGGAAGCAGGCAGTGCCCTGAGCCTGCACATTCATCAGGTGATCCGCGAGGACGCCTGGACGCTCTACGGCTTCGCCAGCCGCGCCGAGCGGGATCTGTTTCGCGAATTGGTGGCGGTAAGCGGCGTGGGGCCGCAAATGGCACTCGGACTGTTGGGGCAGCTGAGCTGCGAAGAGCTGGTGCGGGCGATCGTGCAGGCCGACCTGCGGCTGCTCACCCAGGCGCCGGGGGTGGGCAAACGCACGGCAGAGCGCCTGGCGGTGGAATTGCGTACCCGCCTGCAGGAGCGCTTTGGCAGCAGCAGCGATCCAGACGACACCGCTGATCTGAGCCTCACGGCCAACGCCGCAACGCAGACCTTGCCCAACGCTGTGCGCGAAGAGGTGAGCCTCACCCTCACGGCCCTTGGCTACGAAGCGCTGGAGATCAACCGCGCCCTACGGGCCGTGGCAGCCCTGCAAAGCCCTGAGATCGAAGCGGCCGATGACTGGCTGCGGGAGTGTCTGCGCTGGCTCTCCCGCGGCCAGGCGGCATGAGGTTGGGGTGACCACGAGGCGGTAAGTTGGATGTTTGCACCGTCAGGGCCAGACGCCGCGCATGTCGCTCGACACCACCAAGAAGCAGGAACTGATCAACGCTCATCAGACCCACGGCACCGACACCGGTTCTGTTGAGGTTCAGGTGGCCATGCTGAGCGAGCGCATCAGCAAGCTGAGCGGACACCTGCAGAACAACATCCACGATTTCTCATCGCGGCAGGGTCTGCTGAAGATGATCGGCCGCCGTAAGCGTCTGCTGAGCTACCTGCGCAGCAACAGCGAGCAGCGCTACGCCACCCTGATTCAGAAGCTCGGCATCCGCGGCTGACGATGGCAGGCAAGGGGAAGAACCGCTCCAGCGGCGGCGGTGGTCTGGGACCACAACCCCCTGCCAGCCTCAACAAGACCAGGGCCAAGGCCCAGCAGACCATCCCCGACTACGTGGCCAATCGCATGGCCCGGCGTGTGGCGGTCGCCACCGGCATCCCCAGCATTCTTGGGATGTCTACCTTCGTGGCGAGCTATCTGCTGGTGAGCAAAGGCGTCTTGGATATTCCCCCCGGCATCACTCTGGTGGCGTCAGGGGGATTCTTCTTGTTGGGCCTGGTGGGGCTGAGCTACGGGGTGCTCTCCGCCAGCTGGGAGCCGGATGCCGGCAGCCTGCTGGGAATCGAGCAGATCGGCCTGAACATCAGCCGCCTGCGCAGCTCAATCAAGCGGCCACCAGCGGCGAGCTGAGGCGGGCCCGGAAAGCCTGAGCAGTGAGGCTGCTGAGCGCGGCCTCGCTGTCGCGCACGCAGAACTGATGGCCCAGGCGCACGAAGCGTGTCTGGCCGTGGTGGCGCACCATCGCCACCACCGGTACCCGCACACCGGCGTCGTCTTTGTCGGTGCGGTGCTGGTTGAGGCATTCGCGCAGCTTGTGCTGAACAGCGATATCGCTGGCTTCACTGCCCTCCAGCTCCACCAACAGCACCTTCAGTTCATCAATCACGCGACAGTCGTCGACGATCAACTGCACCTGCTCATCGCGCCGATCCACCGAGGCCCAGATCAGCAGGCGCGCATCCACCATCAGGAAATCCGCCAGGCGGGCGTAGGTCTTCGGGAAGACCACCGCCTCACAACTGCCGCTGAGATCCTCAAGCTGCAGCACCGCCATGCGATCGCCTTTGCGGGTGGTCACCGGCCGCAGCCCAGACACCATGCCCACCACACTCACCCGCGCCTTATCGGCCTGCTCCTCCAGGCTGCCCAGGCCCACCGGTGAGAGCAGCTGCACAGGCCGGGTGAGCTGCTTGAGCGGGTGATCGGAGAGGTAGAAGCCCACCAGCTCCTTCTCCAGCCGCAGCTTTTCGGTAGGGGGATAGTCGGGCACGGGGGCCGCTTTGGGGGCCGTGCTCAGATCACCGCCAGCGGCCGCAGCCGCCTCGGCATCGCTGCCACCACCACAGAGCAAATCAAACAAATTGCCTTGGCCGCTGGCGCGATCACGGGCGCGGGAGCTAGCCCAATCCACGATCAAATCGAGATCAGCCATCAGTTGGGCGCGGTTGGCGTTGGGCTCCAGCGCATCGAGGGCACCGCAGTGAATCAGCGATTCCAGCGAGCGGCGGTTGAGGGTGGTGCCGGGGATCCGGTCGCACAGATCAGCCAGGGAGCGGAAGGGGCCATCGCTGCTGCGGGCCTCTAGCAACGCCCGGATGGCGCCATCGCCAAGGTTGCGCACCGCTGAAAGGCCAAACAGGATCCGATCACCTACAGGGGTGAAGTCGATCCCCGACGCGTTCACATCCGGCGGCATCACCTCGATGCCCATCGCGTTGCAGTTGGAGATGTAGCGCTGCACCTTGTCGGTGGTGCCGGCATTCACCGTGAGCAGCGCCGCCATGTAGGCCACTGGGTAGTGGGCCTTGAGGTAGGCGGTTTGATAGGTCACCGCGCCGTAGGCGGTGGAATGGCTCTTGTTGAAGCAGTATTCGGCGAACAACACCATCTGCTCAAAGAGTGATTCGGCGATCTTGGGGTCAACGCCTCGCTCGGTCGCACCTTTCACAAAGATGCTCTGGTGCTTCTCCATCTCGCTTTTCTTCTTCTTACCCATCGCGCGGCGCAGCAGATCGGCTTCACCGAGTGAGTACCCAGCCAGATCCTGCGCGATCCGCATGATCTGCTCTTGATACACCATGATCCCGTAGGTCTCCTGCAGGATCGGCTCAAGCTTGGCGTGGGCGAAATCAATTGCCTCACGGCCGTGCTTGCGGTTGATGAACTTCGGAATCAGGCCAGCATCGAGCGGACCCGGGCGATAGAGCGCCAGGATCGAAGAGATGTCTTCCAGCGATGAGGGCTTGAGATCGCGCACGATCTGGCGCATGCCGCTGGATTCGAGCTGGAAGATGCCCTCCAGATCTCCGCGGGCCAGCAGGCCGTAGGTGCCGGGATCATCCAACGGCAAAGCATCAGGATCCACCTTCTGGCCTGTACTCTGCTCCACCAGATCGATGGTTTTATCGATCATGGTGAGGTTTTTGAGGCCGAGGAAGTCCATCTTCAGGAGCCCCATCGACTCCACGTCTTCCATGAAGTACTGGGTGATCACCTGGCCGTCGTTGTTGCGCTGCAGCGGCACCACTTCATCGAGGGGATCAGCAGCAATCACCACACCAGCAGCATGCACACCGAAGGTTTTGTTGGTGCCTTCGATGCGCATGGCCATATCCACCCAGCGCTTCACCTGGGGATCGTTCTGATATTTCTCGCGGAATTCCGGCGCCGGTGATTCCTCACCGATCATCTCCTTGAGCTTGGCGGGTTTGCCGCGCACCACCGGGATCAACTTGGCCAAGCGATCGGCATCGCCATAGGGGATATCGAGCACACGAGCCACATCCTTGAGCACGGCCTTGGAGGTCATGCGGTTGAAGGTAATGATCTGCGCCACCTTCTCTTCGCCATAGCGGCGGGTGACGTACTCGATCACCTCACCGCGGCGCTCGATGCAGAAGTCGGTGTCGATATCTGGCATCGATTTGCGTTCCGGGTTGAGGAAGCGCTCGAACAGCAAACCGTTCGTGACTGGATCGATGTTGGTGATGCCCAGGGCATAGGCCACCAGGGAGCCTGCGGCCGATCCGCGGCCAGGGCCCACAGGGATCCCGTTTTCACGGGCGAAGCGGATGTAATCCCACACCACCAGGAAGTAGGTGGGGAAACCCATCTGCTCCATCACCTGCAGCTCAAAGGTGAGCCGCTCGCCGTACTCCGGCGTGAAGGCCGCGTTCTCTGGAAGCTGCAAGCGAGCGCGCAGGCCCTGCTCGCTCACCTCACACAGATAGCTCACCGGCGTGTGCCCCTCCGGAATCGGGAAGCGGGGCATCTGGTAGCGGCCGAGGATGTCGTAGTCCTCCACCTTCTCGGCCACCAGGGCGGTGTTGGCCACGGCTTCAGCCACCACTTCAGGCTCGAGGTGATCGGCAAAGAGGCCGATCATCTCCTGCTCGCCCTTGATGTATTCGGTGCCGGTGTAGCGCAGGCGCTTCTCATCGGTGACGAGCTTGCCGGTGAGGATGCAGAGCAACGCGTCGTGCGCTTCGGCGTCGTTGCTGGTGAGGTAGTGGGCGTCGTTGGTGGCGACGATCGGAATCCCGAGCTCGCGGGAGATGCGCACCATCTCCACGTTCACGATCCGATCTTCCGGGGAGCCGTGGTCCTGAATCTCCAGGTAGAAGTCGCCCCCGAACACGCCTTGATACCAGCGGGCCACATCCCGGGCCACATCCGGGCGGCCACGCAGGATCGCCTGGGAGATCTCACCGCCCAGGCAGGCGGTGGCCACGATCAACCCCTCGCTGTATTGCTCGAGCGTGGGTTTATCGATGCAAGCGCGCGAAAAGATGCCACGGCCGCGCATGCCGCGCAGGTGGCTGATGCTGGTGAGCTTCACCAGGTTGCGGTAGCCCACCGCGTTCTTGGCCAGCACCACCAGGTGGTAGCGGCGTTCCTTCTTGGGGGGGTTGGGGTCATCAAGGGAGCCGTTGATGACATACATCTCGTTGCCGATGATCGGCTTCACCGAGGTGCCCTTGCACAGCTTGAGCAACTCAATGGCGCCATACATCACACCGTGATCGGTGAGAGCCAGAGCCGGCATCCCGAGCTCCTCAGCCCGCTTCACCATCGCCGGCAGCTGGCTGGCCCCATCGAGGAGGCTGTAGTCGCTGTGGTTGTGAAGCGGAACGAAAGCCACAGGCGGTGCTGCAAGGTTGAAGCAGTAGCCCAAGGCTAAGTGGCCACCACCAGATTCAGGGCCTGAGCACCGGCTTCACCGGCAGCCAACCCCAGCTGTGGCGTTAAGGCACCAGGGCAGCAGCCGGACGGCGCTGCATCACGCGGGCGGCCTGCTCGTAGTGCCACGCCACCTGCAGCAACCGCTCTTCCTGCAGCACGCCTGTGATCAATTGCAGACCGATCGGAAGGCCGGCGCCATCAAAGCCGCAGGGCAGGCTGATGGCGGGCAGGCCGGCCATGTTGGCGGGGATGGTGAGCAGGTCGGCGAGGTACATGGCGAGGGGATCCTCGCTGTGGGCGCCGAAGCCGAAGGCAGTGGTGGGGGAGGTGGGGGTGAGCAACACATCCACCGACCCAAAGGCGCGATCAAAATCGCGGCGGATCAGGGTGCGCACCTGCTGGGCCTTCTTGTAGTAGGCATCCACGTAACCGGCGGAGAGGGCGTAGGTGCCGATCAGGATGCGGCGCTTCACCTCATCGCCGAAGCCTTCAGCGCGGCTGCGCGATGTCATCGCGCTCAGACTGGCGGAGGAGGGATCGTCAAAGGCGGCGCGGTAGCCATACTTCACACCGTCGTAGCGGGCCAGGTTGGCCGAAGCCTCCGAGGGGGCGATCACGTAGTAGGTGGCGATGCCGTCGTTGAAACGGGGGCAGCTCACATCCACCAGCTCACAGCCCAACGCCTCAAGCTGGGCGGTGGCGGCCATCACCGAGGCCTTCACCTCCGGGTCGAGGCCCTCGGCCTCGAAACACTCGCGCACGATGCCCACCTTCAGGCCCGCCACGGGCTGTTGCAAAGCAGCGGTGTAATCAGGCACTGGGGCCTTGAGACAGGTGGAATCGCGCGGATCCTCACCGGCGATCACCTGCAGCAATTCAGCCGCATCGGCCACAGTGTTGGCGAAGGGGCCCACCTGATCGAGGGAGCTTGCGAAGGCCACCAGGCCGTAGCGGCTGACGCGGCCATAGGTGGGCTTGAGGCCCACCACACCGCAGAACGCTGCGGGCTGGCGGATCGAGCCACCGGTGTCGGAGCCGAGCGACCCCACGCATTCACCAGCGGCCACGGCGGCGGCGCTGCCGCCGGAGCTACCGCCTGGCACCTTCTCGATGTTCCAGGGGTTGCGGCTGGGCCCGAACACCGACGTCTCGGTGGAGCTGCCCATGGCGAATTCATCGAGGTTCGTCTTCCCCAGGAGCACCGCACCAGCTCCCCAGAGCCTGGAGGTAACGGTGGATTCATAGGGAGGCACGAAGGTCTCCAGCATGCGGCTGGAGCAGGTGGTGCGCACCCCTTTGGTGCAGAGGTTGTCTTTGATCGCGAGGGGCACACCGGCCAAGGGCGGCAGCGCCTCACCCGCGGCACGGGCCGCATCAATGCGATCAGCGTCGGCGCGGGCCCGCTCAGCCGTGACCTCGGTGTAGGCGTTGATGCTGGGTTCAACCGCCTCGATGCGGATGAGGTGCTGATCGGTGAGCTCGCGGGCGGAAACCTCGCCGCGCTTGAGCTGCTCGCGCCACTCGGCGATCCCCATCAACCCTGCTGCAAATCCAGGGGTTGACGCTATCAGTCGGCACTGATGGTGAAAGGCTCGCCGCGGCGGGTGCGCAGCAGCGTGTGGTTCACCTCAACGGCGCCTTCACTGCGCAGATCAGCCAGGAAGGGAGGCAGGGCCTCCTCCAGGCTGCTGCGCCGCACGTAGGGCCCGAACCAGTAGGTGACATCGGGCTGACGCGTCTCCACCCGCGCCCACCAGGCCAGACCAAGCCCATTGGCAACGCTGCGCAGGGGCTGGAACAGGGTGGTCATGGGGCGGTGGGAAGTGGACTCATTGTGGCCGTGAAAGCGGCGAACGCAGCCATCAGAGCTTGATATCGCCAGAGAAGCCGTCGGCAGCGCCGGGTGCCATGGTCAGCACAAGGTCGGGCTGGGGCTCCGAGGTGGCATCAGGGGCCTCGAACTCAGTGTTGCTGTGGCCGCCAGCGAGCTCGTTCACCACCTGGTCGACCACCTGCTGAGCAGCTTGCGTCTCCTCAGCACTGAAGGCATCAAGCTCATCGAGCTCTTCCACTTCGTCGACGGCTGGGGCATCAGCTACAGCAGCGGTGGCCGTGGTGACCAGCGGTGTTGAGGGAATTTGCGGACGCACGATCCGCGGCGCGGGAGCCGAACCGGTGATCTGCTTCATCCAGCCGCGGCGCGCCACTTCGTAGAGCACCATCGCGGTCGCCACCGAGGCGTTGAGGCTCGGGGTGGCACCCCGGAGCGGAATCCGCACCAGCTCATCGCAGTGCTTGCGGGTGAGCATCGAGAGGCCCGAACCTTCTGAGCCGGTCACGATCACCAGGGGACCATCGAGATCGGCCTCGCTCAGAGCCACACCGGCTTCACCAGCGAGGCCGATCACGCGGTAACCCTCTTCTTTGAGCATTTCCAGGGAGCGGTTGAGGTTCACCACCCGCGCCACGGGCAAATGCTCCAGGGCACCGGCAGCCACCTTGGCCACCGAACCGGTGAGCCCTGCGCTGCGGCGCTGCGGCAGCACCAGGCCATGGGCGCCGAGGGCTTCAGCGCTGCGCACAATCGCGCCGAGGTTATGGGGGTCGGTGACCCCATCCAGCGCCATCAGCAACGGCGGTTCGCCGATGCTGCGGCAGCCATCAATGAGGCTGCCCAGATCAAGGGTGTCGGCGGCAGCGGCCTGGAGCACGATGCCCTGGTGCACGGCTCCATCGGTGAGCTGACCGAGGCGCGCCCAGGTGACCTCCTCCACCAACACACCGCCGGCTTTCGCTTCACGCAGCAATTGCATGAAGCGAGGCTGGAAACGCATCTCCGGCGTGCACCAGATGCGATGGATCGGGCGATCACTCTCAAGAGCCGCTTGGGCAGCATGGCGACCCCAGATCAGATCGTCGGCCGGGCCGGCATTGAAACGCTCGGATTCGCCGCTCGGGGCATCCACAATCAGCGGACGGGAAGCGGCTGGCTGATCGCGCTCACCCCGCAGAGGGCGGCGATCAGAGCGGCGATCCTGGAAGGAAGGGCGCGCGCCAAAGCGGCCCTGGCCCTGGGGACGCCCCGGCCGGCGCTCGGTGCGGCTGCCACTGCCGCGGGCCCCATCAAAACGAGGGCGGAAGTCACCAACACGGCGCTCAGCGCCAGGACGATCAGCACCGGCGCGATCGGAAGAACTGCGGTCAGAACCACTGCGATCAACACTGCTGCGATCGCTGCCGGAGCGCTCGGCGCTCCAGCGATCAGCACCCGGGCGCTCAAAACGAGGCCGGTCGCCACCAGGGCGGCGGGCCCCATCGAAACGGCGCTCGGGGCGCGCGCGATCGCGATCACCAAAGCGCTCCGAACGCTCACCGCGCTCAGGGAGCCGGCCAAAGCTGGGGCGATCGCCTCGCTCGGGCCGATCACCACTCTC
>Ga0194129_10005203_pt1 | contig 16752 bp, 12 predicted proteins | sample TA2KigCa35mmetaG_FD_150862 | JGI IMG/M metagenome (GOLD analysis project Ga0194129, IMG submission 150862) | Freshwater microbial communities from Lake Tanganyika, Tanzania - TA2015038 Kigoma Deep Cast 35m | ecosystem: Environmental > Aquatic > Freshwater > Lake | place: Tanzania: Lake... | reverse complement strand
GGAAACGGTAGGCGTGAAGGTTTGAAAAGTTAGAACTATATGACAATCAGCAGCCGAGCTCCTGGGAAGAAATTCTGGAGAAGGTTCAGAGACTACGGTTAGCCTAAATCGAAAGACACGGTAATGATCCGACAGCGCCCAACACCAATTTGGTGATGATATAGTCCAAACTTCGTAAATAAGTGAGCACATCAGGAGTCGGTACGCAGGCTCGTTGGTTAATTCATGGTTTGGTAAGCACAGGTAAGTATAGTTTTCGCTGTTTCGGGGGAGCTGTAAAACACGACAACTATGAAAGCACAGTTGTTAATCAAGATTTTATTATAAAACCGACAGACGGATTTGGCGATAGAAATTTGTTACGTCAAACGTTGGTTCAACTTAGACCCGATGCTCTTTTGTTATTTACCGATCCGAGATTTTTTATTTGGGTTTGGGAGATGGCCGACGAGATACGTCAAATTTGTCCTATAACATATTGGCATTTGTGGGATAATGATCCATGGCCTGATTTTAATAAAGTTTTATATGAGTCAACTGATCTTATTAATTGTATCAATTGGCCGACATATAAGATGATAAAAGAACATTTTCCCGACAAGACGAACTATATTCCTCACGCCGTTCCAAAAGACTTGTATGCTCCGTTGTCCGACGACGTTGTAAAGTCTTTTAGAAAAAAATTAGTTGGCGCCGAAAAACAAGATGATTTTATTGTTGGTTATGTCTCTCGCAACGCTCGCCGCAAAATGCCTAGTGACATCATAGTTTCATGGAAAATTTTTCTTGATGAACTTGAAAAGAAACATGGTCATCGTAAAGCGACCCTAGTGATGCACACAGAACCCCTAGATCCAGAAGGTCCAAATTTATATCACGTCGTTGATACATTACGAGTGCAAGATAATGTGATATTTTCAAAGAGTAGAGTAACGTTCGAAGAAATGAGTTTATTATATAATTCGTTTGATACCATCGTCAATCGCAGCGCGAATGAAGGTTTCGGTCTACCTACTCTTGAATCAATGATGTGTGGTAAACCAATTATTGCTATTAAAACAGGCGGATTAACGCGCCAAGTCGAAAATTTAGAAACAGGCGAGCAGTATGGTGTTGGAATGGATCCCGAAGTAAGGTCTTTGGTTGGAAATCAAATGGTTCCATATATCTACGAGGACTTAATCTCTCACAAGACGTTGGCCGATGCATATATGAAAATTTACGATTTAGGGACAGAAGGTAGAAAAGAATTAGGAATGAAAGCGATGGCCCATGCACATAAAGATTATGATATTAACCAAATGGTAAAGCAGTGGGATTACACGCTGTCTACCTGCATACAGAATTGGCATGACAATAAACCAGCTTTATGGACGCATATGGAGATTTGAAATGAAAAAAAAAGTAATAGTAAGAGGTCCTGCGTTAACCCAATCTGGATATGGAGTTCATTGTCGTCAGATAATAAGATGGTTGCTTTCACGATCCGATATTAGCGTAAAATTTCAAATTTTACCATGGGGTGATACACCATGGTTGCTTGATACGAAAATGTTTGATGGAATGATCGATAAAATTGTAAAAAATACAATTGATATTGTCGTTAAACCACACGAAAAACACGATGTTTCATTTCAACTACAGTTACCCAATGAATGGGATCCCTCGATCGCGAAATTTAATGTTGGTATGACAGCAGCGATTGAAACAGATGTTTGCAACCCTAGCTGGATCGACGATTGTAACAAAATGGACCTAATAATTGTTCCATCGGCACATGCTGCATCAACTTTAACTCATCACAAGCATTTGAAAAAACCAGTAGTTGTTATACCTGAGTCTTTTGTTGATGAAATTTTCTTGTCTGATGAAGAATTACCAAAACTACCACGTTTTTCAACAAATTTTAATTTCTTGTTGTTTGGTCAAGTTACAGGTGATAATCCATTTAACGATAGAAAAAATATTTTCTTCACTGTAAAATGGTTATGCGAGCTGTTTAAAGACGACAAAGATGTTGGTTTGATTATTAAAACAAATTTAGGTAGAAACACGAACATTGATAAGAACAAGACAATTAAAGTGATGCAGAGTTTAATACGAGAGTGTCGAAAAGGTGAATTTCCAAAAATTCATTTATTGCATGGTGACATGACTGACGCCGAAGTAGCAGCATTATATCGACATGATCAAGTAAAGGCGTTGATATCTTTAACGAGAGGCGAAGGATTCGGATTACCAATTCTCGAGGCTGCTGCGAGTGGTCTTCCAATCATTGCAACAGGATGGTCAGGTCATCTAGATTTTTTGAAAAAAGGTAAATTTATTACTATTAATCACGAGTTAAAAAGCATTCATCAAAGTAGAGTAGACGGTAAAATATTTTTACCTTACATGAAATGGGCAGATGTATTCGAAGAAGACGTAAAGAAAAAAGTTGTTAAATTCAGATCGTCATCTTCTATACCAAGGGAATGGGCAAAAGAATTAAGCGAAATTATCAAAACAGAATTTAGTTTTGATGCCGTGTCAAAAATTTACGAAGAAAAAACAAAAGAATTTTTATGATATTAATTGTAGTTTTAACATTATTGTGCGGAGTTATTTCTACCCTTTTATATTTTAGTGTTAAAAAAAATCTTCAATTTTTAGAGCAACAAGAAGAAATGCTTCAATTGCTTGAGACTTGTTTACAAGATTTAGAAATCTGTCGTAAGAAAATCGATCAAAAAGTGAAAATGGAAGTTTTTTCTGACGATGAAATTGTAAAAGAATTAGTTGACGACATTAAACAGACTCGATTTACTGTAGCAATTATCATAGAAAGATTAACTAATGAAAAAGAAATAATACAACTGATGCAAAACAACAAAGATATCTAGGAAGATTCTCTAATGGAAGAAAATGAAATAAAAAAAGAAAAAATACAAAAAAAAATCGATCCAGTAAAGATGTATTTTAATTCCGATACGCAAGCTGCGATTGTTGCGTTTCAAAACTGTAGCGATAAAAAAGAAAGAGATAATTTATACGTTAAAGAGATATTGCCTGCATTTGAAAAATTAGTAGAAAATCTTATTAATATTCATAAATTTGCCGGTCTGTATGATTCATACGAAGATTTAAAAAATGATTGTGTAAATTTTCTTTTTGAAACTATTGGTAAATTTGATGCTGTTCGTGGCACCAATGCTTTTTCTTATTTTAACGTTGTCGCAAAAAATTGGTTGATTATTAAGTCTAAACAAAAATCTCAAAAAACAAAAAGGAATATTTCACTCGACGATCCTAGCGTGCTTTCCGCGCGCGAAAAAAACATAGTCGAAGAACATAATATGTTACCGTCACAAGATTCGTTATTTGATGATCTTAGGTCTGTAGAATCTATTACAAGTATTTTATATACTATTAGAAAGATTGCAAAAACTGAAAACGAATTAATGTGTATAAATTCTATTATTACGATATTCGAGAATATAGACGACATCGATCTTCTTAATAAAAATGCAATATTATTGTACATGCGCGAACTTTCAGGCTTAAGTCCGAAGCAATTGACAATGACGATGCAAACGATAAAAAACTACTATAGAAAAGTAAAAATAGAACACCAAAAAGACGGTTGACATGCAAACGATATCTGAAAATTCAGAATTAAAATTAGAAGAAAAAGTAAAAGACTTTTCAAGTCTTCTCGATCAAATAGAGGGGCTATCCGATAAAAAGAAAAAATTATGGAAGGAAATATATGAAAATGCAATATATGATCGTCAAAACGCATATGTGCTGTTTGTAAAATTAGTAAAAATCGTAGAAGATAAAAGCACAGAACACGCAGTTCATGGTCGATCATTGGCGTTATATATTGAAAAAATGAGTAAAGCCAACGATCAATTAATACGTCTGGCAGAGTTAGTTTCAAAAGCCGAAAAAATTAATGACGAAATAGATTCTGAAGAAATGTTTAGGAAAATTAACGGATAATGTCTACTGAACAAAAAATTTTAACGGCTCTTGCAGAAGGAAATTTATCGAAATCCGATCTCCAGTCAAAATTAGCGACAAATTCATATTTTTCTCATTTTTACCAGATGGTAGTGTTAGAAGTAATCTCAGATCCAAATCAAATAACAAGAGAAAAAGTTGAATATTGGAAAAACGTGTTAAAAATTGGATTATCTTGGTCAGCGAAATATTTGGATGCACCGTTGGTCGAAGACGCGAAAAATTTTCCAAGAATTTTCCCAAGAAATACAGTTATCGTACAAAAGAAATTAGATTCAGATATAGGTTTAACTCCACCGACCTTTGCACTACCATTTTTTCCATCGCACATGTCTCTTCCATGTAAGCCTGGAGAGTTAGTTTGGGTTATGTATGAAAATCCTGACGCGGGTGGAGAAAAAATTCCGTATTGGATGTGTAGCGTCGTTCAACCTCACTATATTGATGATGTAAATCATACACACGCTCCTATGGCATTACGACAGGTTAATTTACCTAAAAGCGCGCCAGCAGATCTAAAGATGCCATATCAGTTAAGAAACGGAGCGATACTACTAGGTCAACAAAACGAAAAATTTATAGACGAAAAAGGAAATCCTGTTATCGTGTCAGATGAAAAAACTAAATTTTTATCTACGAACGATATAGACGTTTTTGAAAAATTAATTACTACTACAGACGCCTCGAAAGTTTCAGTTTATGAAGCAGTACCAAGATTTTATAAAAGACCAGGAGATGTTGTCTTAGAAGGTAGTAACAATTCGCTAATCGTCTTAGGAATCGAAAGAATAGGACCGCTAGGATTGTATGAAAAAAATTTTTTAACCACCAAAAAAGATAGTATTCCTATCGGTAATTCTCCAAAATGGCCGTCGACAGATTATCAATACGGGGCTGGTTGTATCGACATCGTTGTAGGTCGAGGTTATACGACAGAAACAGGCGGAACTGCGAACATCGAAGTAACAAAAATAGCTGATCCGAAGGTAGCTTTAAAAGAGGAGATTGATAAGTTAAACTCGCCTGTTAACGAAGGTGATCCTGACTTTATTAATGATAGAAGTAGAATTTTAATATCGCAAAAATCGTCTCCTGATACTAACTTTAATTTATCGGAATATTTTTCTACTGCGTTAGGCGCACCCCAAGACATAAAAGATACAGACGCCGGCGATGCAAGCGTCGTCATTAAATCTGATAAGATTAGATTGATCGCTCGATCGGACATATCTTTTATCGTGACAAATTTTACGAATGCACAAACGAGTGAAACGAGTAGAATAAAAGAAGAATATAAAAATGAATCAGATAAATACGCCGAATACGCGTCTATAACGATAAAAAGTAATGGCGATATTGTGTTTACTCCTTCGGAAAAAGGTTTAATCAAATTAGGGGGTGACGATGCAGATAAAGCAATATTGTGTACAGATAATCTATCTATAAAACCGACTGCAAAAGACGGAAAAGTAACGGGTCCTCAAATAAAAAAAGAATTAATAGGTATTATTACAACCGGCGCCGATGTTATCGGTACGGGAAAACCAGCACAAGGCACGTTTGCAACTAAAATATTGGTAAAATAATATGCCTGAGCCTAATGGTATAATGGTACATGCGCAATATCTAACTTCTGATGAAAATATTCGAGGAGGCGCAGCAGAGTTATTTTTAAGACACCGCGACGACATAATAGAAGAAAAAGGTTACGAAGGTTTACCAAATAAAGAACTAATACGCGATAAATCAGAGTACCCTACTTTTCACTTAAATTGGATAGAAGGAATTGTCACATCATGTTTAAAAATTTTAAATCATGCAGGTGCGGTTGCTGGCGATTTGGCGCCACCTATTACCCCAAACCAGCCACCTCAACCTGGTCCAATATTCGATCCGACAGTAGCATTCAATCATATTAGCAAAAATCCAGCGGCAGGTGTAGCGCCGCCTCCTGCAACAATTGCTAATATTATAAAATACTTCGGTTTACCAGGCGATATCGCCGGTGGTAAACAGACTGCAGCCACAGAAATGGGATTAGTAAAACCGGCGCCGCCGGCCGACCCCGTTATGTCTGCAAAAGTTGCTGCGTTCGACGCGGAAATGGCAACAATCACTAGTGGACCGCAATACCAAAAAAGAAATCCAGACGATTTTATACCTTCTGTTCCTAGCGATGAATTCGCCGATTTAAACTACGGCGAATCAGAATTATCGGTAAAAAGTAAACAAGAATTATTGTTTACAAGCGTAGTAAATGCGTTCGATGAATTGGTGATTCAGATAAAAGCATCACCATTAGTTCATTTATTTCCGATATCGACGGGAGTTGATGGCGCCCCCGCCAAACCAAACGTGGGGCAACAAAAACCAGGTCCAGGATTAATTCCTATTTTTACGGCGGCCGAACTGGCTTTGAATAAAGCAGTACCAGATCCTACCAGCAGTACGGATGAAAATGCTATTTCGAATATCGTCAATTTTGAAGCGCTAAAAAGATTTTTGATAAAGCCCCTGTATTTAGCGGCAATCGGTGTCGTGTTCGGTTCTAGCGAAATAGGTTTTGTGAATTTGATGGGCGACGTAGTCCCCGATGCGATCAAAACGCTTAACTCAGATTCTAAATTCCCGGATCCAAAACCTTTAAGATTGACTAGCGATCAACAAGAATCACAAAACGCAGAATCTAATGAAATCCAAGACTTCGACGACGGTGCAAGAAATAATGTTCCCATAAATAGAAATAGGCTTGTTGTTGAAAAGCGGTTTTTGAACGTAGGAACTGGAATAAAAAACGAGATATATCAAAGGATTAAAGAGATAGGTAGTAGATTTATTTCCAGCGGAGAAGCTAATGATAACGCAGACGATAATCACAAAGGTTTAACTGTCATGTGCGTTCTATTCCACGAAACCGGGATGGATCCCGGCGCAGGTAATAGAAAGAACCCCGGCGGCCAGCCCGAATACATTGGGTACAGTCCAACTGACCAGTTCAAAACCACGGACGCACTAATTTGGGGAGGAAATATAGCGATAACTGGTAAAATCGCGACGTCTTTGACGAAACGACAGTTTCAAACATCGCCAATCATGGACCCCAATGGTAGCTCAGTCGAACAAGGCATGGATTTGATGAAACAGTTTGAATACTATGAAGAATTTTTGACGCGAAATCTTGCAGTAATGGGAGCAAAATTTGTAGGAACAAATGAGCTTTTGATGTCTGGCGGTCGAAGGGGGGTGACAGTCGGTTTTTACCATGGTCCTGATCCACATGTTGAAAATAATCTTAGGGGGCCACTTAGACAATATTTATCGCTAAGAAACGATGAGCGGACCGAGACGAATAAAAAAGAAGACGGTCATATTTTAGAAAATTTTTTACCGGAAGAATTTGGTGGAAAAAAAGGGAAAGGAGCGTCGGGCCATTACGGTTATAAAGAACCTCGTTATTATATGCAAACGCCATACGACTTATACGGCTTTCATCAAGGCGTAACGGGCGCCGGCGATCTTTTCGTCCGTGCGAACGTGGGCGACGACGCCGAAAAAAAACACATTATATTATATACGATGGCAGTTAGAAATATAGAAGGAATGGCAAAAACGAACGAACACATTCCTAGATATATGAACGCAGTCGGTATGAGCAGCATAGACTGGAAAAAAGTTGGCGTTGTAGGATTTTCGAAGTACGTCGGCAGCACAGGAGAGACTTTTAATAATTTTCCCAGCAAACCTTCGCAGTGGTATAGCGAAAATAAAGATGAAATTCAAGCATTAATACAAATTTATAACGCCAGGAGTAACTTGAAATAATAATTATGCGTAAATGGGCACGTTAAGTTTTAAAAGTGTTGGACGTACTGCACAATCGATCGAACAAGAAAGCGTCGAATTCAAACAAAATCCGATTGGTATAAAAACGCCGTTACAGTTAAATTCTATCGACGGTTTTTTTGAGATGCATTATTCGTTAGACGACCAGTTAGCTGACAATTTAAAAAATTTATTATTGACAAATTTTGGTGAAAGAGTCGGTTTATACGATTATGGTGCAAATTTAAAACCCTTGACAGTTAATTTTAGTTCACAAGACGATTTTGATGCTGAGGCCTTGACAAGAATATCTAGAGCTATCTCACGATGGATGCCCTTTATTGAACCGGTAGATTATGTCTCTGAGATTGATAGGTCGGAAAATTTAAATACTGCTGTAATTAAAATTACTATTGGATACAATATTGAAAGTTTAAGTGTAGAACAAAGAAAAATTCAAATAGTTTTATATGTAATTTAAAATGACCACAGATAGAAAAACACAGTTAAAACAGTCGCGCGAGCGAAGATACGTAGCTAGAGACTTCGATTCTTTTCGCGCTACGATATTAGACTATGCTCGTCAATATTTTCCAGATAAGATTCAAGATTTTTCCGAATCATCGGTCGGTGGATTATTCATGGATATGGCTGCATATGTTGGTGACAACATGTCGTTTTATTTAGATCATCTTTATAATGAATTACACTTTGAAACAGCAGTTGAGCCTGTGTCGATTGAAAGAGCAATTGTAAATTCGGGTGTAATGATTAATGGAGCGGCTCCTGCGACCGTCGACGTAACGGTTTACATAGAGGTACCTGTAGCCGAATTAGACGATGATGAACCCGACATATCGCTGCTTCCCATCATTAAGGCCGATTCGGTGTTTTTTTCGCAGAATTCTGTGTCGTTTAATTTGCTAGAAGACATCGAGTTTTTAGTAGATTCTGGCGATGGAAATTACATTTTAAACCCCAAAGTACAAAAGAAAATTGGTAACACAAACACATCAGGTCAAGTTACATCGTATGTGTTATCATTGTCTGGGCTATGTGTTTCAGGTACCACCGCGACTGATACATTTAATATAGGCGAATTTATACCATTTAGAAATTTGACATTATCTAATTCGAATGTTACTGAAATAATTAACGTCTTTGACGAAGAAGGTAACACTTATTATGAGGTCGGCGCATTGACTCACGATGTCGTCTATAAAAACGTCTTGAATACCAATAGCGATAATAATCTTGTAAAAGATGCCCTAAAAGTAATACCTGCTCCGTATAGATTTATTAAATTCACTACGCTTTTAGATCGCAAAACTTCTTTGACGTTCGGTGGTGGAGACGCAAACGCGCTCGAAGATGACATAATCCCAGATCCTTCAGAGTTCGCGATAGCTACGCCATATAGCAAAACGATGTCTCGAATACCTGTTAATCCAGAAAAATTGCTGACTACAAAAACTCTTGGTACTGCAGCTGCAAACACAACGTTGACAGTTAATTATCGTCACGGTGGCGGGTTGAGTCACAACGTAACCGCAAATACAATTACCAGCGTCTTAAGATTAGTAATAGAGTTTCCAAAAAATCCCAGTATTAATCTATCGACGGCTGTTAGAAATACGATCGAAGTCTCCAACGTCGACCCTGCGGCGGGTGGAGAGGACGCGTTGGCAACAGACGAATTAGTTTCGTTAATTCCAAGCGTTAAAAATTCTCAGGAAAGGATAGTAACAAAAGAAGATTTATTAGCAAGAATTTATACTATGCCTTCAAATTTAGGTCGCGTTTTTCGTGCAGCTATTATGTCGAATAGTAATAATCCTCTATCGACGCAGCTTTTTATAATTTCGAGAGACTCAGATTCAAGACTCGCGCAATCCCCTGATTCTTTAAAGATTAATTTAAAAAAGTATTTAAATGCGTATAGAATGGTGTCAGATGCTATCGACGTATTAGACGCAAAAGTAATCAATCTACAATTAAAATTTTCTGTTGTTGTAGACCCATCGTTAAATCGAAATAGTTTGTTAGCAATTGTTTTGTCGTCTTTACAGAATAAATTTGATGTTACTAAGCTCCATATAAACCAACCGATCATAATATCTGAAATAGTTAATGCGATATATGCAGTACCTGGAATTATTGCAGTTGAAAATATTCAATTTATTAATGTAAACGGTGTAGTGAATAATCGACAATACAGCAATGAAAAACACGATATTAAAAATTATACTCGTAAGCAAATGATTTTTCCACCGTCAGGTGGAATATTTGAGGTGCGATATCCTGATGTAGACATTATAGCTAAGGTAGCAGTTTAATGTTAAGAATATTAAAAGCGAATAAGGATACTTACATCACCAACAAGTATATTAATGGTGTTCCCGCCGTTAGTGGTAATGTCGGCATCGCAGGAACGTTAGATTTATTTAAGTTATACGGTGTTACTGTAGTAGTTTCGGGTAGCGTAAGAACACCGAAGACTGAACTATCAAGAGCACTATTACATTTTGATCTCGATCCTTTGCGCACACTTGTAAACGATGGTCGCGTTGATGTATCGCACAGTAGCTTTAAGTGTTTTTTGTCGTTAAAAGACGTGTACGGTGGTCAACCGACTCCAAATGATTTTACATTAGATGTTTTTCCTTTGTCTGCATCGTTCGCAGAAGGAATTGGAAAAGATGTCGTTTATTATTCCGATATTGATAAGTGTAATTTTTTATCTGCATCCTCAGAGGCAATGTGGGGTGGAGAAGGTTGTACGTTAGCTTGTTTTTCTACTGGTTCTGGCGATTATATAACAAGTTCTGTTACAATACCAAATACTAAAATTTCGCAAACCTTTGTAACAGGTACTGAAGACTTATTGATAGACGTAACAAATATTGTTTCGGCAACCATAAAAAGAGATTTACCTGATCAAGGATTTAGATTGTCGTTTAATTCTACAATCGAATCCAATACCAAAACTTATTTCGTTAAAAGATTTGCGAGCCGTCATGCATATGACGAAAGTAAACATCCAAAAATTATCGTTAAATTCGATGATTCAATATTGGATGACACTTCTAATTTGTATTTAGATTCACCGATATCTTCTAGTTTGTTTTTGTACAATTATGTGCATGGTCAATTAACTAATTTAATTTCAGGAACAACAAACCTGACAGGATCCAACAATATACTGTTAGAATTACAAACAGAAATAACAGGAACAGGTAAATACTCGTTGTATTTTACAGGTTCGCAACATAAGTTTGGAAGTAATTTTGCGTCGGGCATTTATTCGGCTTCGATAATTTTACCTTTTACTAACGCAAATATAAAAAGAAGTTACGAATTGTCAGGATCTGTCACGTTTACTCCTATTTGGACGTCGTTAGATAGGACCGTTACTTTCATCACTGGATCAAATGTAGTTGCAAAAGCGCCCGACAGAATATCGTATAGACTAAATCCGAGAAGATATAATGTTAATGTAACTGGTATTACGAATGATTATTCTCAAGATGAAGAAGTTACAATGAGAGTATATATTTTTGATGAAAACGATCCGCAAATAATTGCAAAACGATTGCCTGTTGAAATACCTAGTATTTCACTGCGTAATGCACATTATGCAATACGAAACGTCGCGACCAATGAGTATGTCGTTCCATTCGATACGACTTATAATTCAACTAAGATAAGTAGCGATTCGAAAGGCATGTATTTTAACTTTCACACATCGGCATTAACACCGTTGAATTTATATACAATTGATATAATGCTCGTAGTCGATAATTTACAGCAGAAGTATTTAAACGCTTCTCAACCATATAGAATCATAAAAATTTAAAGCGATATGGCAATAAAAAATACGCTACCCTATATACCTGCATTTTTAAAATCAGCGGTGTCAGATACACGACCCGCTCAATTGACTTTTTCCGACGTGGTCGGCGAAAGCTCTAATATAGCAAGTACATCGTCTTTTAAGTATGATCCTTTGAGCTACGGATTAAAGTCAACTCAGCAGTTAAACGTAGATTGGTCTAAATTTGAAAATCATACATTTTTTTCATCTGCCGAAGTAAAAACCAATGTTGCGTTTGATCAAATTATAAACGGGTTTCCGTTTGACGGTAGTAAAAAAGAAGTTGAGTCTTTTATAGATAAGTTAAGCGGATTCGAAAAGTGGGTGTTTGATAATTTTCCTTTTTTTGCAGGACAGTTACACCTGTCTGGTACGCAGACTTCAGAGACGCTTCCAACTAAAGGCGTGTATGTTACTGTTAAAGACGTAGCAGGATGGTTATTTCCAGCGTTGGCTAAAAATAATTCTGGTCGACCTGTTTTAAATCCTCCGTCTAATAAGTCGTTTACAATCGAGTTACATACGTACATACCCGATATAACGAATAGTCGACAGGTTATTCTTCAAAAGCAATCTAGCGATAAATTAGAAGGTTTTACGTTTCATCTCGAACCTTCAACCACGAGTACTGTTACGGGGGTTTTTAGTATCGTCTCGGGTTCTGTCAACAATCACGTCGAAGCTACCTTGACAAAAGGTAATTTTAATCATGTTTGTCTTACGCTAAACAGAGACGCAGGGCCGGATTATCTTCAATTTTTTATTGATTCGAAAATTGCAAACACGAGTAAACGTCAAAAAAAAATAGAAGAGTTAACTCAACGTTCGAATCTATATATCGGCTCTGGCTCGTCGTTTTATGTTACAGGAACTTTATTTACGCCTGAACAAACTTTTAGTGGTAGTCTAGATGAATTAAGAATATTTCATTCGACGAGAAGCGAAAAACAACAGCAACTATACGCGACAAAAGGATTGTATTCGTCCGACAGTTTGAAACTGTATTTTAGATTTAACGAGCCTTCGTCGTCGTACACAAATACGCTTAGCGATACTGTTAATTCGATTGTACTTGATAGTTCGGGTAATTCTTTGCATGGAATAATTGAAAATTATCAAGTATATGGTTCTTCATCGCTTAGACAATCGTCACAAGACGATTCAAAAAATCCAATGGTAAATGAAATTAATATTTTTAAAAAGACTTTATTTCCATTGAGTCCCGACGTATTAAACTTTAATTCGACTCTTTTGACATCCGCTAGTATATACGATCGAGACAACCCAAATTTAATTACAAAATTAATACCAAGACATTATTTGCGCGAAGGCGCCGCGTTCGAAGGATTCGCCGATACGTCTGTTGAAGGTTCAATCGGAACAGCTTATACAGGCGAAGGTATCCCTGGACAGGGTAAAATTGGATCAGCACAAATAATTTTATCGTTTCTTTATATCTGGGCGAAATTTTTTGATGAGATAAAAATGTTCGCAGATGCATTTAAAACTTTGCGAACGGTTGATTACAAACTTGAAGAAACGATACCAAGTAACTTTTTAATGGACTTTATAAAAGAGTACGGGTTTTATCTACCGCCATTTTTCAACGAAGCTAGCATTGGTCAATATACTGAAGCAGAAGATATTTCAGAAATTGGTATAAGTAGTTTACCTTTGAAAGAAGTTCAATCACAATTGTTGCGAAGAGTCTTGGTCAACATGCCTGATATCATTAGGTCAAAAGGAACGCAGCACAGTATTAAGTCATTTTTACGCGCCGTAGGAATAGATCCAGACAATAGCTTGCGAATAAGAGAATTTGGAGGACCTTCAATAAAACAATTTGAATCGGTCCGAGAATTGAAAACAGAATCAGACGCTTTGGTCAGCGTGTCAGGTTCAGCAATACTAAATTCCAATTTTTTAACAGGTTCAAGAATAGAGCCTGGGGCGCCGTTAATAACAGGCAACTTTATTCACAAAGACGTTTATCCACCGCATGGTATTTCTAATAATCCAAACGATGGATTGTTTACATCTGGATCGTGGACATACGAGGCTATATATAAATTGCCAATTTCAAAGACTGAAATTCAATCGTTAGTACGACTTCAAACAACAGGTTCAGCAGGTACTGCACAGTCTGGTTTATTATTTAACTTGATCGCTTCGGGTGGACTACATCTTTATGGAAGAGTTGGAGGGGCAACCGATCAACTTTTTGAACTAAGCATACCCGATGCGAACGTGTATAATGGCGATAAATGGAGTATTTCTTTTGGCTGTCAACGAGCCGACACGATTGATAGTGTCGTTTCTTCCTCTTATTTTTTAAGAGCTGCATCACAAAGTGGAGGCATAATAGATGAATATTATGTCACATCGTCGTTTTTCAATGAAGCTATTTCTACAAATTATTTAAGAACAAAAAATTCCGCCTACAACGCTTCTGGAAGTTGGTTAGCCATTGGAAATGACGCCGACATACCCGAGGGCATTATGGGTTATCTGTTTTTAAACAATACGCTATACGCGCCAGAAATCGCAAGAACAGCTAATTTCAATGGTAAAATTGGTTATGCAAGATTTTGGACTAAGGCGTTAACAGAAGCTGAGTGGCGAGAACATGTTAAAAATTATAAATCACAAGGCGTCGAAAATCCACTAACGAACTTTAACTATGTAACGACTAAGTCGGGTTCTTTTGAAAGATTAAGAATGAGTTCGTTAGAAAAACAAATTATCAGAACGGCCGACACGAATGGACAAATTGTCTTTTTAGATTTTAGTCAAAATAATATTCATATAACAGGTTCAGGTTTTACTCCTTTGATAACAGCGTCTATTGGTGAATTATATGATCGAAATTATTTATCGCCATATTTTGACGAATATTCGACCGGCGAAAAAATTAGAATAAGATCTTTTCAAAATGAAAAACACCTCGTTGATTCACCATGGGCAGAACTAGGAACGATGACAGAATATCCTGCGAACGAAATACCACAGGACGATTCACGATTGTCGATCGAGTTTTCGTTAATAGATTCTCTTAATAAAGACATCGTTAATATGTTCGCCACCTTCGAAGAATTAAGTTCTGCTATTGGAAATCCAAATTTAATGTTTTCTCAAGATTATCCAGATTTAGAAAAACTAAGAAACGTTTATTTCAATCGTTTGTCACAAAAATTAAATTTTAAAAATTTCTTCGAGTTTTACAGGTGGTTTGATACGTCGATTGGTACTTTCATAGAACAGCTAATTCCTCGAAAAACCATATTTAAAGGCACGAATTTTGTTATAGAATCTCATATGTTAGAGAGACACAAGCTGCAATATTTGTCGAACGAAATATATCTAGGAGACTCGTTAAGAAGCAACATAAAAGATACGTTATTAATTCAACAAGTCGTTGGAAAAATTAAAAGATATTAGACAATAAAACCATGACTATATATTTAAAGAATTTTTATTCGTCAATCCAGCAATATTCAGAGTTGGCTTCTAATGCTTTTAACGAAGGTCCGATTTTATCAATCAATACTATCGGCGTTAATTCATCTAGTATTAATACATCGGAAATCGATGCATTTCGTCAAGGCGTCGAGATAACTCAGAATAAACATACACTAGGATTTTTTAAAATATCTGCCGGTACACCTGGGCATATAATCAGGCCAGTTTGTTACGGTGCAAACGCGGATGTTAATCTTTCCACCACAAAATATTTCGTAGACACACAAAATTTCGACCCTGTCGAATATATTCAACTACCAACGACAGGTTTGCGTGAAAAAATGATCGCATCCCACGAAAAGATGTTGTCTCGTGAACAAGCTTACAATGGCGTAATTGAACCCTTGACAATTCGCGCCGTCGAAGGATTCATGTCGACCGAGGCCAACGCGCCTTTTCAATTACACACCATTAAAGGCGAATTATCGACAGGAAATGTTAGTCAATTAACGGCAGCCGCAGATCAAATTTTAACAGTCGACGAGGTGCCAAAAAAATTGGTTGCGATCAATGGTTCTAGAGCTTTTATTCCAGGTAACATCGGATTTGAAAATAAATCTCGATTTTACGACCGCGCGAACGAGGATGGTATAGCTCCAGGTTCGGGATCTATCGCTGGTTCCGTCATAAAAACGTTACCAACTAACGGTAGCGTTAAATATTTTTTGACTGACTTTTCAGGATCTAATATCTTTCTCAACACGATCGTTCCATTCGATGATTCGCAAGTATATTTGAAGAAATTAGGTATTATCGCGGCGACGCATGGAGAGGATATGAACAGCGTGTTTACGATAATGACTGGGTCGACTGCAAATTATATACCGCCCGGATATAAATCGGCGAATACAGGATTTATGTTTGATAATGTTGGAGCACCAGGGATCGATTCAATAACATTTGGAGGCATGACTTACTAATGGCGACTAGCAAGACTTTAAGATCCCGGGCGCCAAGATTAACAGATAATTATGTTGCCTCGATTAGAAGATTATTAGGCGACCCTAAAACGATATCTGATACTAGATTTTTATCAGGTAAATACATCACGACAGGTACTGACTTAGGAACGGCAGCTTCTAACGAAAAAGCTTTTTCTATAGTCGAACCGATCGGTTTTGATATTGAAATAAACGGTAAAACGTATAAGGAGTTTTCAGTCGCGATGGCAGGTTGGGTTTTTCTGAGAGATCCGGCAGGTGGTTCGACAAATCCTGCTAGTTTCTGGAGTGACATACTTACAGCGACCTCCAATATTTACGATAATCAATTTATAAAGGTTGATTTTTCTAAGGATCACATTTTTTTACCCGTGTGGTTTGATAGAAACCACTCGGTAGCTTCTAGCGTCGCTGCTTTACAGGCGGCGGATTATTCCTCGATAATTACTGAGGCTGTCGCGTCGGACATCGCAACTGGTGTTAACACCAACGATTGGCCATACGATAAAGTTGATTACGGGTTACGATATATCAACATTAACGATGGTAAAAGAGGCAAGTGCTTGCTAGTAAGATGGACAGTAAGCCAGC
>Ga0194129_10005202_pt1 | contig 16752 bp, 10 predicted proteins | sample TA2KigCa35mmetaG_FD_150862 | JGI IMG/M metagenome (GOLD analysis project Ga0194129, IMG submission 150862) | Freshwater microbial communities from Lake Tanganyika, Tanzania - TA2015038 Kigoma Deep Cast 35m | ecosystem: Environmental > Aquatic > Freshwater > Lake | place: Tanzania: Lake... | reverse complement strand
CGACGGGGTACGCCGTTCCGCCCCGCCCGCCCAACGTGCCCGACAGCCCGGCCAGCGCTGGCGTTCCTGTCGCCGCGTGGACGTCGACCACGACGATCTTGCCGGTGCGCGCGACGCCGGGCGTGACGCGCAGGCCGTCGCCGACGTCGGTCGGCGACGGAGCAAGCGGGGGCGGCGCCGAGGCGGTCGCGCTGCCCGTGCCGATGGCGCCGAGGCCCAGCGCGCCCACCAGCAGCTCGCGGCGCGTCGTCGTCATGGACGCAGCCCGAGGCGGCGCAGGGTGGTGCGTTCGCCGTCGCCCTGCAGCAGGTGCAGGCGCGCGAGGAAGTCGCGGTAGTCGAGGTAACGCCGCTCGACGGCGTCACGGCGCGGGGTCTCGAAGGCGCGCAGGCGCGACGCGGTGAAGCGCAGCGCCGCCAGCCGCAGCTCGGTGAACAGCCCGCGCCGCTCGCTGGCTGCGAGCGGGCGTACGCGCTGGTAGGCGTCGACGAGGGCGGCGGCGACATCGTCGCGCAGCTCGAGGCGCTCGCCACGGCGCGCGAACGCCCAGGCGCACACCGCGATGGCCAAGTCCAGCGCGAGGTGATCGCGCCCGGCCATCTCCCAGTCGAAGACGGCGACGAGCCGCGGCGCGTCGGCGCCGCCCTCCCACTTGGTGTTGTCGACGAACAGGTCGCCGTGCACGAGCCCGGCGGGAAGCGGGCGCCGTCGTCTCTGCACATCGGCCATGGTGGCGCAAAGCGGGCGCGCGATGGCGGCGGTCTCGTCGACGCGCAACAGGTCGGTGAGCCAGCCTGCCACGACGGCGGCGTCATATGGGTTGCGCCGTCGTCGTCGGAAGCGCCGCAGCCCGACGTGGGCCCGGGCGAGGAAGCGCCCGACCTGCGCCGCGTGCGCGGGCGCTACCTCGAAGATGCCGAGGTCGCGGCCGGGCAGGGCCGGGAACAGGCAGGCCCACCGGCGATCGAGGCCGTCGTCGAGGCCGAAGAAGGCGCCGCCGGCCACCGACCGCGCCATCCGCGGCGTGAGGACGTCGAGGCGCAGCACGTCGAGGGCCGCGAGCACGTCCCGCTCGTGGGCCAGCGACGACAGCGGCTTGCTCTCGTTGACGCGCAGGTACCAGACGACGCCGGTCTTCATCGTCACGCGGTAGGTGGTGTTCGTGCTGCCCTGCGGGATGCCGGCGATGTCGGCGATGCCAGCGCGGTCGTCGTGGGCGCCGGCGACGACCTCGGGGTACACCGACACCATCGCCTCGATGGTCTGCCGGTTCAGCTGCGTATAGACGGCCATGACCGGACTCTGCGTGTTCGACGTCGTCGACGCCACTTTCGGGGCCCAGTCCTTGCGCCTTCGTCAGGCGACGCCGCGCCGGTGCGTCTTCGCCCGTCGACCGCAAGGACGATGGGCGTGCCGGCTCGCCCGCGGCGACGGCGGGTCTGGCCGGACGCCCACCGAAAGGTGGAGCGGATGTCGGCGGCTGCGTAGAGTCGGCGCCATGGCACGGATCAAGATTGGCGATCTGCTGGTGAAGGCCAAGCTCATCGACGAGATGCAGCTGCGGGCGGCGCTCGCCTACCAGCGCCAATGGGGCGGCAAGCTCGGCGACGCGCTGGTCGCCAAAGGCTTGCTCGACGAGATGATGCTGTGGCGTGGGTTGTCCAAGCAGCTCGCCGTGCCGCTGGTCAGCCTGCCGGAGCACGCCTTTCCTCCGGGGATCGAAAGAGCCGTGCCGGTCGAGCTGTGCCGCAAGCACTCCATCGTGCCGCTGACGCGCGACAACCGCGAGGTGACCATCGCGACGTCGGAGCCCAACAACATCGCCGGCATCGACGAGGTCGCCTTCCGCGTCGGCTCGCGCCTGAAGGTCGTGCTGGCCCCCGACCGCGAGATCGAGTGGGCCACCCGGCGCCTCTACAACGGTGAGGTCGCGCCGTGTCCGCCGCCTCGCCTGCGCCGTGTCCTCGCCGAGACCGAGCCCGACCAAGGCCTGCAGACGCAGGCCCGCGGCCAGATGGTCGACTTCACTGCGCGCGGACCTTCGACGCCGCAGCACGAGGTGCAGGGGGCGTGGCAGGCGCCCGGCGCCGCGCCGACGCCGAGCGCGGTGCCGGCTCCGTTCGGTGTGACGTCTTCGGCGTCGACTGCGCCGGACAAACCGGGTGTCGGGGCTGCGGGCGCCGGTCAGGCAGGCCTAGGAGCACCGGGCTACGGGGCGCCGGGCCACGGGGCGCCGGGCCACGGGGCGCCGGCCCACGGGGCGCCGGGTTACGGGGCGCCGGGTTACGGGGCGCCGGCCCACGGGGCGCCGGGCCACGGGGCGCCGGGCTACGGGGCGCCGGGCTTCGGGGCGCCGGGCTTCGGGGCGCCGGGCTTCGGGGCGCCGGGCTTCGGGGCACCGGGCTTCGGGGCACCGGGCTTCGGGGCAGGCTTTGGCGCCGCCGGGGGCGCTGCTCCGGCCGGGGCCGGGGACGTCCCCGCCTCTGGGCCTCCCGCCTTCGGGGCCGGCGGGTTCGGCGCTCCGCCGCCAGGGTCGCCAGTGCCTGGCGCGGCCGCCGCCAGCCCGTTCGCATCGGGCCCGCCCACACCCACGGGCTACGCCGTGGGGGCGGGCGGGGCGGCCGAGTCGACGACGGTGCAGACCGAGGCGGCGCTGCGTGAGACGTCGGCGCTCTTGCGCTGGATCGTGGAGGCCTGCATCGCCCGCGGCGTGTTCACCCGCGACGAATACGTCGCCCGCGTGCGCGCCCAGCAGTAGCTCGACCCGGGGCCCGGTGGGGCTTCACCGGTGCGCGGCCACGAGGGCGATCACCGCCCCGGTGACCTCGTCGAGGGTCTTGCCGGTGGTGTCGATGACCACGGCGTCGGCGGCGGGGCGCAGCGGGGCGACCGCGCGCTCGCTGTCCTGCTTGTCGCGGGCGACGATGGCGGCGAGCACGCGCTCGTAGGTCTCGCCTTCGCCGAGGCCGCGCTCGGCGAGCTCGAGCATCCGCCGACGGGCGCGCTCCTCGGGCGAGGCGGTCACGAAGGCCTTCACCTCGGCGTCGGGGAACACGATGGTGCCGATGTCGCGCCCCTCGAGAACGCTGCCGGCCCCACGGCGGCCGAGGGCTCGCTGCAGCTCGAGCAACGCGCCGCGCACGGCGGGGTGGCGGGCCACCGCCGACGCCGCCGTCGACACGTCCGGGGTGCGGATGGCCGCCGAGACGTCCTCGTCATCGAGCACGACGCGGTTCTCGCCCCGCTGAACGACGAAGCGCAGGCGCGCGGGCAGCGTGGTGGCGAGCGCCCCGAGGGCCGCGCCGTCGTCGACGGGGGTTCCGCCCCGCAGCGCGAGCAGGGCGACGGTGCGGTAGATGGCCCCGGTGTCGACGAGGGACAGGCCGGCCCGTTCGGCCACGAGGCGCGCGACGGTGCTCTTGCCGGCGCCGGCGGGACCGTCGAGGGCGACGATCAGCGGTCGGGTCACGTCCGGCTCCCCGCTGCGCCCACGATCTCCGCCAGCGCGGCGAGGAGTCGGTCGTTCTCGGTCTGGGTGCCGACGGTGATCCGCACGCTGCGCGGCAGGCCGTAGTTGGCCACCGGCCGCACGATCAGCGCGCGCTGCAGCAGCGCGAGGTTCAGCGCCGGCACATCCAGCGGCAGCGACTCGGGCAGCGTGGCGAGGACGAAGTTCGCCTCCGACGGCGTCACTGCCAGGCCGAGCCCTTCGAGCGCTGTGACCAGCCGCGGCCGCTCGGCGCGGTTGTGGGCGCGGGTGCGCTCGATGTGCTCGACGTCATCGAGGGCGGCCAGCGCGGCGACCTGCGCCAGCGCGCTCACGTTGAAGGCGTCGCGCATCTGGTCGAGGATCTGCATGATCTCGACGTCGCCGACGGCGTAGCCGATGCGGTAGGCCGCCAGCCCGTGGATCTTCGAGAACGTGCGCAGGAACAGCGTGCGCGGGCGGCGACGTATGAGGGCGACGGCGTCTTCGTAGTCGGGGCGCTCGACGTACTCGGCGTAGGCCTCGTCGAGGACGATGACGACGTGATCGGGCACGCGGGCGACGAAGGCTTCGAGCGCGTCCCGGCCGAAGCAGGCGCCGATGGGGTTGTTGGGGTTGGCGAGGAAGACGAGTTTCACCGACGGGTCGGCGGCGGCGACGTCGGCGAGGGCGGCGAGGTCGTAGTTCAAGGCGGCGTCGAGGGGAACGGTGCGCTCGGGAGCGCCGACGATGCGGGCGCCGATGCGGTAGCAGACGAAGCTCGGCCATGCGTTCAGCAGCGCATCGCCCTCGCCGAGCAGCGCGCGGCACAGGTGGGTGATGAGCTCGTTGGTGCCGCAGCCGATCACGATCTGCGCGGGGGCGACGTCATGCAGGTGCGCGATGCGCGCCTTCAGCGCGAACGCGCCGGCGTCGGGGTAGAGGTGGCCCTTCGCGAGCGCCGCCTGCACCGCCGCCGTCGCCCTGGGCGAGGGGCCAAGACAGTTCTCGTTGCTCGCGAGCTTGGCGATGTTCGTGACCCCGAACTCGCGCTCGGTCTCCTCGATGGGCTTGCCCGGGACGTAGGGCAGAAGGTCTCGCAGGTGGGGCTCGACGAGAGGACGCATGAGGGGGCGTTACCGTCTTGCCCCGGGCCGGTGAAGTGGCCGCGCGGTCGTCGGAGTCGCCCCTCGACAGGACGCCGCGGTCAACCCCCCGTCAGCAGGGGGGGCGACGCGGCCCGGGGCGGCGAGCAGGGCGCTGGTGGCCTCGGCGAGGGGGTGCTAGGTCGCCCCTCCGCACCCCCCGTCGGCACCGCCAGGAGACTCCGTGGACTCGATCGGTACACCCGTGCTGTGGACAGGCTTCACCGTGATCGTCTTCGCGGTGCTCGCCATCGATCTGTTCCTGGCCAGCCGCGACGACAAGCCGATGACCCGTCGGGCCGCCCTCGGCTGGACGACGGTGTGGCTCTTCTGCGCGCTGGGCTTCGCCCTTGGCATCTACGGGCTGCTCGACCACGCCCGCAGCCGCGAGGCGGCGATGGAGTTCCTCGCCGGCTACCTGATCGAATACAGCCTGTCCGTCGACAACCTGTTCGTGTTCCTGCTGTTGTTCTCGGCGTTCAAGGTGCCGCAGCAGTACCAGCACCGCGTGCTCTTCTGGGGCATCTTCGGCGCCGTCCTGCTGCGCGCGATCTTCATCTTCGCCGGCACGGCGCTGCTGCAGCAGTTCCACTTCCTCATCTACGTCTTTGGCGCGTTCCTCGTCTTCACCGGCATCAAGCTCGTGATCCCCGGCGGGGACGATGAGGACGATGACGTCAGCGACAACAAGGTCGTGCTGTTCGCCACGCGCTTCATCCGCGTGCACGACCATTACGACGGCGACCGCTTCTTCACGATGCACAACGGCGTGCGGCTGGCGACTCCGCTGTTCCTCGTGCTCGTCTGCGTCGAGCTGTCCGACGTCGTCTTCGCGCTCGACTCGATCCCCGCGGTCTTCGGCGTCACCCTCGACCCGTTCATCGTCTACACGTCCAACATCTTCGCGATCCTTGGCCTGCGCAGCCTGTTCTTCCTGCTGTCGGGCGCGCTGTGGGGCTTGCGCTTCCTGAAGCCGGCGCTGGGGATCGTGCTGACGTTTGTGGGCGTCAAGATGACGCTCGGGCTGCTTGCCGCCGGCCTCGAGCGCGTGGGCTTGCAGGCCGCGGTCGACTGGTTGCCGCGCATCACGACGCCGCACGGAAGCGAGCCGAGTGTGCCGACGCCGGTGTCCCTCGCCATCGTCGGCGGCCTGCTGGCCTTCGGCGTCGGCGCGAGCCTGCTGTTCCCCGGCCAGAAGAAGGCGGGCGTCGTCGCCACCGAAGAGGTCAAGACTGACGTCGACGAGGCGTTGCACACCGACCATCCCCACACGCACCGGTCCCTCGCGCGCCACGTCGAGCAGCCGCTCGGTGACGTCGTCGGCGACGCCAAGCAGGGCTGATGGCCAAGAAGCTGCGCAAGTTCCGCTGGTCGAGCCTGCGGCGCCTGTCGCGGGTGCAGGCGCGCGTCGTGAACCTGCTGCTCGCGCACTTCCCGCAGACGCCGTTCGAGCGCGGCTTCAAGGGGCGACTGCGCAACGCCCTCGAGCCGCTGCTGCACTGCGACGTGGACGTCTGGCTCGACGACGTTACGGTCTTCGACCGGGGCGAGCTCTCCCGTGTCGTGGCGCAGCCCTGCTGCCTGGCCGTGCTCGGGCTCGTACCGCGCAGCGAGAAGCTGCTGCTCGAGGTCGACCTGCCGTCGGCGCAGCACGCCATCGACCGACTGCTGGGCGGTGACGCCGCCGACGTCGACGCGCAGCGGCCGCTGTCCGAGATCGAGGACGGTGTGTTCTCGTTCGTGCTGTTGAAGCTGCTGGCGATCGTGCAGGAGACCTTCGGCGGCGAGCGCCAGATCGGGATGAAGCTCGAGGGCCTGCTCGGGTCGCTGGCTGACGCCGCGCCCTTCGTCGAGGCCGACGAGCGCTTCATCGCCTTGTCGTTCAAGTTCTTCCTCGAGCAGCGCGCGGGCGTCGCGCGGCTGTTCCTGCCCGGGGGCCTGGTCGAGCACACCTTCCCCCACGGCTGGCCCGACGAGGGGCCGGCGCGCGAGCGTCTGCTGGCGTCTTACGCCGACCGCAAGGACATGGTCCGGCTGCTGCGCGTGCCGCTGACGGTCGAGGTGGGTCGGCTCGCGCTGCCGATGGCCGACATCGACGGGCTCGAGGCCGACGACATCGTGCTCGTCGAGCAGACCGAGGCGCGCCTGACCCGCCCCGACCCCGATGGCGAGGATGACGACGCGCCGTCGGTGCTCGGCGGTCAGGTGTCGGCGCGGGTGGGCGCCGGCGCGCACGGCACGATCGTCGGCCCCGTCGCCCTCGGCGCCAGCGGCCGCTACGAGGTCACGATCGACGCCATCGTGCCTGCCGGCGAGCCGCGGGCGATGGGCGTGCTGTTTCCGCCGGCGAACGAGTACGCCGAAGAGGAGAGCCCGATGGAGGAGTCCCGCCGCATCCCGCGCGCCACGCCCGTCGACGAGGTCGCCCACGCCGCGCGCCTGCGGCAGGGTGCGGCCGTTCACGTCCGTGCGGGCGACGCGCGGCCCCTCGCCGCGACGCCGGCGGCCGAAGAGCCAGCCCGCGGCACCGAGCGCTCCGACGGGTACGACGACGACGGCGACGGCGGCAACGCGCCGTCCGCTGAGGCCGCGGCGCTGCTGGACGACGTCACGGTGGCGATGGTGGTCGAGCTCGGCCGGGTCATGGTCTCGGCCGCCGACGTGATGGGGCTGCGACCCGGGCAGGTCATCGAGCTGTCGCGGCAGCCCGGCGAGCCCGTCGACCTCGTCGTCGACGGCAAGCGCATCGGCAAGGGCGAGCTCGTTGAGATCGACGGGGAGCTCGGCGTGCGTCTTTTGTCCCTGGCGCGCTGAACGCGCGGCTTGCGTGTGGTGCCCGGGTGTGACGTCTGCGTGCGGCGTTCGGGTGCTGCCGTCGCCGTCCTCGCCGCGCTCTCATGCAAGCCGACGCCTGTCGGGTCGCGCGCGTGCGCTTTCGGGGCCGGGTGCACTAGGTTTGGCCACGATGCGCACGCTCCTCTTGACCGCGCTCTTCGTCGTCGCGACCAGCGGCGTCTCCTTGCGCGCCGAAGGGCCGTCGGCGCCGACCGCCGAGGAGGGCGCGGACGCCGTCGCCGTCGCGGCGTCGTCGCCGCCCTCGTCCGCCTCGACGGCGTCCCCAGCCGCAGGCGATGCGTCGACGCCGCCTTCGTCCGCGCCGTCGCCGCCGGCGCCGGCCTTCGAGGATGACGCGCCGCCGGCAGCGCTGTCGGCGGGCGAGGTCGTGCGGCCGATGGTGAAGACGGTCGTCGCCCTCACCGTCGTGCTGCTGCTGGCGTGGCTGACGCTGCACAAGGGCATGGGCCGGCTGGTCGAGCGGGCGCAGGCTGGCAAGCGCCTGCGCGTGGTCGAGCGCGTGGCCCTCGACGCGCGCCGCAGCCTCTTCCTGGTCGAGGTCGACGGTCGCACGATGGTGGTGGGCGGCGGCGACGTCGTCCGCCTCGATTCCTTGCCGACCGCCGATGCGGCCGATGCGTCGCTGCGTGCGTCGGCGTTCGACAAGGTTCTCGCTTCGCCCCCGAGCCGCGCGCCGTCGACGACGACGTCGACGCTGTCGACGGCGGTGCCCACGGAGCCCGCATGAGCCGCAGGGAACGACAACCCGGGGTCGCCGACCGCGTGCGTGCCGCCGTGCGCGTGGTGCGGGAGCAGCGCGCGCGCGAGCGCCGTCTCGTGGCGTGGTCGCGCCGCATGGGCGTGCTGATCGCCCTGTTCGTCGGCGTGGTGCTGGCGCCCGCGGTGGCGCACGCGGCCAAGGGCGCCACGCTGGTGGGGGGCGTCGACATCCTCGGCAACGACTCGATCTCGAACCGGCCCCTCATCCTGATGACGGCGATGGCGGGCCTCGCGTTGGTGCCCTTCGTCGGGATGATGGTGACGAGCTTCGTGAAGATCGCGGTGGTCCTGTCGATCACGCGGCAGGCCATCGGCATGCAGCAGGCGCCGCCGACGACGGTGATCACCGGCATGGCCATCATCCTGACGGTCTACGTGATGCAGCCCGTCGGGCTGCAGATCTACAACCGCGTCGACAAGCTGATCGCCATCCAGCGCGGCGGCGACGTGCTGGCGAAGGAGAACGTCGACATTATCGTCGACGCGCTGAAGCTGTCGAAGGAGCCCATCAAGGCCTTCCTGGTGAAGAACTCCACCGAAAAGGACCGCCAGATGTTCTACCGGACGGCGTACCGCATGCGCGCCGCCGAGGACCGCGCGTCGCTGGCGGCCGACGATCTGATTATCCTGACGCCGGCGTTCATCATCTCAGAGTTGTCGAAGGCGTTCCAGATTGGCTTTATTATCTTTATCCCGTTCCTAGTGATCGATATGGTTGTTTCAAATATCTTGATGGCGCTCGGTATGCAGATGTTGTCGCCGACGACCATCTCGTTGCCGTTCAAGATTCTGCTCTTCGTGTTGGTGGATGGCTGGTACTTGATTACCAAGGGCCTCGTCCTTGGATATGCCTGAAAGGGGGTGAAGTCATGACGATCCAGGACTTCATCGTCCAGATCACCAACGAAGCCATCCTGGTCACGATCATCGTGTCGCTGCCGGCCATCCTCGTCAGCCTGTTCATTGGCGTCGCGGTGGCCATCTTCTCGGCGACGACGCAGATCCAGGAGCAGGCGCTCTCGTTCGTGCCCAAGATGATCGCGGTGTTCGCGCTGATGGCGGCGACGGCGCCGTGGATCGGCGCGACGATGATCCGCTTCGCCCAGCACTGCCTCGGCGGCTTCGCCGAGGTCATGCGGTAGCGGGCATGGGGCAGCTGGTCGCGGCGCTGGCCGAGCAGGTCGACGTCACACGCACGATCGTGGCGTTCGCGCTGATCATGGCGCGCGTGATGGCCATCGTGCTGCTGGTGCCGTTCCTCGGCGGCAAGAACGCGCCCACCGAGGTCAAGATGGGCGTCGGGATGACGCTGACGATGATCATCTGGCCGACAGCGATGGCGACCTTGACCGGCCCGGTGCCCATCTCGCCCATCGGCTTCCTGCTGATGATGATGAAGGAGACCTTCGTCGGCCTCGTCATCGGCTTCGTCGCCAGCAAGGTCTTCTACACCGTCGAGATCGCCGGCCAGCTCATCGACATCCTGCGCGGCGCCAACCAGATCCAGCTGCAGGTGCCCGAGATCGAGGAGCGCTCCAGCGCCTTCGGCGCAATGCAGTTCCAGCTGCTGCTGACGCTGATCATCGCTCTCGACCTGCACCACCCGTTTTTCTATTCGTTGTTCGAGAGCTTTCGCGTCGTCCCACTGAACGATTGGCCCCACTTCCACGCCGGTTTCAAGCCCTTCGTCGACTTCTCTGCCCGCATCACCGCCGACGTGCTGTTCATCGCCGTGCTGCTGGCCATGCCCGTCGGCATCGTCACATTGATCATCGAGACGGCCTTCGGCTTGATGAACCGCGTCGCGCCGCAGATCAACGCCTACTTCATGGCGATGCCGGCCAAGGTGCTGGCGGGCTGCATCGTCTTCTTCCTCGCCTTCGACATGGTCGTCGAGACGATGCTGACCCACGCGCGGGACATGCTCGCCCACGTCGCCACGGTCATCGAGCTGCTCGGCTGACCCTGCGCGGCCCGGCTGTCACGGGCAGGGCGCCCCTCAGTTGCGCGCGGCCGCCCACAGCGCCAACCATGGCCCATGCGCTCGACCCGCCTCTGGCCTGTCCTCGCCACGCTCGTCATGCTTGCCACCGCCTGTGCCGAGCCGTCGCCGATGGCGCTGCCGGCGGGGCTGGGGCTGGACGCCCTGACGCCCGCCCGTCGCGCGCTGGTGCGCATGACCCTGACCATCGACGGCGACGCCGTCGAGCGCCCGTTGGTCTTCGACGCCGAGGCGCTGACCATCGCGGGCGAGCTCGCCATCGACAACGTCGGCGACGGCGGCGAGCGGGCCGTCCTGCTGCGCGCCTGGGGCCGCTTCGACGACGAGGCGGTCGAGACCCTGCTGGGCGAGGCGCGTGGCGTCGTGACGGTGAAGCGCGGCGCGGCGGCGTTCGTCGACTTCGGCGACAGCACCTTCGACAGCTGCGGCTCGTCGGCCGTCGGCTGCGCCGTTCGCTTCGATGAGAACCGCAACGCGGCGTCGAACATCGACGACCTCATCGCCGGTCGCGACCCGGCGCCGCAGGCGCCGTTCCTGCAGGCGCCCGACACGCTGCAGTTCCCGTCGGGGCTGCGCATCGGCGCCATCGCGCGGCAGGTCGTTGTCATCGACAACCTCGCGCCGCACCCGGTGCGCATCGACACGATCCGCGCCGCCGGCGGGCAGGGCGTCGGCGTCTCGACCTACAGCGCCGACACCGACGCCATCCCGCCGCCGCGTCGCGTGCTTGCGAGCGCCGACCTCGACGTCGATGGCGACGAAGTCTCGGACTTCGTCGTGCAGCCGGGCGAAGAGGCCTTCATCGCGGTGTCGTTCTCGCCGGCCAACGGGTTCCTCACGACGGCGTCGGTGCAGGTCGTCGCCGTCGACACCGTCACGCTCGTCGGGCAGGCCGTGCGCACCAAGGTGATCGCCAACCCCGACGGCGCGCTGCGCCCGCGCGATCCCGCCTACGTCGAGCCCGACGCCGTCAACGGCCTCACGACCGACGGCGGCACCGTGCGCGCGCAGGCGTTTCCCGCGGCCGAGCTGTTCTCGGGCGTCGAGATCACCGGCGTCGACGACCCCGATACCGACGTTCGCGAAGTGGTGCAGCTCGAATACCGCGGCGCGCGGATCACGGGCGAGGGCTTCGACGCGCCCGCCGACGTCGCCTTCGTCGTCGACGTACCGGCCCAGGCGCGCTTCACCGCCGCGCTCGCCGGCCTCGCCGACGGCACCGACGTCGACGTCACCGTCGTCGACCTCGCCGACGTCGCCGCGCCCACCCTCGTCGGCGCGTCGGCCAACGCCGGCACCAGCGCCGAGGCCGTCGAGTTCCTGAACGGAACGCAGCCGCGCCGCGTTGCCGTCGTGCTCGGTCGCGTCGAGCGTGACCCGCCGCCGTCGGTGCCGGGCGGCCTCAGTGTCGCCGACGCGATCCCGTTCCGCCTGACCTGCCAGGTCACGCGCGGTCCCGAGCTCGTCGACGTCGAGCCCGTCGACCCGGTCCACGGCGCGCTCGCCGGCGGCATCACCGTCCGCCTGCGCGGCACCGGCTTCTTCGCCCCCACCGACCGCGCCGCCGGCCCGCACGTCCGCGTGACCTTCGACGGCGTCCCCGTCATCGGCGTGCCGCAGGTGACGCCGGCGGGCGACGACGGCGTGCAGACCATCGCCGTCGTCCTGCCGCCGGGCGCGGCGTCCGCGGCCGACCGCCCCGTCGCCGTCACCGTCGAGAACCCGACGAGCGCCGCGGGTGAAGACGGCGACGGCCAGGCCGTGACGCTCGCCGGCGGCTTCCGCTACGACCTGCCGTCGCCGCGGCTGACGGCGATCACGCCCGACGTCGCCACCGTCGATGGAGGCGTCGTCCTCGTCACGCTCTCGGGCGCGTTCTTCTTCGACGCCTACGGAACGCCCGAGGTCGCCTTCGACGACGTGCACGTGCGGGCCGAGCTCGTCGACAGCGCGACGTTACGCGTGCAGCCGCCGCGGCACGCCGCCGGCGACGCGCAGGTCCGCGTGCAGAACCGCATCTTCGGCGGCGCGCTCGGCGAGCCGTCGAACACGCGCCCGTTCGTCTATGTCGCCCCCGAGTCCGACCCGCCGCGCGTCGACTCGTTGAGCCCCGCGCGTGGCTCGGCCGATGGTGGCGCCAGCGTCACCATCACGGGCGCGAACTTCGTCGACGCCCGCGTCTTCTTCGGCACCGCCGTGGCCACGGTGTCGTCGTCGGCGCCCACGCAGCTCATCGTCGTCGTCCCGTCCACGACGGCAAGCGGGCCCGTCGACGTGCTCGTGCAGAACCGCGACGGCAAGACCGCCGTCGTCGCCGGCGGCTTCGTCTATGACCTGCCCAGCCCGCGCATCGACGAGGTCTTCCCGGCGCGCGCGGTGGTTGCCGGCGGAACGCCGGTCATCGTCGACGGCGCTGGCTTCCTCGCCGACGTCGACGTCGCGTTCGTCGATGACGCGACGTCGTTGCCGGCGGCCGGCATCACCGTCGTCTCCGCGGCGCGGATGATCGTCACCACGCCGCCGTTTCCGCCGAGCGACGATGCGCGCCTCGTGGTGACGAACGCTGACGGTAGCGCCGACGAGGTGCCTTTTGCTTTCTTCCATCCCGCGGGGGCACCTCCGCGCATCTCGGGCGTCGAACCGGCCGTCGTCGACGTTGACGGGGGCGACGTCGTCACGGTCACCGGCAGCAGCTTCTCTGACGGCGGGGTCGACGTGATCGTTGGCGGTACGAGGATCCGCCATGTCGCCGTCGACAACGACGTCAACGGACTGCGGCGCGTGGCATTTGCTGCGCCACCGGGGACTCCTGGCCCGGCACGCGTCACCATCGTCAACGACGACGGCCAGAGCGACAGCGATACGCTGAGCTACGTCGACGTCGGCGTGCCGCGCATCGTCGCGGTGTCGCCAACGACGCTGCACGCGAGTGTTCGCGGGGACGAGCTCTTCGTCTTCGGCGAGCGGCTGACGCTGCTCGGCAACCAGGCGAGCCTGACGGCCACGGCGATCGTGACGCGTCCCGAGGACGGAGTCGGGACGGTCGTCGAGCGCGTTACGCTGCGGGTCGACGCCGTCTCCGAGACGCTCGCGCGGTTGACGGTGTCGCAGGCGTTGCCCGAGGGCGACGTCGTCCTCGAGCTTGCCGGCGGTGGGCAGACCGCAACCTTCGCGGCGTTGGAGGCGAGACGACCCGACGTCAGGCAGGTGCAGATCAGCAAGGGGAAGCGTGGGTTCGACGAGGCCACCGCAGTCGAAGTGCAGCAGGCGATGTTCCTCGGTCGCGACCTCGCCGGCGACCGTCTTTCGAGCGTCCAAATCGACGCTGAGCCGGCTCCCATCGAATGCGACGCGAGCAGCGCCGACGAGCGCGTTGTGGTGTGCACCCTCACCGTGTCGCAGGACGTGGAGCCGACCGATCCGTTCACCGTGACCCTTTCCTATTCGACGGGTGAACACGTGAGCGACAGCGACGTTCAGCTCGTCGATCTGACCGGCGGGCAGTCTGCCCCGCGCATCGACGGCGTGGAGTCCGGGGTGTGGGGAGCCGAGCTCGTCATCGCAGGAGCGGGTTTCCAAGCCGAAACGCAGTTCGGGGCACAGCTGCGGTTCGGCACAACGGCAGCGCCGCTCGAAGTCACCGTGGATTCGTCGACCCGTGCTCGTTTCACGGCACGTGCGCTGCCGCCAGGGCTGTGGCGGGTCTGCATGGACGGGTTGGCGGTTTGTGCAAACACTTTTGTCCACGGTCGCACCGAGGAGCTGGCGGACGATAACAACGGCACCTTCGCGCAGGCGACAGGGGTCGAGCCGGGGCGGGCCTTCCGCGGCAACCTCGCGGCGGGCGATGACGACGCGTTCGTCTTTGCGACTAACAACGGCGTGACGGCCAGTGCGGTGACGCTGCAGTTCATTCAAAGTGGCGCCGCCTGTGCCGGTGTGCAGATGAAGCTGTCGGCGGTCGAGAACAACGCGGAAGGACGCCTGATCGCGAGCAAATTGGCGTCGGATTGCGCGCCCGTGACGGTGATACTGCCGCCGGCCCGGCCCGAGGTCGTGCTGGTGTCGCTGTCGGGGGCGGTCGATTCCATCGGCCTCGCCTACGAGCTGACGGTAGAGGCGACCACGCCGCCGCCGCCCGCTGCCCCGGCGGCATCGATCGTCGTCACCACGGTCGACGACACGGCGGTCGTGGGCGATGGGGAATGCTCGTTGCGCGAGGCCGTCGACACCGCCACCAGCGGGCTCGTCCATTCGGACTGCCGCGGCGAAACGGGCACCAGACGAATCTCGTTGCCGTCGGGAGCGCTCAAGCTCAACGCCCGCCTGACGCTGCAATCCGGCCTCGAACTCTTCGGGGTCGGCTCGACCAACACGACGATCGAGGCCCTCGGGCTGGGGCACTTCGACGTCGCGGCCGGCGGCCTGCGAGTCCTGCTGCAAGACCTGACGCTCTTTGGCGCCGAAGCCGGCGCGATCACCGGCGCCGGCAGCGTCTCGCTCCTGCGGACCACGATCCGCGACAACAGCGGCGGCGGCGTCGCTGTCGACGGCACAGTGACGGCGGCGAGTTCGCTCTTCACCAATAACACCGGCCGCGCAAGCGGCGGCGCCATCGACGCCGCCGCCGTCGACCTCTCCGACGGCTGCGACTTCGACCGCAACACAGCGACGGACAGCGGCGGCGCGGTGCGGGTCAACGGCAGCCTGGCCAGGGTCCGCGACACGCAGTTTACGAATAACAACGCGGGCGTCGCCGGCGGCGCGCTCCTCGCGACGGGCCCGGTCGACATCGCCACGAGCCGGTTCCAGTCGAACTCCGTCGGCTCCAGCCCCAACGCGTTGGCGGACACGCGCGGCGGCGCCATCGCCATCGAGGCGGGCAGCGGCAGCGCCACGATCGTGGACTCGACGCTGCGCAGCAACGACGCGCTCAACGGCGACGGCGGCGGCCTCAGCGCGGCGCGCGCGCTGACGGTCACGCGCACCGTCTTCGCAGGCAACACCGCGAGCCTCGGCGGCGGCGTCGTCGCCGACGCGCCGCTGGACGTGTCGCAGTCGATCTTCCTCGCGAATACGGCCGGCAACGGCGGCGGGCTCGCGGTGCGCGCCGGCGCCAGCGACACGCGGCTGACCACGACCCACCTGCAGGGCAACGTCGCGCGCATCCTTGGCGGCGGGCTCTACGCGCAAGGCAACGTCGCGATGTTCTCGACGAGCATCGTGGCCAACGAGGCCAACGACAGAAACCAGCAGGGTAGCGGCGGCGGCGTCGCGTTCGTCGACAGCGCGAAGCTGTCGGCGTCGTACGTGACGATTGCGTTCAACACCGCGGCCGAAGCGGGCGGCGGAGCATTCCTGGGTGTCAGCAACGGGCCCCACCGGGTCAAGGACAGCATCCTGTTGCCGAACCACGCGTTGCAGGGCGTCGCGCGCCACGACTGTGCAGGGCCGCTCGACTCACCGGCGGTGCTCGACGTGTACGGAACGGTCCTCGTCGCCGCGACTGAAGGCTGCGTGCCGTCCCCGACGCCGGGGAGCTTCGTGCTGGCCGCCGACCCCGGAGTGCGCTTCGTCGAAGACATCAACCTGATCACCAACGCGGCCCAGCCGGTCGACGACGCGCGCCGCGCGCTGTCGCAGGCGGCGCCGCGCATCTCGGCCGTGATCCTGCCCCCGGCGACGGCGCAAGTGGGCAGCTGTTTCGACCTCGCGAACAACCGGACGGCCAACGACGCCGCCGGGCTTGCTCGTCCGCAATCCGGCTGCACGGTCGGCGCCACCGAACTTTCCGCCGAACCGACCACCACGATCACGGTCGACAGCGCGACCGATGACGGCGTCGGCTGCACGCTCCGCAACGCGCTCGCGTCGGCCCGCGACAACGCGAGCACCAGTTGCACGCACGGCAGCACCGGCATCGACCGCATCGTCTTCGATCCGAATCACTTCGCGGACGACCATCCCGCGGTCGCCGTCGACGGCTTCCCGCGCATCGTGCTCCTGGGCGAGGGAGAGCTGGGCATCGACAGCGCCGAGGTGATCATCGACGGCATCACAGGCCGCGAGACGTCAGCACCGATCGAGATTCTCAGTGCGAACGGCCAACGCGTCTTCGACGTGAGGCTTCCAGAGTTCGACCCGGGCAACGCGCCGGTGTCGGTGCGACTGCGCGGCCTGCGCCTCGTCGGGAGCGAGAGCGGCGCGCCCGGCAGCGTCATCATGGTGAGCCGCGGCTCGGTGCTGCTTGACGAGACCACCGCGGTCGGCGCCGCCGGGGTGTCTGGCGGCTCCGCCATCGACGTGCGGGGCGGCGTGCGCTCCGCGCTCACGTTCGAGCGCAGCACCCTCGAGCATATGTCGCGCGGGGACGCCGTGGGCGCGCTCATCGAGTCCGCCGCGCGGTTTTATGCCCGGCGCTCCACGCTGCTGTCGGAGAGCGCGAGCCTCCTGGACGTGCAGGGGCAGGCGGTCGCGTCCCTCGAGCAATCCACCCTCGCGGTACTCGACTCGACGCCGACGCC
>Ga0194129_10005200_pt1 | contig 16757 bp, 15 predicted proteins | sample TA2KigCa35mmetaG_FD_150862 | JGI IMG/M metagenome (GOLD analysis project Ga0194129, IMG submission 150862) | Freshwater microbial communities from Lake Tanganyika, Tanzania - TA2015038 Kigoma Deep Cast 35m | ecosystem: Environmental > Aquatic > Freshwater > Lake | place: Tanzania: Lake... | reverse complement strand
CGTGACGAGATCCATGGGGCACCTCCGCGTGACGCTGGAAGCGGTCACGAACGTTCGTGCGATGCCCCTGACGCGCCGCACACCTGAGGACCACGCCCGGGTGGCACAGGTCACCAGCACTCGGTCAAAAATCGTTTTTCAGCCGAACGGCAGGGTGCCGGCCCGCCGTGAGCCGTCAACCGAGCCGGCTGCCGGGCCGCAACGGGCTGCCGCGCAGGAAATCGCCCGCGGTCATCGCCCGCCGCCCCTCGGGCACAAGCCGGGTGATCGCCAGCGCCGTCCCAGCGCCGCAGGCCACCACGATGCGGCCTGCGTCGTTGTCCGGCTCCGTCGCGAGCACCGTGCCCGGCTCCATGGCGCGCGCTGGACACTCCACGCCGCTGGCGACCTCGGCTGCCGCGATCACCAGCCGCTGTCGCGATCCGTCGTTCCTGACGAAGCTCGTCGACGCTCGGGGCCACGGCTCGAGCGCCCGCCACAGTCGGTCCAGGGTCGTCGCGGGTCGCGTCCAAACGACGATGCCGTCGGCCTTGCTGAGCCGCGGCGCCCGCGTCGCCCGGGCCTCGTCCTGCGCGAGGCCGATGTCGCGCGGATCGTGACCCGCGGCCACCGTCGCCGCCAACCGCTCGATGGCATCGAGGACCGCGCCGGCCCCGATTTCGGCCAGCCGCGTTTCGAGTTCCGACGCCGTCTCGCGCGCCCCGATCGGCACCTCGCGGGCCGTGATCACGCGGCCCCCATCCAGGGCCGGTGTCATCGCGATCACGCTCACGCCGCTGGTCGCGTCACCCGCCAGGATCGCATGCTGGATCGGCGCAGCACCGCGATGACGCGGCAGGAGCGAACCGTGCAGATTGACGCCGCCGAGCGGCGGCAGGGCGAGCAGCTCGGCCGACAGCAGTTGCCCGTAATCGCAGACCACGAGCAGATCGGCAGCGAGGCCGCGGATGGCGGCGACGCTCTCCGGCGCATTGGCCTTCTCCGGGGCCAGCACGGTCAGGCCCGCCGCCAGCGCCGCCTCCCGCACGGGGTTGGGCGGCGGCCGCCGGCCGGGGGCCGTGCGGTCGGGCCGCGTGATCACCGCGACGACCTGATGCTGCGACGCGACGAGCGCCCGCAGCATCGGCACGGCGAACGGGCCGGAGCCCATCACGACCAGTCGCAGCGGCCTCACTCCCGGCATCGCGCCGCTTCCAGCCGGTCGAGCGCGGCGATCAGTTCCGCCTGCGGCGGCAGTTCGCCGCGGGACTGCCTGCCGGCGAACACCCTGGCAAACTCGTCGAGCTGGTCGCGGACCTCGAGCGCCGCCGCCTCCGGCAGCCGGTCGGTGAACAGCCGCCCCTCGAGATGGTCGAACTCATGCTGCACGACCCGCGCCAAGAGCCCGTCGAGGTCGAGGGCGATCGGCTCGCCCTCGAGTGACCACGCCTCGACCATGACCCGCTCCGGCCGCCGGACGTCCATCCGCACGCCCGGCAGGCTCAGACAGCCCTCCTCCTGCACGGCCGTGCCCCGTGGTCGGCTGAGGACGGGATTGATGAAGACGTGCTCCTCCCCCTCGCCCCGGCGGCCGGCGCAGTTGACCACGAACATGCGATAGGGCAGCGCCACCTGGTTCGCGGCCAGGCCGATGCCCTGGGCGTCGTACATGATGTCGAACATCCGCTCCACGGCGTCGCTGACGGCGTCGTCGAGCCGCACGAGCGGCTTGGCGGGTCGCCGCAGCGCCGGATGGGGAAACTCAACGAGCGTGAGCGGACCGATGGCGGCGGGATCAGCGGCGGCGGGGAGATCGGACATCAGTGACCCTGGGCCGCGACCGTGCCCCGGCCGCGATTTCCCTATCATACCGGCGGAGTCCGGTCCGACGCACTACGATGCAGCGATCATGCCTCCAGCGCACGACCGAACGAACTGGACCGACCCGATCCTGCTCGTGGCGACCTGTGGCTGGGTCGGTCGAGTTCCTGTCGCTCCCGGCACGTTCGGCTCGCTCTTCGGGCTGCCGCTGGCGCTCGCGACCGGGGTGGCCGCGACCCGGATCGCGACCTCGCTCGGCGGCGGCCAGCCGCTCACGCTCGCGGCCGAGGCGGCGATGGTGGCGGGGTGCATGCTGCTCTGCGTCCCGCTGTGCACCGCGGCGGCCCGGAAACTGGGCGGCCACGATCCCGGCCCCGTCGTGATCGACGAGGCGATCGCCCTGCCGATAGTGCTGCTGCCGGTTCCGCCCCCCGCCCGCGGGCCGCTGACGCTGGTGGTCGCGTTCGTGCTGTTTCGCCTGTTCGACATCCTCAAACCCCCTCCCGTGCGACAGTTCGAGCGACTGCCGGCTGGCCTCGGCATCATCGCCGACGATCAGGCCGCCGCCTGCCTGGCCGCCGCCTGCCTGGCCGCCGCCCGTTGGCAGGGCTGGCTGTGAACGACCACGCTGGAGTCCGCCCGGGGGCGGCGTTCGCATGCGGATCCTGCTCATCGATCACGGCTGCTGCGATCACCCGCACACGCGGATCCACCGACTGGGCGACGGGCTCCGAGCTGCCGGCTGCCGGGTAGCCGTCTGCGGGCCCTCGCGGCTGCACGGGCTCGACGAACAGCCCCCGGGCATGCACGGCATCCATCTCCACGACGTGGCGGCCGCCTCGCGAAAGTTCCTGGCTGCGATCCAGGAGGGATCGGCGGAGGCGTTTCTCGCCGCCGCGGCCGAGGTGCCGTCACGGGTCCTGGGCTTGGCGCGGGAGACGGCGCGGCAGGTGATCGCCGAGGCGGCCGACGCGCTCTATCCCGATGCCATCTTCGTGCTGCACGCCGGCATCCTGACCGACCTCGCCGTCGAGACCGGGGCGCCGGTCGTGGTGCACGTCGCCGCCGCCGATCTGCGGGCGGCCACGGCGCGGCCGTCGCTCCGCCGGCTCGTGGCCGCGGTGCTCGGCTCGAGCGACGGCATCGTCGCCAGCGACCCGGCGACGCACACGGTGCTTCGCGAACACTGGCTGCGGGACGACGCCGACGAGTGCGGCCGGTGCACGACCTGGCCGGCCGAGGTCTCCGACGCTGCCGAGCGGATCGCCACTGCCTGCGGAGCGGCCCTCGGCCGCCGGCGGGGCGAGTGACCACGCTCGCAACGTTGCAGCGTATCATCGGATCTTCGCCTTTCTCCGGAGTCTCGCGCATGACAGCATCCCGCCGGCCGACCGCCGCCCCGTCGACCACGACCGCCCCCGCGCCGGATCTGCGGCGTGCCCGTCGCACCGTGCTCGACCTGCTCGCCATCCCGGGCGTATCCGGCGAGGAGCAGGCGGTCACCGCCTACGTCCAGCAGACGCTGCGGGCGGCCGGCTGTCCCGCGACGGCGATCCGCTCCGACCGGGCCCACGAAAAGACACCGCTGCGCGGCACCTGCGGCAACCTGATCGTGACGCTGCCGGGCACGATCAAGGGGCCGCGGCGGCTGTTGATGGCGCACATGGACACGGTGCCGGTCTGCCGCGGCGCGAAGCCCGTGGTCCGGGGTCGTTATGTGGCCAGCGCCGACCCGACCACCGGCCTCGGCGGTGACGACCGGGCCGGCGTCGGCGTCGTGCTGACGACGGCGGTCGAAATCCTTCGCCGCAAGCTCCCCCACCCGCCACTCACCCTGCTGTTCGCGATCCAGGAGGAGGTCGGGCTGCATGGCGCGCGGTTCGTGAAGGCGGCCGATCTCGGCCGGCCCCGCTTGGCCTTCAACTTCGACGGCGGGGCGGTGGAGAAGTTGACGATCGGTGCCACCGGGGGCGAACGACTCGACATCGTGATCGAGGGGATTGCCAGCCATGCCGGGGTGGCCCCGGAAAAGGGCGTGTCGGCGATCGCCATCGCGTCGCTCGCGATCGCCGCACTGGTCGAGGGTGGCTGGCACGGCCTGGTCGAAAAGGGGGGCAAGCGGGGTACGAGCAACGTGGGCGTGATCCAGGCCGGCGATGCGACCAACGTGGTCGCGGAGCGGGCGGTGCTGCGAGCCGAGGCACGCGGCCACGACCCAGCGCTGCGCCGCCGGATCGTCAAGGAGATCGAGAAGGCATTCCAGGCGGCGGCCAAGCGGGTCCGCTCCAGCGACGGCCGGAGCGGCACGGTCACGATCACGGGCCGGCTCGACTACGAGGCCTTCCGTCTGGCCGAGGACGAGCCCTGCGTGCGCGCGGCCCGCGACGCAGTGCGGGCGATCGGCCTCGAGCCTCGCCCCGACGTCTCCAACGGCGGCCTGGACGCCAACTGGATGGCCGCCCACGGCATCCCGACGGTCACCCTGGGCTGCGGCCAGATGAACATCCACACCACCGCCGAGCAGCTCGACCTCACCGCCTACGAGAACGCCTGCCGGGCCGCCCTGCTGTTGGCCACCGCGGCGACCGAGCAGACCGCGGCATCCGTCTGACCAGAGGCCGCCGCCGGCCTCAGCGGAGCGGGACGCTTCCCGTTTTTCCCGCGCGGCGCTACATTGCGCGGTCATGAAGCAGTCCACGTCCCCGTCGCCGCCGGCCCTGGGCAGGGTGCACCAGGGCGACTGCGTGGAGGTGCTTGCCCGCGTGCCGACGGGCAGCGTGCATCTCGCCTTCGCTGACCCACCCTTCAACATCGGCTATGACTACGACACCTACGACGACCGGCGCACCACCGACGACTATCTCGATTGGTCGCGTCGCTGGCTCGCTGAGATCGTCCGTGTCCTCCGCCCCGACGGCACCTTCTGGCTGGCGATCGGAGACGAGTACGCCGCCGAACTCAAGGTGTCGGTGACGCGGGAACTGGGCCTGACCTGCCGTAGCTGGGTGGTCTGGTATTACACGTTCGGCGTCAACTGCCGGCAGAAGTTCAGCCGATCGCACGCCCACCTGTTCCACTTCGTCCGCGACCCGAAGCAGTTCACGTTCAACGTCGACGCCATCCGCGTGCCCAGCGCGCGGGAACTAGTCTACGCCGACAAGCGGGCGAACTCGGCCGGCCGCCTCCCAGACGACACCTGGATTCTCCGGCCCCAGGATCTGGCGGAAGGCTTCAAGGCCGATGGCGACACGTGGTACTTTCCGCGGGTCTGCGGCACCTTCAAGGAGCGGTCGGGCTGGCACGGCTGCCAGATGCCCGAGCAGCTGCTGGGCCGGATCATCCGCGCCTCCAGCCACGAGGGCGACACCGTGCTCGATCCCTTCGCCGGCAGTGGCACCACGCTGGCCGTCGCGAAGAAGCTCCGCCGCCGGTTCCTGGGCTGCGAACTCTCCGCCGCCTACGCGGCCAGAATCCGCGACAGGCTGTCCGCCATCCGAGCCGGGCAGCGGCTCGACGGCGCCCCCGAGCCCCTCAAGAGCGTGCCTGCCACGGCCAAGGGCCGCCGGCTCCACTGAGCCTCCCGTCCGGACCGCCGCCGAGTCGTGATGGCGGTGCTGTCAACGCCGTCGCCTGGTCCGGCGTGGGCGGCCGCGGGCAGCGGCGGGCGAGACGCGGGCAGCCTTGCCCGCCTGCGGCGGTTGGTGTTGAATCCGCGGAACGATCCCGAGCCCACAGCCCAGGAGTTCCGCAATGAAGTACGGCCTCAACCTTCTTCTCTGGACCGATCGCATGCACGATGGCCTCGTGCCGGTCGTGGAGAAAATCAAGGCGCTGGGCTACGACGGCATCGAGATGCCGATCTTCGAACTCAACGAGCCCCTGCATGCCCAGTGGGGCAAGCGGCTCGACGAACTGGGGCTCGAACGGACCGCCGTCACCGTCCGCAACGCGGGCGACAACCCGATCAGCCCGTCGGCCGCGGTCCGCGCGGCGGCAGTCGACGCCATGCGGAAGACGATCGACTGTTGTCACGCCGCCGGCGTGAAGACCCTCTGCGGCCCGACGCACTCCGCGATCGGCGAGTTCACCGGCACCGGCCCCACCGACGACGAGTTCCAGTGGGGCGTGGAGACGATGCGGAAGGTGGCCGAGCACGCCACGACCGCGGGCGTGACGATCGCCACCGAGTACCTCAACCGCTTCGAGAACTACTTCCTGACGAGCGTCGCCCAGACCGTGGCCTTCGTGAAGGCGGTCGACCACCCGCACCTGCGGATGATGTACGACACCTTCCACGCCAACATCGAGGAGAAGTCGATCCCCGACGCGATCCGGGCCGCTGCCCCCTGGACCGTGCTAGTGCACATCTCCGAGAACGATCGCAGCATTCCCGGCACGGGCCACGTGCATTGGGACGAGACCTTCGACACGCTGCACGAGGTGGGCTACGACGGCTGGATGGTGGTCGAGGCCTTCGGCCTGGCCCTGCCCAACATCGCAGCCGCCACCAAGATCTGGCGGAAGATGTTCCCGTCGGAGGATCAACTGGCGACCGACTCGCTGGCCTTCATGAAGCGGTCGGTGGCCCGGCGTCGCGGCTAGGAGCCGGGGGCACCCATGGCCCGCAAACAGCCCGCTCGTCGGGATCCGCCGGCCGGCTTCGAGGCCCCGCCCAACGACGGTGGCCTCTCCATCGACCGGCTCGCGCAGGCCTTCGCGGCAATGATGGGCCAGCCCGACCCGGCGACGACCCCGGCGGCCGGTCGCGTCGTGGAGATCGACGCGTCGCCCGACCTCGATGACGACGATGCCGAGGATCGCTGCCGGGTCGGTCCGCTCTCGATCCTCGAGGCGTTGTTGTTCGTGGGCCTGCCGGGCGGGAAACCTCTCAGCAGCGGCGTTGTGGCCGGCCTCATGCGGGGCGTGCGGCCCCAGGAGATCGACGACCTGGCTGCCGAGCTGGAGCGTCGGTACCGGTCCAACAACTGCCCCTACGAGGTCGTGTCTCGGGGCGATGGCTGGGTGTTGCGGTTGCGGCCCGAGTTCGCGCGGTTCGGCTCGGTGCTCGAGCAGCGGACGCGGATGGTGCGACTCGACGCCGAGTCGCTCGACGTGCTGGCGCTGGTCGGCTGGAACCAGCCCGTGCCCAGGGATCGCCTGGTGGAGTTGGGTTGTGATGCCAGGCCCGCCACGCTGCGGGCCCTCGTCCGCCGGGGCCTGCTGGCCGTGGCACCGCAGGCGGACGGCAGCCCGGCCTATGTCACGACGGCGAAGTTTCTGGAGGTGTTCAAGCTCGAGACCCTGGCCGACCTTCCCTCCCCCAGCGATCCACCGGCCTGACCGCCGCGGGGCCGGGGCGGGTCCACCCCAAGGCCGGTTGCGTCAGCCTCCTTCCCGCACGGCGGCGAGCGCCTCTTCCTTCGTGGTGAGCCGGCCGTCGAGTTGGAGCGTGCGGATGCGCACGAGCACCTCGCCGATCGCCGGTCCGGCCGGCATCCCGGCCGCCAACAGGTCGTCGCCGGTGAGGATCGGGGTGGGGTCGATCTCGTGACGCGGCCGCTCCACCTGACGTGTGAACCAGGCGGCGGCCTCGGCGTCGCCTCGTCCGCAGGCGGCCCGCGCCCGCAGCAGGTCCGCCAGGAGCGGACCGCGGGTGTCGGCCGCCCAGGGCTGCACGGTGGACCAGGGTCGGCGTTCGAGATCGGCCGCCTCCCCGAGTGACTCGAGCCCCGCGTGCAGCCAGCGTGCGGCCTTGGCCTCGAACGTCGAGAGCCGCAGCCGTGTTGCGATCGCCGCCAGCGACCGCTCCTGGCCCGGCATCACCAGCAGCGCCAGAGCCTGGGGCAGCGACGGCTCGTCGATCGCGGCCACGATCGATGCCAGTTCGCGCCACGTCCGCCGGCCGGCCTCGTCGGCGGGCGCCACTTCCGGAAGCACCTCCCGCGCCAGCCCCGTCTCCTCGAGCAGTTCCAGCGCCAGCCGCCGGCCACCGCCGGACGTCATGCCCCGCAACTCGGCGGCGATCCGCTCCGGGCTGACCGCCACGACGAGATGGGCCATCCGCTCGATGGCCAGCCGCGTGTCGCGCTCGATCGCGAACCCGAACGTGGCCGCGAACCGGACGGCCCGCAGCATCCGCAGATGGTCCTCGCCGAACCTCATCGCCGGTGGGCCGATCGCCCGCACGATGCCGGCGGCGAGATCCTCGCGGCCGCCCACGAAGTCGTGCACCGCGCCGGTCAGCGGGTCGAGGAACAAGCCGTTGATGGTGAAGTCGCGGCGGCGGGCGTCTTCCCGGGCCGAGCAGAAGATCACCTCGGTCGGATGCCGGCCATCGGTGTAGCCGACGTCCGCGCGAAAGGTGGCCACCTCGACCTGGCCGGCCGACTTCGGACCGAGCACCGTGATCACGCCGAAGGCCGCGCCGATGGCCAGCGTCCGCCGCCTGCCAAAGAGATTCCTGACGATTTCGGGGGGGGCGTCCGTGGCGACGTCATAGTCGGCCGGCGTCCGGCCGAGGAGTTCGTCGCGGACGCACCCTCCGGCCCAATAGGCCTCATGGCCGGCCGACCGCAGCCGGGACACGACCGAGGCCGCAAAATCCCGCGAGGCCGCAGGGTCGACGATGTGAGGTTGGAGAGGTTGAGGCATCGATTGACCGACGGAAGGGATACAGGCTACTCTTCCGATAGCGGGGAAGGTTCAGTCGGGCACATTTTCATCCTGTTCGCCTGGCTCGAAGATTTCCCGAGGATTTCATCGTTTCATTTTTTCTTCATCACGTGCCCGCGAGGGCGGAGGTTTTCCATGTCCACGTTCCGTCACAACACGACCCGGCGAGGGTTCACCCTCGTCGAACTCCTGGTGGTGATCGCGATCATCGCCACGCTGATCGGCCTGCTTCTGCCGGCCGTCCAATCGGCTCGCGAAGCTGCACGCCGCACCGGCTGCAGCTTCAACATCCGCGGCCTGACGCAGGGCATCATGGTGTACGAGTCGACCAAGCGACGACTCCCTGCGGCGACCGACCGTAACGAGTTGACGAGCCGGACCGGCCAGTGGTCGGCCGCCAACACGGCATCCGGCTACAGTTGGATTTTTCACATTCTTCCCTACATGGAGGAGGGGGCGTTCTACAACAACGTCTCCGGCAACACGTCGAAGTTCCAGTTCGGCCCTTTTAGCATCGGCACGGCGGCCAATGCCGGCGGTGCCTGGAGTGGCCAAAACTGGCGGGGCACCCACGCCGCGGCAGTGCAGATCTCCCAACTGCTCTGCCCGAGTTCCGGTGGCGGCAGTTCGGTCGAAACCACGACGACGGGCTCGACGGCAGGCCTCTCGTACTCGTCCGAGTACGAGACCTTCCAGCAGTCGATCGGGCAGCAGAACGTGGCCGTGACGAACTACAAGGCGATGGCCGGCACCCACATGGTCAACAATGCCCCCCAGGGTAACGGCGCCGTCCAGTTCGCCCCTGACATCTCGGTGCCCTCCGCACTGGCGGCCACGCCGTGGTTGGCCAGCCGTGCCGGCATCACAGCCGGGGCCGTGTCGGACGGCATGTCCAAGACGGTGATGGTGGCCGAGACGAAGGAACGCGGTTATTCGGCGTGGATCGACGGCACCAACTGCTGGGTGGTGGCCTACGACCCGAATGCCGGCGTGCCGTTCAACGTCAACGGCATCTGGGCCACAGCCGCCTCGGGCACGCCCGTCATCACCAGGTCGGCGATGACGGTTCAGCCGTCGCTCAACCCGCTCGTTCGTTACCTCCCTGCCAACCTGTTCGCGAGTCGGATGGCGGTGGGCATGGCCTTCGGGCCGGGCAGCGATCATCAGGGTGGTATCACGATGCACGCGTTCGGCGACACCCACGTCGCTCAGATCACGGCAGACGTCGACCCGACGGTCTACATGGCCATCTGCTCGCGAAATGGCCAGGAGTCGGCCACGCTGCAGGAGTGAGTGGCCGCTGACTGCGGTCCACGCGGTTCACGGGAGCCGCCGCCGGAAATCTCCGGCGGCGGCTCCTCGCTTTTCGTGGCCTGATCGCGGGAGTATCCTCAGCGGCCTTGCCGAGCCTCGGTCCACAGCCCCAGGAGCATCCTGCATGTCCGCAGCATCGCATCGAGCCGCCGTCTCCCGTCGGGACGTGATTCGCACCGCCGCCGGAGTGGCAGCGTTCACGGCGGCTGGGGGCGTCCACGGCCAGAATCCTTCCAGCGACACGATTCGCGTGGGCCTGATCGGGGCCGGCGGCAGGGGCACCGGGGCGCTCCAGCAGACGCTCGCCGTGCCGGGCTCGAACGTCAAACTGACCGCCATCGCCGACGCCTTCCAGTCCCGCGTCGACGCCGCGCTGAAGGCCGTCGAGAACATGAAGGACAAGGTCGATTGCCCCGAGGGTCGACGGTTCATCGGCCTCGACGCCGCCCGCAACGTGATCGACCTACCCGACGTGGACCTCGTGATCCTGGCCACGCCGCCCGGGTTCCGCCCCTTCCATTTCGACGCGGCCATCAAGGCCGGCAAGCACGTCTTCATGGAGAAGCCGGTCTGCGTCGACTCGTTCGGGGCCCGTCTCTGCCTGGAGGCCGCGAAACTGGCCGACGAGAAGAAGCGAAAGGTCGTGGTCGGACTGCAGCGCCGCTACGACAACCGGTACCGCGAGACGATCGCCCGGATCCGGGAGGGGGTGGCCGGCGACATCATCGGCGGCCAGGTCTACTGGAACGGCGGGGCGATCTGGTACCGCGACCGGCAGAAGGACCAGAACGAGATGCAGTTCCAGGTCAACAACTGGTATCACTTCAACTGGCTCTGCGGCGACCACATCTGCGAGCAGCACGTCCACAACATCGACGTCGCCAACTGGGTGCTCGGCGGCGACCCGGCCCAGGGCTATCACCCGGAGAACGCCTACGGCGTCGGCGGCCGCCAGGACCGCTCGAGGAACAGCGAGATTTATGACCACCATGCGGTCACCTTCTCGTATCGCAAGGGGGTGCGGATCGCCAGCCAGTGCCGGCAGGTGGGGGGCGGCGACGGTCGTGTCAACGAGGAGTTCCAGGGCACCAAGGGCTTCGTCCGGATCGGCCAGATCACGGACTACGACGGCAGGGAGCTCTGGAAGTTCGAGGGCCCCGCGCCGAACCCCTACCAGGTCGAGCACGACGAACTGCACGACGCCATTCGCAACGACAAGCCGCTCAACAACGCCTTCTCCGGAGTGGCGGCGAGTTTCGCATCGGTGCTCGGCCGACTGGCCACCTATTCGGGCAAGCAGTGGGACTACGACAAGGCGCTGGCGATGGACTACCGGCTGATGCCCGAGAATCCCACCTGGGAGTCGGCTCCGCCGGTCATGCCCAACGCCGAGGGCCAGTATCCTCTGCCGATGCCGGCGAGCTTCAAGGTCGTGGACGTCACCAAGCTCGGGCAGTCATGATCGTCGGGGTGCCACGGGAGACCAAGCGGGACGAGTACCGCGTCGGCCTGCTCCCGGTCGGCGCCGAGGAACTCGTGCGGGCGGGCCACCGCGTGTTGGTGGAACACGGGGCCGGCTCCGGCTCCGGCCTCGCCGACGATGCCTATGCCGCCTGCGGTGCGGAGATCGTCTCGTCGGCAGGGGACGTCTTCGGCCTCGCCGACCTGGTCGTCAAGGTCAAGGAGCCCCAGCCCCCGGAACTCGCCCTGATCCGCCCCCGCCAGGTGGTCTTCACCTATTTCCACTTCGCGGCGTCGCGGGATTTGACGGAGGGCTTCCTGGCCACGGGCGCGACGGCCGTGGCCTATGAAACGCTGCGGGACGACCAGGGCCGGCTGCCGCTGCTCATCCCGATGAGCGAGGTCGCCGGTCGGATGAGCATCCAGGAGGGGGCGAAATATCTGGAGAAGCCCCAGATGGGCCGCGGCATCCTGCTGGGCGGCGTGCCGGGCGTGGCCCCCGCCAACGTGCTCGTGCTCGGGGCTGGCACGGTCGGGGCCAACGCCGCCAAGGTGGCGGCCGGCTTCGGCGCGAACATCGCGCTACTCGACACGAGCCTCGAGCGGCTTCGCTACCTCGATGACGTGACGCCCCCGAACATCGACTGCCTCTATTCCGACCGCCATGCGATCCGCGAGCGTCTCGGCTGGGCCGACCTGGTGATCGGCAGCGTGTTGATTCCGGGCGCGCGGGCGCCCCACCTCGTGAGCCGCGAGGACCTGTCGCTCATGAAGCCGGGAGCCGTGATCATCGACGTGGCCATCGACCAGGGCGGCTGCATCGCGACCAGCCGCCCCACCACCCATGCCGACCCGACCTACATCGTCGACGACATCGTCCACTACTGCGTGACCAACATGCCGGGGGCCGTGGGCCGGACAAGCACCCATGCTCTCTGCAACGCCACGCTCCCCTTTGTGTTGCGCCTGGCCGCTGCGAGCGTGGCGACCGCGGCCCGTGCAAGCCGGCCGATCTGGTCGGCGGTCAACGTCTTCGAGGGACGGCTCGTGCAGCCCGCCGTGGCCGCGGCCTTCGGCCTCCCCTGCGAGCCATTCGAACCGTGACCCCTCCCGCCGTCCCTGTCTCGCTCCGCTGGTCCGACGAGGCGGGCGGCCGGCTCGAGATTCTCGATCAGACCCTCCTGCCCGGCCGCCTCGCATGGATCGGTTGCCGCGACGTCGACGCGGTCGTCGAGGCGATCCGCAGTCTCCGCGTCCGCGGTGCCCCCGCGATCGGCATCGCCGGCGGGTATGGCCTCGTGGTCGCCGCCGGGGAGGCAATTCGCGATCGGCTCGACCCGGACGCATCCCGGGCCCACGTCCTCGCGCAGGCCGCGCGACTGGCGGCCGCCCGACCCACGGCCGTCAACCTCCGCTGGGCCGTGGACCGTGGCGTGGCCGCGCTCGAGACGCTGTCGTCGACGGGGACCGCCGCCGACCTGCAGGCCACGCTGCTCGGCGAAGCCCGGGCGATCCACGACGAGGACCGGCGGTTGTGCGACGCGATCGGCCGCCACGGAGCCGCGATCCTGCCGGACGGCGACGTGCTCACCCATTGCAACACCGGGGCATTGGCCACCGGGGGCGCGGGCACGGCCCTGGCGGCGATCACCACCGCATGGGACCAGGGCCGTCGCTTCCGGGTCTACACCGACGAGACCAGGCCGCTGCTTCAGGGGGCCCGCCTGACCGCCTGGGAACTCGGCCAGCGTGGCATTCCGGTGACGGTGCTCGTCGACGCTGCCGCCGGTCATCTGCTCGCCAGCGGCCGAGTTGGAGCGGTGATCGTCGGGGCCGACCGCATCACCGCCTGCGGCGACACGGCGAACAAGATCGGCACCTATTCCCTGGCCGTCCTGGCCGCGGCGCATGCCGTGCCCTTCTTCGTCGCCGCGCCGTCGAGCACCTTCGACCTGTCGATCGAGTCCGGCACCGAGATTCCCATCGAGGAACGCGATGCTGCGGAGGTGCTCGCGCCGCTGGGCGTCCGGGCCGCGCCAGCCGGGGCGACCGCCTTCAACCCGGCCTTCGATGTCACGCCGGCCCGCCTGATCCGTGGCATCGTGACCGAGCGGGGCGTGATCGCGCCGGTGACCCGCGAGACGATCGTGCGGACGCTGTCCCCCGCCTGAACGGCCTGGGCCGGCCGCCGGCGTTCCCGCAGGCCTGATCCGGCTCCGATGCCATCCGCCGGCATAATCCATCGGCTGCTGCAGTTCTTCAGCCTGCGTGGCCGAGCAGCCAGGCCAGCAGGCCCTTCTGGAGGTGCAACCGGTTGGCTGCCTGCGGAATCACGATGCTCTGCGGTCCGTCGATCACGGCATCGGTGACTTCCTCCCCGCGGCGGGCCGGCAGACAGTGCATGAAGACCGCATCCGGGCAGCGGGCCATCAAAGCCTCGTCGACCTGGTAAGCGGCGAACACCTTCTGACGGGCCGCCCGCTCGGCCTCCTGGCCCATGCTCGCCCACACGTCGGTGTAGACGGCGGCGGCATCGGCCACCGCGGCGGCGGGGTCGTCGGTCTCGTCGATCTCGGCGTCGGGCAGAATCGCGGCGACGTGGCGGCGAAACGTGGTGTCGAAGTGGTAGCCTCGGGGCGCGGCCAACACGAACCTTATCCCGAGCAGTCCGCACAGCACCGCAAGCGACCGGGCGACATTGTTGCCGTCGCCCACGAAGGCGAGCGTCAAGCCGTGGAGACGACCGACCTCCTGCCGCAACGTGTAGAGGTCGGCCAAGGCCTGGCACGGATGGGCGAGGTCGGAGAGCCCGTTGATCACCGGCACGCCCGCCACCTCGGCCAGCCGCTCGATCGTGTCGTGTGAGCGGGAGCGGCAGACGATCACGTCGACGTACCCGCCCAGCACGCGGCCGAAATCGGTGATGCTCTCCCGCGAGGAGGCGAAGCCGGAGTCCTCGCCCAGAAACATGCTCGCGCCACCGAGGTGCGTCATGGCCGCCTCGAAACTGACCCTCGTCCGCAGGCTGGGCTTCTCGAACACCAGTGCCAGCACGCGGGCGGGGAGGAGCGCGTCGCGACGGCCCGCCACGAACTTCTCTTGCAGGTCGCGGGAAATGGCGAAGATGGCCTCCACCTCGGCGGCCGTGAGATTCTCGGGGACGATCAGGTGACGCATGAGCGGGCCATCCTTCCGTCAGCGCCTGCCGGCCACGTCGAGGATCACATCCGCCAACCGATCGCAGCCCTCTTCGATCTCGTCCGCGGCGATCGTCATCGCCGGCAGCAGCCGGATCACGTTGCCCTGGGTGCAGTTGACGAGCAACTTGCGGTCGAGGCAGGCCTGCACGACCGCGGCCCCCTCGAAGGCCAGTTCGACACCGATCATCATGCCCATCACGCGGACGTCACGAACGGCGTCGCACCGCTCCCGTAGCCCGCCGAGCCGCTGCCGGAAGAGGTCGGCCGCCCGCGCGACGTGCTCGAGCAGGCCCTCGTCCTCGATCATCCGGATCGCCGCGATTCCGGCCGCCGCCGCGATCGGATTCCCACCGAACGTGGCGGCATGCATGCCCGGCCGCAGGTGCTTGGCGTGTTCGAAGGTGGTGATCATCGCCCCGCCGGCGATGCCCGCGCACAGGCTCTTGGCGAGCGTCATCACGTCGGGAACGACGCCGAAATGCTGGTGGGCGAACCACTCGCCCGTGCGGCCACAGCCGCATTGCACCTCGTCGAAGATCAACAGCAGATCGCGGTCGTCGGCGATCCGCCGCAGGCCTTGCAGGAAGCCGGCGGGCGGTGGCACCACGCCCCCCTCCCCCAGGACGGGCTCCACCAGAATGCCGCCGGTCTTGTCATCGACGAGCTTCTCGACCGCCGCCAGGTCGCCATGAGGGGCGTACTGGAAACCAGCCACCAGCGGCCCGAGGCCTTCCTGATACTTCGGCTGGGCCGTGGCGGAGATGCTTCCCATCGTGCGTCCGTGAAAGCCTCCCTGGAACGTGATGATCTTGTACCGCTCGCCGTTGGTCCTCAGCCGGACGAGCTTGATCGCCGCCTCGTTGGCCTCCGTGCCGGAGTTGCAGAAGAAGGCCTGGCCCCCGAACGACCGCTCCGACAGCAACCTGGCCCACTCGCCCTGCGGCTCGATGTACCAGGAGTTGGGAACGTGGATCAGACGGGCGACCTGCTCCTGCACCGCCTTGACCACCGGCCCGGGACAGTGCCCGAGCAGATTGCATCCCCAGCCTGGGAACAGATCGAGATATTCGTTGCCCTCGGCATCCCAGATCCGCGACCCTTCTCCTCGCACCAGGCAGACGGGAAAGCGACGGTAGTTGGGGACGACGAAGCGGCTGAAGGTGTCGATCACGCCCTTCGTCTTCTCACCGATGGAGGATGAAGCCGAGTCGGTCGTGGCCATCGGAAAGGCTCCTTGGGGGGGACGACGGGGGCGGGCCGCGTCAGATGGCGGCACCAGCGGCCGCGGGCAGGGTCGCCGCCGGCCCGGCGATGCCGTCACGGACGATCTCGGTGCCCACACCGCTGGTGGTATAGATCTCGAGCAGGAGGGAGTGTCGCAGGCGGCCGTCGATGATGTGCACCTTGCCGACCCCCTTGGCCAACGTGTCGAGGCAACCCTCGATCTTGGGGATCATGCCGCCGGCGATCGTGCCGTCGGTGATCAGGCGGCGGGCTTCGCTCGCCGTCAGCGAATGAATCAGGCTCTCGGGATCGGACACGTCGCGCAGTACGCCGGGAATGTCGGAGAGCACGACGAGCTTGTCGGCACCGATCGCCGCGGCGACGGCCGTGGCCGCCGTGTCGGCGTTCACGTTGAGTGTGTGCCCGTCGGGCCCCACCGCCATCGACGGGATGACGGGCACCTGACCAGCGTACGCGAGATTGTCGATCGTGAGGCGATCGACCCGTGTGACCTCACCGACGTGGCCGAGGTCGAGCGACTCCCCGGCGGGCCCGGCGAGGGCGAGCCGCTCCCCGAAGAGCACGTTGGTGGACAGGAAGTTGAGCGACATGGCCCGTCCACCGTATTCCTCGATTCGGGCAACGAGCTCGTGGTTGAGTTCCGTCGCCAGGACACGCCCTACGATCGCGAGCGTCGCCTCATCCGTGTACCGCCGCCCCTGGACGAATCGTGGCTGGATGCCGGCTTCGTCCATGGCGCGGCTGATCGCCTTGCCTCCGCCATGAACGATGATCAGTCGCATGCCGAGCGTCGACATGAAGACCACGTCGATCAGCAGGTGCCGCAGGGCATCGGGGTGTTCGAGCACGCTGCCACCGAGTTTGATGACGGTGGAGGTCTCGCGAAACTTGCGTATCCAGCCGAGCGCTTCGACGAGCGTGTCGGCCTTCTGGATCGCCTTCTGCTGGGCCCTGTTAGAGGCTGGCTTACCGGGCACTGACGCGGGTTCCTCGACGTTTTTCGCGCGTTGATCGGACCGGACGGGAAACCACGTATGGTAGCAGGCCGGCGGGTCGGTCGAAACC
>Ga0194129_10005197_pt1 | contig 16764 bp, 18 predicted proteins | sample TA2KigCa35mmetaG_FD_150862 | JGI IMG/M metagenome (GOLD analysis project Ga0194129, IMG submission 150862) | Freshwater microbial communities from Lake Tanganyika, Tanzania - TA2015038 Kigoma Deep Cast 35m | ecosystem: Environmental > Aquatic > Freshwater > Lake | place: Tanzania: Lake... | reverse complement strand
TTCACGTTGATGTTATGGATGGCCACTTTGTTCCAAACATTACCTTTGGACCTGTGGTTATAAAAAAAATTAGAAAATATACAAAGCTTCCATTTGACGTTCATTTAATGATATCGCCCGTTGAAAAATATATAAAAGATTTTGCAGATGCTGGTGCAGATATTATTACCATTCACCCTGAAGCAACAGATGATATTGAACGATGCGTAAAGACTATAAAGTCACTTGGAAAGAAAGCTGGAGTTTCCTTAAATCCAAAAACACCTATTTCATCCATAGAAAAAGTTATCGATATACTTGATCTAATTCTTGTAATGAGTGTGCACCCAGGATTTGCAGGTCAAAGTTTTATGCCGGAAGTTTTAAGCAAAGTTAAAGAACTTAGAAAGATAATTGATTCTAGGGGATTAAAAACTGATCTTGAAATTGATGGAGGAATAAATTTTAAAACAGGCGCTCATGCAATTAAGGCTGGTGCTGATGTTTTGGTTTCTGGCACAACAATATTTTCTGGAAAATCTTTAAAAGACAACATTCAAAAACTTAGAACTTGCGCTTAAGTGGCAAATTTTCAAACATTTCAACTATATTTAAGGGCATTACGTAAAAACTTCCAAGGCAAACTTAGAGACATTAAGTTTAACAGCAAGAACTATGATGTATCTTTAAATATTATTCAGCCTTATAGGTTATATGAATATTCGAGCATTCATCTAGTTCAACCTATTACAAGTTTTGAAGAAGTTTTATTAAATACAATAAGAAAATATAAAACGAATGTTTGGAAAATATCGAATATTGAAGATTATAAATTATACAAACTTCATAACTTTTGTTTTCTTCCTGCATTAAATATTAAAACTGAAAAAGTTATTGGATGTCAGTTAATCGATGAATGGATCAATCAATTTGAAAATTATCATTCAATATATTGGAGGCTCAAAACCTTGAGCTTTAGATTAATTAATTGGATTAGCTGTCATGATATTGTTTTTAAAGAAACTGACCTCATCTACAAAAGTAAGGTCATCAACAGCATTGTAAAACAGGCAAAGCATTTATTTAAAAATATTAATCTGCTTGAGCAAGGATTTGAAAAAATTGTAGGCCTTTCAGCATTAGTATTAGTTGGTATTTCTTTCTCTGAATACGAGAAATATTTAGAGGTTGGTCTGAAGGAAATTGAAAAAGAGCTTAACAATTTTATAAATAAAGATGGCTTTGTAAAAAGCAAAAATCCTGAAGATCTTTATTATACACTTTATTTTTTAGTTGTAATTCATGAATGGCTGTTAAACTCAAGAAGACAAACTCCAATACAAATTACATCTTATATTCATTCGCTTGGAATATGTTTTAATTTTCTAAAATTAAATAATGATACTCTTCCCCTTTTTAATGGAGCAAATGAAATCAAATTACAAAAGCTTGATGAAATTATTAGATCTAGAGGATACAACTTTAATAAGGTTGAAAGTATTTTCTGTGGATTTGGAAAAATTAAGTACAAAAAAATAGAAATATTAATAGATGGAAATACTCCTGCAAATACATCTTATGCAAAAGATTATCAGGCAGGTGCATTATCGTTTGAGCTATATTCCTCAGGTCAAAAATTTATAACTAATACTGGATCTGGGAAATATTTAGGAAGTAACTTAAGCTTTTTAAGTTCAACAACTGCTGCACATTCGACACTTAATATTAATGATACTTCATCATGTATCTTTCAAAAAAATAAACTTATCACTAAATACTTTGGGAATTCACTAATCGATGACTTAGATATTTATAAAAAAGAATTTAAATCTGACAAAGAAACCACACAGTGTATTCTTGCGCACAATGGTTATGAGAAAAGATTTGGCATTAAATTTGAAAGACAACTAACCTTATTTAAAGAAAAAAATACAATTGAAGGATTAGATACATTAATCTTAAAAAATAAAAAAAAAAATTTTTTAAGTTACAGTATAAGATTTCATGTTCATCCAGATATACGAATTACAAAAACTATGGGAAACGATATTTTACTAAGCTCTGATAGAGGTGATGGATGGATATTTAGATGTCCACAAGTTCCAACGAAACTTGAGAAGAATTTATATCTAGGAAACCCCGATAGCATTAAAGAAAATTTTTTTATATTACTTGAAGGACAAATAGAGAGCGAACTTACTAATATTATTTGGTATCTAGAAAAAGCCAAATAAACATCGTATATGAAAAATCCTTAATGGATCTTATAAAGATAACAAAAGCCCTAATTTCTGTATCTGATAAAAAAAACTTAGATAAAATTTTAAAAACTCTGCAAGAGTATAACGTTGAAATATTAAGTACAGGTGGCACTTTTAAATACATAAAAGATTTAGGTTATCAATGCACTGAAGTTTCCGATTATACAAAATCGCAAGAAATACTAGATGGAAGAGTAAAGACTTTGCATCCCAAAATTCACGCAGGATTACTCGCAAAAGCAGATAACAAAGAACATATTAATCAAATCTCAAAAGAAAACATCGATCTTATTAATCTACTCATTGTTAATCTTTATCCCTTTGAGAAAAAATTAATTGAAAATGCAAATGAAGAAACCTTGATTGAAAACATAGATATTGGCGGTCCATCTATGCTTAGGTCTGCTGCAAAAAATTATAAATTTACAACGGTCATTTCCGATCTTGAGCAATATGACGAATGCATAAATGAACTGACTAAAAATAAAGGGTCAACTTCTTTAAATTTTAGAAAAAAAATGTCAACGAATGCATTCTTAGAAACTGCCTATTACGACTCTTTAATATCTAATTGGATGAACAAAGAACAAAATAAATTTCCAAAAAAGATTACAATCAGCGGATCAATTCAAAATGAGTTAAGATATGGTGAAAATCCTCATCAACAAGCAACCATTTACAACGTAAATTATAAGAAAGATCTTCTAAGTGGTATCGAGCAGCTCCAGGGCAAAGAGCTTAGCTATAATAATTATTTAGATATGTATGCAGCAATATCTATTTCAAAGTATTTAGATAATGCAAAAAAAACCTGTGTGATTGTGAAACACAACAATCCTTGTGGATGCGCAGCAAGTCACAACCTATCTAATGCGTACAAACTAGCCTTAAATGCGGATCCTCTAAGTGCATTCGGGGGAGTGGTTTGTTTTAATGATGAAATTCACAAAGAACTTGCTAAGAAACTTTCGGATACTTTCTATGAAATTATAATCTCAAACAAGTTTACAAAAGAGGCTCTAGATATTTTTAAAATGAAAAAAAATCTTAGATTAATTATAATTAAAAATCATATAGAGGAAAAATTAGTATACAATATCATTGGTGAAAAAATCCTCATTCAGGATAAAGATATAAAAGAATTACAAACTGAGGACATGAAAGTTGTAACAAAAATAAAACCAACAAAAAAGCAAATTGAAGATTTAAAGTTTGCATTCAATATTTGTAAATTTGTAAAATCTAATGCGATTGTAATTGCAAAAAATAGCCAAACCATTGGAATTGGAGGTGGACAGACGAATAGATTAGCATCGAGTAAAATTGCTTGTCAAAATGGAAAATTATTCTTCAAAAAAAATGTTAAAAATAGTGTAGCCGCTTCTGATGCTTTTTTTCCATTTGCAGATGGACTTAACGAATTAGTAAAACTTGGAGTTAAATCTATAATCCAACCAGGTGGGTCTATAAAAGACAATGAGGTAATTAAGGCTGCAGATAAGTCTAAAATATCAATGATATTTACTGGTATTAGAAACTTTAAACACTAATTCTATCAATCTTAGAGGCTAGTATAAAATCACTTTCTGAAAGACCATTAATTGCATGAGTATAAATTAGTATCTTTGCATAACCCCAGCCAAAATTAATATCTGGATGATGACCCTCTATCTCAGCAATAGCAGAAGTTTTTTTTACAAATTCCAAACTTTGTAAAAAATTTTTAAATTTATAACTTTTAAATAAGTAAAAAGCTTTTTTATCATTCTTATACACTTTCCAACTTCTTAATTTTTTTAAATACCTATTAATCTCAGATTTAGAAAAGGGGGGAATATTACCACTACATGGAATACATTTTTTTTTATAAAGCATCATAAAAAACCACTTTACTTAAATTTTTGGAGCGGGTGAAGGGAATTAAACATACAGCTTGTTAGTTTTATTAAGATATTTGAGTAAAAAGTGTGTTAAGACAAAAAATACCTTCATTTTTTTTTTGTATCAAATTGATGGACTCTATCGACTTGATACATTATTTCGTTTGATTACGAGAAATAGTCACCCAGAAAATAAGGTCAATGCTTCTAAAAGAAGTTTTCTGCCTAGAACAATTTTTTAGTTACTATAATCATAAAATTAAAAATAAAACCAAATAATTTCACTTTGTATAGGCTATTATTTATCAAAGGTGGTGCCTGCATCCAAAACACTGTTAATATTATTTAAATTTATATTTTTTTAATTATTTGAACTTTCCTTTCTTTTTTTAGGACAATATTGTCTAAAAGCTTAAATCTAGAAGAGAAGTAAGCAAAATATATTTGTCATAAATTTATGAAATATTACTTTAAAGATTATCTGCCTAAGATTAAAATTAATTTTTAGTATAAAAGGAGTTAACAATTGTGGAATGTATTTTCTTATAATTTTTTTTAATTAAATAATTGTGCACTTTAAAATGATTATTTTTGTTAATTTTAATGATCTCAATACAAATTAATTTTGGATTATATTTATTTAAATTAATACTTTTAATACAATTTAGTTCATTACCTTCTACATCAATACATAGTAGATCTAAATTATCGAAATTTAATTTTTTTTTTTTTACAATATTGTAAAATGTATTTGTTAAAATTTTTTTTTTTTTAATATATTTTTGATTAAATTTTTTTTTATAATAATTGCTAAATTTTTTATTTATAGAAACTTCGGTACTCAGCAAGTTATTATTTGGGATATATAAATATCTATTTTCTTTTTTATTATTCAATACTTGGCAAATGTTTATATCTCTTGGGCGATGTATATTAAATAGATCAATATTCTGTTGAATTGCATCTATATTTACACCAGACCAACCCTTTTTATAAAGGAGATAAGTGTTATTTGATCTAAAAGGATGATGACAACCAATATCTAAATATAAACCTTTTTTTTTATTTTTAAAAAAATTTTTTATAAATAGATCTTCTTCAAACTGGGAATAACTTTCTTTAAATAAATATTTTAAATTTCTAATATAAAGATTATAGAATAAATAAAATTGGGATTTGAATTTTTTAAATTTCATAAATTGCATATTATAAGTTAGAAAAATAGTCTGCCAGCTGTCTGCCACCAAAAATAATGGAATTTGAAAAAAAATTAATGATTACTTGCTGTTTTGGAGCGGGTGAAGGGAATTGAACCCACGACCTAATCGTTGGCAACGATTCGCTCTACCACTGAGCTACACCCGCTTAAAAATACAAATTAGAATAGTGTTAGAGAACTTCTTTGTCTATAAAAATGAATTACAAATGATAACTAATAATATATTCTTTAAAGATGATTATAAAAAAAGATTTTCCAAATGAAATAGCGGTTTTTCCACTCTCAAATGCAATTTTTTTTCCAAATACGGTATTGCCGTTAAATATTTTTGAACCTAGGTACAAAAAAATGACGGAAGATGCGTTATCAAATAATAAACTAATCGGTATGGTTCAAACTAAAAATTACTATAATACTGTTAAACCTGAAGTATTTAATGTGGGATGCCTTGGTAAAATTGAAACTTATTCAAAAACTCCCGATGGAAGGTATTTAATAAATTTAACAGGACTCATTCGCTTCAAAATACTTAATGAAATAGAAACCGATCTTCCATACAGGAGATTTAAAGTTTCCTATGAAGATTATTTTGATGATTTGGAAAAAATTAAATTTACAGATAAAATTAATATTATTGATTTAATAGATAAAACCAGAAAGTTTTTTAAAGTACATCAACTTTCAACTGATTGGAAAGTTGTTGAAAAAGTTGAACCTGATCAATTAATAAATTCTTTGTCGATGATATGTCCATTTTCAGTTAGTGAAAAACAAACTTTATTGGAAGCTAAAAACTTAGTTGAAAGAAATAATTTAATTAACCAGATAATTAATTTTTACATCTTAGGAAATAACAACCAACAAGATAGAAAAATACACTGATGGAATTTAATACTAAATTATTAGGAATTCTTATCTGTCCCATTGGTAAAGATAAACTAATTTATAATAAGGAAAGACAAGAGTTAGTATCAGAAAAATCTAAACTTGCTTATAAAATAAAAAACGGTGTTCCTATATTAATTCGAGATCAAGCAAGAACAACAGATTAGGAACTTTTATTCATGGAGTCAAAAAAGGATGGATTATTTTTTGTCTCTTTTAATTTTGAAATTAAAAACTCTATAGCTTCCATGCTGCCCATTGGAGCAGTTAGCCTTCTTAAGACATTCATTTTTTGAAGTTCATCTTTTTTGAATAATAACTCCTCTTTTCTGGTGCCTGACTTAGTTATATCAATTGCCGGAAATATTCTTTTATCAGCAACTTTCCTGTCTAGAATAACTTCAGAATTACCAGTTCCTTTGAATTCTTCAAATATTACTTCATCCATTCTTGATCCAGTCTCAATCAAAGCAGTTGATATAATTGTCAAAGATCCACCCTCTTCAATATTACGAGCCGCACCAAAAAAACGTTTTGGCCTTTGAAGAGCATTAGCATCAACTCCTCCAGTTAAAACTTTACCTGAGCTTGGTACAACTGCATTATAGGCTCTTCCAAGTCTAGTTATAGAATCTAGTAATATAACCACGTCCTTCTTGTGCTCAGCAAGACGTTTAGCTTTTTCAATAACCATTTCTGCAACTTGCACGTGTCTGACCGCTGGTTCATCAAACGTTGAACTTATAACTTCTCCTTTTACAGACCTTTGCATATCAGTAACCTCCTCAGGCCTTTCATCTATAAGTAGAACAATTAGATAAACCTCGGGATGGTTTGCAGTTATGGAGTGCGCAATATTTTGAAGAATTATAGTTTTACCAGCTCTTGGTGGAGAGACGATAAGAGCGCGTTGACCTTTCCCAATTGGGGCAACCAAGTCAATTACTCTTGATGTTAAATCTGGACTTTTTTCAACTCTACTGCTCTCAACCTCTAATTTAATTTTTTCATCCGGATAAAGTGGAGTTAAATTATCAAAGTTTATTTTATGTTTAATTTTTTCAGGGTCCTCAAAATTAATTTTATTTACTTTAAGTAGTGCAAAATATCTTTCTTGGTCTTTTGGTGCTCTAATTTCTCCTTCAACTGTATCTCCTTTTCTAAGTCCAAAACGTTTAATTTGACTTGGGCTTAAATAGATATCATCTGGGCCTGGAAGGTAATTTGACTCTGTTGCTCTTAAGAAACCGAAGCCATCTTGAAGAGTTTCAAGCACACCTGACCCTGTAATTTGTTCGTTATTTTCTGCAAGTTTCTTTAAGATTGCAAAAAGTATTTCTTGTTTTCTAAGTGTACTTGGGTTTTCAATTCCAAGCTTTTCAGCTTGAGAAATAAGATCCGCTGGTGACTTATTTTTAAGTTCTTGAAGATTCATTAGTTTATGGAAAGTTAGTCGGAATTATTAAGAAAATAGATGAGTATAATACTTCGATAAAAATTTCAAGCCGGTTTAAAAACTACCAAAATAACTATTAAAACTAACAAAACTGTCGGTATCTCATTTACCATTCTATAAAAATCTCCTTTTTTTTTATTTTTTCCTGACTTTAAATTTTTAAAAGATGTCACTAAAAAACCATGAAAAGCTGACAAACAAAGAACAAAAATTATTTTAGCATAAACCCAAAAAATTAATAAACTTTCAAGCCCAGTTATCCAGATCATAACAATTCCTGAAACCCAAGTTACAATCATTGAGGGATTCATTATTATTTTCAAAAGTTTTTCTTCCATCACAAGAAAGGTTTTCTCTAAATAATAACTTTTATTTTCTACATGATAAACAAAAAGCCTTGGAAGATACAATAGACCTACCATCCAAGATATAACCGAAACAATATGAATCACCTTTACAGATAAATACAAATCCATAATTATGTTTTACAAAAACATCGCTTAAAAGAACTATCACAAAAAGGAGGTTTTAAACCTCTTGTCCCATAATTCCTATTATTTAAAACCAGATTTGTAAGTCCTTTAATAAAATCTTTATTTACACCAAGCGCAGGAACCCTTTTATAAAAAAGTGCACCATTTTTTTTTGCCAGATGCTTATATTCAATATCTAATTCCACAAGAGTTTCGGAGTGCTCTGATACAAAAGCTATAGGACACAAAACAATACCAAGTTTCTGCTTTGAATTTCTAATTATTTCATCATCCGTTGATGGGCCGATCCACTTCAAAGGACCAACCCTGCTTTGGTAACAAACATTAAAATTTAAGTTTTTTATTTTCAATTTGTCTATTATTTTTTCTACAGTTTCTTCAACTTGCCACTGATATGGATCACCTGAGTCAATAACTTTTTGGGGTAATCCATGGGCAGAGAAAAGAAGTATTGTCCTTGAAAGAAGTTTGATATTTAAAAATTTTCTAATTGATTTCACATGAGCATTAATAAAGTTTTCATTATTTGGATAACAACAAATTGTTTTAGTTTTAAAATTTTCTGTATTTACATTTTTCCACTCATTTACAGACGATCCCGTTGTTGTTGTTGAAAACTGAGGGTAGAGGGGAAGTAAAATAACCTCTTTGGGATTATATTGTAATACTTTTTGGTAAACCTCACTTGCTCTTGGTTTCCAATACCGCATAACAATAAAACATTTGTACTCACCTTTTTTCCTAAGGTTTTTTTCTAAAGATTTTTTTTGAAATTCAGTTAATTTTAAAATTGGAGATCCGCCACCCATCAACTTATATATGTTTTTTGCTTTATTTTCTCTTAAAGACGAAATTAATTTTGCAATAAAAAATCTGAAAGGTTGAATAATATTTATGATTGCAGGATCATTGAATAAGTTAAATAAAAACGGCTTTACAGCTTCCTGTTTATCAGGTCCTCCTAAATTCATTAATATGACAGCTCTTTTCAAGATCTATTTTCCTTAACTATCTCAACCATGTGTCTTATATTTTCAATTTTTGCGAAAGGTGTAATGCCGTGACCCAAATTAAATATATATGGATAATCCCTAAATATGTTTAAGTATTTATTAACAACCTTTGCCACGTCTTTCTTATTTCCGCAAAGCACCGCGGGATCAATGCCGCCCTGGATCGGTATTCCGTTAAAATTAGTAATTGCCCAAGACGGGCTGATAAACTGATCGATTGAAATACAGTCTGGTTTTACAAGATTAACAAAATCTTTGTATTTTTTTCCGATTCCTCTTGGGAAACATATTATTGGGATATTTGGGAATTTTTTTTTTACTGAGTTTAGTATTGCCTTTGTTGGATAATAACAAAACTTATGTAAATGATTTTCCTTAATTAATCCTGCCCAGCTATCAAAAATTTGAATAACTTCGGCCCCGCTTTCAATTTGTTTCTCTATATGAAAGGTTACAAAGTTTGTAAGTAAATTTATAAGTTTATTAGTAAAGCTTAGATTTTTAATTTTAAAGTTGTGTTTTGGTGATTTTCTATTTAGCATATAAACTGCTAACGTCCAGGGAGCGCCCACAAATCCAATTAAATTTTTTCCCTTAATTTTCTTTTTTATAATTTTGATTTGATTAAATACTTCTGAATTCTTTGCTATAAACTTATGGAATTCACTAATTTTTAATAAATTTTTCTTTTGGAGGGGCTCTAGAATCGGGCCTATATTTTCAATATAATATACCTTTTGACCGAGTGAATTTGGAATAATCAAGATATCAGAAAATATTATTGCAGCGTCTAAATCAAATCTACTTATCGGCTGTAGTGCGATTTCGTTTGAAATCTTTGAATCTAAACATAAATCTAAAAAGCTTTTTTTTTGTGACCTTATTTTTCTATACTCAGGCAAATATCTTCCTGCTTGTCTCATAAACCATATAGGAAACAAATTGGTTTTAAAATTTAAAGTTTGAACAAGTCTAAACATAAAATAATTAATTAAAGATTATTGTAACTTTTGGCTTTGTTAATTATGTTTAAAAAATATATTAAATTTTTATAAACAAACTTATTAACCTTTCTATTTATTATAATATAAGCAAATTAAAGATAAAAAAAGTTATAAACAATATTATATTACATGACTTTTGAAAAAAATGGGTTTGATAAAAAGTTATTATTCTTAAAAGGAAAGTTAATAACTTTAATTTATTGCAATACTTTTCTTTAAACTGTTAGTTTTTGTTTTTTATAAACATATTTATGAACAATAAATTTGATCTTTATTTGGTCTCCGATTCAACAGGAGAAACCCTGGATAGAATAGCTGTTGCTATAAAAGCTCAATTTGAAGATATAGATTTATCTATTCATCACTTCTCATTCATAAGAACTAAAGATCAAATAAATGCGCTTATAAAAAGATGTAAAAAAAATAGAAATCCAATTGTTTTATACACATTGGTCGAGCAAGAAGCGGTTAGTCACTTAAAAAATACAGCTTTAGTAGAAAAAATTACTTGTCTAGGCGTTCTTGATCATCTCGTTTTAAAATTTGAAGACATTTTAAACAAAAAGGCAAATCACGTTCCAAGCGGTCAACATGTGCTTAATAAAGAATATTATGAAAAAATTTCTTCTATGCATTTTACAATTGAACATGATGATGGTCAAAAATTAGAAACTATAAATGAGGCTGATATAATAATTTTTGGCGTAAGCAGAACGAGCAAAACACCGACAAGCATTTATTTGGCAAATAGGGGTTATAAAGTTGCAAATGTTCCATTAACCGGGACAGAGAACATAGATTTGTACTCAATTGATTTTGAAAGGAAAACTGTTGTCGGCTTTGTTATCGATCCTCATAGATTAGAAGATCTTAGAAGAACAAGATTAAATTTAATAACTGAGGACAGGCACACAAATTATATTAATATTGAAAGCATTCAAAAAGAGGTGGAAAACGCAAAAAAAATATTTAGTTTAAAAAACATTCCAATTATTGATGTTACAAGAAGGTCTGTCGAGGAGACTTCTGCTTCAATAATTAAAATCCATGAAATTAAGCATAATTTATGAAAGATCTAATTCTTGCCTCTTCAAGCGGGATTAGGAAAATAATACTTGAAAAACATAATTTTAATATTTTAGTTCACGCCCCAAATGTAGACGAAGAGGAAATTAAAAAATCATTATTACAAGAAAAGGCAACACCTAAAGAGGTTGCAGAGACGCTTGCAAGATTGAAGGCGGTAAAAATTAGTGAAAAATATAAGGATCGAATAGTTCTTGGTGCGGATCAGGTTTTAAATCTCGAAGGAAAAATATTTAGTAAGCCTAAAGATAAAAAAACAGCAAAATTTATTCTTCAACAACTTAATAATAGAGAACACGAACTTATCAGTTCAATATGTCTTGCAAAAAATGGTTCGTTCATTTGGAGTTATACAGAAAGTTCTTTTTTAAAAATGAAAAAGTTTGATGATTTATACTTAGATGAGTATCTTAATGATATTTCTGACAATACTCTACAACGATATGGAGTTTATCAAATCGAAGATGAAGGCAAAAAACTTTTTTCAGAGATAAAAGGAGACAATTTTTCTATAATGGGAATGCCAGTTGATGCATTAATCAACTATTTTAAAATGAATGAAAAAAAATAAAAATAAATTTTTAGTCATAGGAGACCCAATTAAGCACTCTTTATCGGCTATTCTACATAATTATTGGTTTTCAAAATATAAGATAAATTCTTTGTATTTTAAAAAAAAAGTTAGAGCAAAAAATTTAAGTAAAATAGTTAAAGATATAAAAAAAAAAATTTACTATGGAGCCAATGTAACTTTACCCCTTAAAACCAGTATAATCCCGCATGTGGATATTATCACTCCATTAGTAAAGGAAACTAATTCCATAAATACGATTTATATTAAAAATGGTAAGCTATACGGAGATAACACAGATGTCTTTGGTTTTTATTATGGGATATTAAGCAAGATTAAAAAAAAATGCGAAAAAGCCTTAATTATTGGAGCTGGAGGCGTTAGCTCGTCAGTAATAATTGCTCTTAAGAAAAAATGGAGATTAAAGAAAATTTATATCGCGAATAGAAATTCAAGAAAATCATTTATACTAAAGCGCAGGTTTGGAAAAGTTATTGAGGTTGTTAAGTTTAAAAATCTAGAACTTTTTAATCATAATATTGATTTAGTCATTAACACTTCAAGCTTGGGTCTTAAACCAAAAGATAAAATTAAACTAAATTTTTCTCATTTTAAGAAGAAAATATTTATTGATTTAATCTACAACCCAGAGAGAACATTGTTTTTAAAGATGGCAAAAAAATTCAATAATCATGTTTATTCAGGTCTTCCAATGTTTATTTACCAGGCACAAAAATCATTTAAGATATGGACCAATATTTTGCCCAAGGTAAATCAGGAGACTTATATATTACTTAGAAAATATTTGTGATAGCTCTTGGAATTGTTGGAGAAATTGGATCCGGTAAAACTTATATCAGTAAAGTATTTAAGCATTATGGTTATAATGTATTTGATGCAGATAAAGTAGTTCATAGTATCTATAAAAAAAATAAATTCATAAATCAAAAGATATGCAAAATTTTGAAATTAAATAGCAAAAGAGTAAATCTTAAAGATCTTGCCAATGTAATTATAAAAAACCCTTCCAAACTTGTTAAACTAAATAAAATTATTCACCCCGAGGTAAAAAAAAAACTATTAGATTTCATTAGAAAAAATAAAAAAGAAAAATTAATAGTTTTAGACATTCCCTTGCTTTTAGAAACTAATTTTAAATATTTTGCAGATATTGTAGTTTTTGTAGACACAGCAGATAAAATATTATCTAAATTTAGAAAGATTAGGAAAATTAATAAAAAATTAATTAACGTTCTTCAAAAAAATCATTTTAATAAAGAAAAGAAAAAAGCCTTGTCAGATTTTGTAATTAAAAATACACATTTAAGTTTCTTAAAATCTCAAACAAAGACTATACTTAATAAAATTATATTACATGATTAAAGAAGTAGTTCTGGATACAGAAACAACTGGTTTATCCATTGAAAAGGATAGAATAGTTGAGATTGCCTGTATTGAACTTGACGATCATTTACCAACAAAGAATTTATTTCATACTTTTTTAAATCCTGAAGGTGCTAAAGTTTCTGAGGACGCTTTTGAGATACATGGTTATTCTAATGAATTTTTAAGTGACAAACCAAAGTTCAAAGATATTGCTAAGGATTTTATACAATTTATCGAAGGAAAAAAAATAATAATTCATAACGCTGACTTTGATTTAAATTTTTTAAACAAAGAGCTCAGAAGTTTAAATTTAGAAATAATTAATAAACAAAATGTTATTGATAGTTTAACTTTAGCAAGAGAAAAATTCCCTGGAGCAACAGCAAAGAATCTCACTTCTTTGTGTAAAAAATTTAAGATTGATACTTCATTACGGGAAAAGCACTCTGCCTTATTAGACTGTAAACTTCTATCAAAGGTTTACATTGAGTTAATAGACGATAAAGAATTTAAATTTTCATATAATGAACCTAACGAAGATAGAAGCCAGTCTGAAAAGAAATCTTTAGGCAAAGTTAAACAGCCATCTTTAGATGAAGTTGAAAATTATAAAAAGTTTCTTAAAAAAAATATAGTTAATGCAGTTAGTTTGAAAGAGTAGTTTTTTTTTGATTTTCGTACATTTCAACAAAGTTAATATTTTTTTTAAATTTAAATTCTTTAAAGCCCGATTGTTGAAATATATTGCTTAGAATATTAGTAATTTTTTCTGAAAAAAGATTTGGTATTTCAGCAAGTATAATCTTTTTTATTTCATCTTGAGTAATTGTATGATCCAATATTTTAAATACTATTGCGATACATATTTCTGAATGAATTTTATTCTTAATATTTTGTGGGGCTTCAAAGAATATTCTTAAGTTTAATTCATTAAGTTGATTTGAAAGCGGATTATTTTTAATATCTATTTTGGTTTCATATTTTTGAAGGTCTTGTGTCGAACTTATATAAGCCTCTGCCGTTGGAATTTCAAAGGAGATGTCTTTTATAAAATCCGTGACAATTTGGTATTTTTCGCTCATTGGGTTGACAATTTAGCTAATTGTAATCAATAGTTTTTTAATGTTCTTTACATATTTAAATATATTCATGCTATTCCTATATCAATTATTTCAAAATAACAAAAATGAATGAAAATTTTGGTTTCATAGATATTATACTACTCGCATTTATTGCCGGTCTAATAATTTTAAGACTTAGAAATTCATTGGGTAAAGGTGCTGAGGACAGTGCTCTTCGAGCAAAAAATTTACAATCTGTAAATGCAAATTCTTTAGAACAAGTAGATAAGGACGTTGTGCCTTCCACTCAGGTTAATCAGTTTAATGAAACAAGCTTTTTAAAAGGTGCTAAAGCTGCATACGAAATGATAGTAAATGCATTTGCAAACGGAGATAAAAAAACCCTCAAAGACTTAGTTGATCCTGAAATTTATAAAAACTTTATTTCTGTGATTGATGAAAGACTATCAAAAAAAATAAAAAATGACTTTACTTTTATAGGTATTAAAAAAGCAAAAATTGAAGAAGTTAAAAATCAAGATACTTTGTATAGCGTTAAAGTAAGGTTTATAAGTGAAATTATATCATCCACCAAAGATGAAACTGGAAAAATTATTGATGGAAATAATAGTGAAATTCAAACAGTGAATGATGTATGGATATTTAGAAAAGATTTAAATTCAGAAGATTTAACTTGGTATTTAAAAGAAATTTCTCAATCTCTAGATGAGAAAGATCCAAAAAAATAAAGACAAAGTTTTAATAACAAAAGAGGACATTAGCGCTTGGGAAAGTTTTAAAAAGCAAGATAATATCTCTTTTGAGGATAAGGATTTTAATATTCATCAGTCCTTAAAAAAACTAAAGTTTGATTTAAAATATGATCTTCATGGGTATTCACTGCAAGAAGCCTTTGATAAGGTTGATGAAATATTTTATTTATGTAAAAAAAAAAATCTTACTAGTATTTTGATAGTGACAGGAAAAGGTTTAAGGTCTAAGGCCTTTGAAAATCCATATAAATCTGAAGACTTAAGTTTATTAAGATATGCTATACCTAGTTATATAAAAAAAAATTATCAAAATAGAATTATTTCAATTTCAATAGCAAGCATTGAAAATGGTGGGGAAGGTGCTTATGAACTTAAACTTAAGAAATTATAAAATAAATTTTGAAAGATCTTTATCTCCCTTAATATCTCCAAGATTTTTTTGAACATAGGCTTTATTAATTAGTACAACTTCACCGCTTCGGTCTGGTGCATTAAAACTTATATCATCTAAAATTCTTTCTATAATTGTGTGAAGTCTTCTTGCTCCTATGTTTTCGATAGTAGAATTTACATATGTTGCAATTTCTGCGATTTCATCAACCCCATCATCTAAAAATTTTAAACTTACATCTTCTGTCTTCATAAGAGCCTCGTATTGTTTAATCAAACTATTATCCGGCTCTTTAAGAATTCTTACAAAATCCTCTTTAGTTAATGGATTTAATTCTACTCTTATAGGTAATCTTCCCTGCAGTTCTGGCAATAAATCAGATGGTTTTGCAAGTTGAAAAGCACCAGATGCGATAAAAAGTATATGATCTGTTTTAATGGTACCGTACTTGGTATTTACTGTTGTTCCCTCAATTAAAGGTAGCAAATCCCTTTGGACACCCTCTCTTGATACATCAGCGCCGATTCTTTCGCTTCTTGCTGAAATTTTATCTATTTCATCTAGAAAAACTATTCCGTTATTTTCTGTTGCAAATTTTGCTTCTTTCAAAATTTGATCTTGATCTAAAAGTTTCTCTGACTCTTCATCTACTAAATAATCATAGGACTCTTTAACACTTATTTTTCTTTTTTTCTTTTTTACACCCAATCCTTTACCAAAGATATCACCAATACTAATCATCCCTATCGTTCCCGATGCTCCAGGAATTTCAAAAGAAGGAGTTGTTGTGTTTTCTTGAACAGAAATTTCTATAATATTTTCATCAAGATCTCCCGCTCTTAATCTTTTCCTATAACTTTCTTTTGTTGCAGAGCTTGCGTTTTTTCCAACTAGTGCTTCTAGTACTCTTTCTTCAGCAGCAAGTTGTGCTTTTGCTTTAACTTCTTTTCTTTTTAAATCCTTAATCATAGAGATAGCAATTTCCATCAAATCTCGTATAATTTGTTCAACATCTTTTCCTACATATCCAACCTCAGTAAATTTTGTTGCTTCAACTTTTATAAATGGAGCTTGTGCAAGCTTTGATAGTCTTCTCGATATTTCAGTTTTTCCAACACCTGTTGGCCCAACCATCAGAATATTTTTAGGAAGAACCTCGTCTTTCATATTGTCTGTTAGCATTTGACGTCTCCATCTGTTTCGAAGTGCAATAGCAACAGCTCTTTTAGCTTTATTTTGGCCGACAACGTATCTGTCAAGTTCAGATACTATTTCTCTTGGAGAAAAACTTGTTATTTTTTCTTC
>Ga0194129_10005196_pt1 | contig 16766 bp, 16 predicted proteins | sample TA2KigCa35mmetaG_FD_150862 | JGI IMG/M metagenome (GOLD analysis project Ga0194129, IMG submission 150862) | Freshwater microbial communities from Lake Tanganyika, Tanzania - TA2015038 Kigoma Deep Cast 35m | ecosystem: Environmental > Aquatic > Freshwater > Lake | place: Tanzania: Lake... | reverse complement strand
GCACCCCCCTGCATGGCGACGACGACGGCGGCGAAGCCGGGCGCCAGCTCGCGCACGATCACGGCGGCGGCCAGCGGGGCCAGCTGGCGCTCGACCCCGAACGAGCGCATCAACGTCAGCGCCTGCAGCGCCAGCAGCGCGCCGATGGGGCCGACGACCAGCACAACCGGCAGGGCGCAGCGCGTCGTCACGGTCACTGCCTGCCGCAGCGCGTGGGCGCCGCCGCCGGGCTCGCGCAGGCCGGTGATTGCGGCGCCGGCGCCGAAGCCGACGACGTGGCCGGCGGCGACGAGGAAGCCCAGCGGCCATCGGCCAAGGGCGCGCAGGGCCGGCAAGATCATCGACGGGCCCCGGTCACACGGCGAGCACGATGCCGATGCCCTCGAAGCGCACGACGGGTACACGACGCGCAGCGTCGGACAGCCCGGGCAGCGGCGCGCGGAACGGCAGCAGCTGACCGCTCCAGCCGACGAGCCGCGACGCGTGCACCATGCAGGGGGCGTCCTTCGTGACGGCGAAGGTGACGACGGGCCGCTTGGTACCGAGGACCACGCGGCCGCTGCCGCGCAGGTGCACGATGTCGAGGTCGCGGTCGGTCTCCGAGGGCAGGCGGCCGTTCTCCCAGACCAGCCCGCTGCCGAAGCCGACGACGGCGCTCTCGATCAGGTAGCACTCGTCCTGGTTCAGCGTCAGCGCCGTCGCCAACAGCTCGCCAAGCGACAGCAGCGCGAAGCCGCGACCGGCCAGACCGGTGACCGCGGCGTCGGCGCCGCCGAACAGCGAGTCGGTGCGCTTGCCGCGGTACCGCCGGTGGACGACCTCGACGTCGAACGCGCCCGACAGGCCGGTGATCAGGTCGCTGCGCACGTAGCCGTTGTCGACCACCGGGAACACGAGGTGTCCTTCGTCGCCGCGGGTCAGCGCCTTGCCGTCGAGGGCGCGGGCGCCGAGGTCGGCGAAGGCAAGCTCGACGACGCCGCGCACCGGGGCCGGGCTGGTCGGCGTCGGCGCCGCCGGCCCAGCAGCGACGGCCGGCGGCGGCGGAGGGGCCGGCGGCGGGGACGACGGCGCGCGGGCCGCGGCGGCCCGGCGCGGGTGGCCGTCGCCGACAGGCGTGGGGGGCAGCGACGCCGGCGCGGGCGCCATCGAGGCCGGCGTGGGCGGCGTCGTCGCCGGCGCGGGCGTCGTCGACACCGCCGGCATCGCACCGGTGGCCGACGGTCGCGCCGGCGGCGCCGGCGGCGGCTTCGCCGGCACAGCCTGACCCTGGACGTTCACCTGCACCGCCGCCAGGGTCATGGTCGCGGGCTTGAGCGGGGCCGCAGGCGTGGGCGGCGATGTCGCAGGCGCAGGCGGGGACGTCGGCGGCGCGGGCAGCGTCGCCGGCGGCGCCGGGGGCAGCGACGACGCTGCGGGCGCCGTCGACGCGGCCCGCATCGCCGCCGGGCCGGGGGCGGCCGCGCCCATCGACTGCACGCCCATGGCGGCGAGGTTGGGGATGGGGAACGTGCCGGTCTTGGTCGGGTTGAACGCGCGGATTTGGTCGGCGCGCTTCTTGTTTCCGGCGCGCTCGTAGTAGTCGGCGGCGCGCTCGAGCTGGCCCTTCTTCTCGAGCACGAGGCCCATGTAGCTGGCGGCGCGTGGGTGATCGGGGTTCAGGTCGAGGACGTGCGACAGCTCTTTATGGGCGTCGTCGAGGCGACCCTGCTTCAGGAACACCATCGCGAGGTTCAGGCGCAGCGATGGCTCGACCGGATTTCCGTGCACGAGCTCGGCGAACAGCTGCCGGGCGCGTTCGAGCTGGCCGAGCCGGAACAGCGACAAGCCGAGCAGGTTCAGCGCCTGCTCGTTCTTCGGGTGGATGAGCAGCGCCCGCTCGAAGTGCACCCGCGCCTCGTCGATGCGACCGCCCTGCAGGTGTTCGGAGCCCTCGGTGAGGAGGTAGTAGAAATCCTCTTCGCGGGACTTCTCGTGGTTCGTCTCGGCCATGGTGCAGCTACCCCGGTGCAGGAAGACCCTTGGGCAGCCTAGACCCGGGGGCTCGGCGGCGTCGATAAACCGGCCACCGCCCGCAGCGAACGCTCTGCCGTCCTGCCTGCGGTCAGGTCGCTTCCGGGTTCGTGGGCGCGCGCGGCGCGGCAAGGGCGGCCGGCGATGGCCCGGGCGCCGCGTCGCGCGCGGCGTCGGCCATAGGCTTGGTCGCAGGCTCGGTCGTAGGCCCGGTCGTAGGCCCGGTCTCCACGGCCTGGTCGCCGAGCTCCGCCTGCAGCCGGGCGACCATCTCGGGGCTCTTCACCGCTCGCTTCAGGTAGCGCAGCGCGCGGTCCGCAGCGTCGGCGAGCGACAGGTCGCCCGCGCCCACCAGCCGCCGCCGTCGTGACGTCAGCTCCCAGAGCGCGACCGCCGCCGAGACGCTGACGTTGAAGCTCTCGACCATGCCGTGCATGGGGATCGTGAAGCGATGGTCGGTCAGGGCCAGCGCCCGCTTCGACAGACCGCTGTGCTCGCTGCCAAAGACCAGGGCCACCGGCCGGCTCACGTCGACGTCGGCGATGGAGATGCAGCCGGCGCCGACGTCGGCGGCGTACAGCGTGAAACCCTGCGCCGACAGGTCGCCGAGGCAGCGCGCCAACCCCTGGTGCTTCTTCACCGTGATCCAGTCGTCGGCGGACCGCGCGATGGCCTTGTTCTTCTCCCACTTGTTGGGCTGCTCGACGACGTGCATCGTCTCGACGCCCAGGCCCTCGCAGCTGCGCAGCACAGCGCTGGCGTTGTGCGGGTCGCTGATGTTCTCCATCACCACGGTGATCCCGGCGAGGCGGCCGGCGGCGACGTCGACGGCGCGACGGGCGCGGTGGGGCGACAGCTCGGCCAGCAGCGCGCGCGCCAGCGGCAGCGTGTCGAGGTGGGCGCGCAAGGCATCGGCAGACGGCACGAGGCCATGGCTATCGGCTTCGCGCGTCTGGCGAAACGGCCCCGGTGCGGCGCGCGGGGCCGGGGAAGCGACGACGGCGAAGCGCCGCACGCAGGAGGGCCTTTCCTGCGGCGGCGGACCTGTTAGCCGCGCCCCATGGGATTCTCCTGCGGCATCGTCGGGCTTCCGAACGTCGGCAAGTCCACCCTGTTCAACTGCTTGTCGTCGGCGCGCGCCGAGGCGGCCAACTACCCGTTCTGCACCATCGAGCCCAACGTCGGCATCGTTGAGGTGCCCGACGCCCGGATGGACGCGCTGGCGAAGGTGGTCAGCCCCGAGCGGGTCGTTCCAGCCACCAACCGCTTCGTCGACATCGCCGGCATCGTCCGCGGCGCCAGCAAGGGCGAGGGCCTCGGCAACAAGTTCCTCAGCCACATCCGCGACTGCGATGCCATCTGCCACGTGGTGCGCTGCTTCGCCGACGACAACGTCATCCACGTCGACGGCAAGGTCGATCCGGTGCGCGACGTCGGCACTATCGAGACCGAGCTGATCCTCGCCGACCTCGAGAGCGTCGAGAAGCGCCTCGATCGCGCGAAGAAGATGAGCAAGGGCACCGACCCGGTCGAGAAGAAGGCCGTACCGTTCTGCGAGGCGCTGAAGGCCCACCTCGACCGTGGCGAGCCGGCGCGCTCGTTTCCGGCCAGCGACGACGATGATCTGAAGAAGGTGCTGCACGACATGCACCTGCTCACGACGAAGCCGACGCTGTTCGTCGCCAACTGCCACGAGGGCGGGCTGTCCCCCGATGACAACGCCCACCTCGCGGCGCTGGTGGCGTTCGCGAAGGCGCGTGGCGATCAGGTGCTGGCCATCTGCGCCAAGATCGAGAGCGAGGTCGCCGAGCTGCCGCGCGAGGAGCGTAAGGAATTCCTCGCGAGCCTCGGCATGACCGAGAGCGGCCTCGACCGGCTCATCCAGGCCGGCTACCGCCTGCTCGGGCTGTCGTCGTACTTTACCGCCGGCGTCAAAGAGGTGCGCGCGTGGACCATCACGCAGGGCACAAAGGCCCCCGGCGCCGCCGGCGTCATCCACTCGGACTTCGAGCGCGGCTTCATCAAGGCCGAGGTCATCTGGTGGGAGGACTTCGTCGGCCTCGGCGGTGAGGCCCGCTGCCGTGAGCAGGGCAAGCTGCGCCTCGAGGGCAAGGAGTACCTGGTGCGCGACGGCGACGTCATGCACTTCAAGTTCAACGTCTGAGACCCATCGAAGCCGCCCACCCAGGAGTGGGCGGCGCCGCGTGGATCGACGCCTTATCCACGTGGACACGGTCTTGCGGGATTCCGCGATCTCGCCGCGGCGTCCGGTCCGCGCGGGCGCTTGCTCAGTGCCCGACGCCCATGCCGAGCGAGACGAGAGCGATGATCGTCTCAAAAACGATGAGCCCGATGATGTACCACTCGAGCCGGTGGGCGCGGCGGTTGTCGACGAGGTTCAAGAGGGTCTCCGCCGTCGTCGAGATCAAGGCCAGCTTCCGCTCGAGCGCCTTGTCGCGCTCCTTCAGCTCGAACTCGTCCTCGAGCCGGGCGTAGATGCGCTCGAGGTCGGGGCGCTCCCACAAGAGCTCAGGCTTGTCGTCGATCTCGATGCGGCCGGTCATCGACGCCTGGATGACCAGCGTCGAGCCGAGGTTCTTCAAGAGCTGCCGTTCGAGCTCGCCGCCGCTGCCGCCATTCTGCAGCGCATGGGCTCAGGCCTCGACGGCGGTGAAGGACTCCTTCATCACCGCCTCGTAGCGGGCGAGGGCGACGCTGCGGGCGAGGATCTCGCCGATCAGCTGGACGCGCTCGATGGACAGGGCGCCTACCGACAGGACGTTGGCCTCCATGGCGTCGGCGCGGGCGTCCTTCTGGTCGCCGAGCACGCGCACCTCGATCTCCTCCACCTCCACGCGCGCAAATGGCTCGCCGAGCAGGCGCGTCAACGTGGCGACGAAGGCGGCCTCGTCCAGCGGCGGCACGTGAAAGAGCACGATGACGCCGTAGCGAAACAGCACGGCGGCGCCGGCGGCGCCGGCGGACAGCACCAGCGGCGCCTGCGGTGACAGGCGGCTGACCGTCTCGAGCGCGCGCAGGTCGAGGCGCTCGCCGAGGTACAGCGCGCGGACCTTGACTGCGGTGGCGCCGGCGAACAGCCCGGGAAACATCGGAAAAAGGGTGGCGCCGATGCGGCCGCGCCGCAACCGCCGTCGGGGGGCGCGAAAGATTGGCGTGAACGCCCGCCGGATGCGACCGTCCCTGTCGTCGTTGTGCTCTGCCCTCTGTGCGCCACCGAGAACCCCGACGAGTCCCGCATCTGCGCGGGCTGCAAGGTCGCCTTTTGTCGCGGCACCGAGCGCGCCTGGGGCCTGGCCGCCAGCGACGTCGCGCCGGCGCCGCCGAGCGATGTCGCGCGCGCCGACGCGTCCGGTGGCAGTGCCGGCGCCGCCGTCACCGGCGGCGCCGACCTCGACGACGACGTGCGCTTTGCCCCCGGACGGGTCGTGCTCGGCACCTACGCCATCGAGCGCAAGCTGGGTCGCGGCGGGATGGGCGCGGTGTTCCTTGCCCGCGACGATGTCAGCGGCCAGCGCGTGGCCGTCAAGGTGCTGCCCGCCAGCCTCGCGCGCGAGCGCAACGTGCGCGAGCGGTTCATCCAGGAGGCGCGCTCGCTGGCCGCCCTGGATCACCCCGGCATCGTCCCGTTGATCACGTTCGCGCAGGAGGGCGACGACCGCTACCTCGTCATGAAGTACGTCGATGGACGGTCGCTCGAGCAGGTGCTGCGCGAGCAGCCGGTGCTGCCCGTCGTCGACGCGCTGCGTATCCTGCGCGAGACCTGCCTCGCGCTTGACTACGCCCACGGCAAGGGTGTCATCCATCGCGACATCAAGCCGGCGAACATCGTCGTCGACACCCAGGGGCGCGTCGTGGTCGTCGACTTCGGCATCGCGCGCAAGCTCGAGGGCGAGAAGCGCCTGACCCAGACCGGCATGCTGATGGGCACGCCCCAGTACATGGCGCCCGAGCAGATCGAGGGCCGGCCCATCGACGGACGCTGCGACCTGTACGCCACCGGCCTCATGTTGTTCGAGATGCTCGCCGGACGGGTGCCCTTCGACGGCAAGCGCACCTTCGATATCCTGCGTGCGCATATCGAGCGTCCGGTGCCCGACGTGCGGCACCTGCGCCGCGCCATGGCGCCCGACGCCGAGGAGCTGCAAGACGAGATCGTGGCGCTGGTGTCGGTGCTGCTGCAGAAGGATCCGTTCAACCGCCTGCAGAGCGGCGCCGAGGTCGTCGCCGTCGTCGATGGTCACAAGCGGCTGACCGCAGCGTCATCGGCGACGACCACGGTGGTGCCGCAGCCGTTGCCCGCACCGCCGACGTCATCGTCGCCATCGCCGGCGACCGTCGGCGTGTTGCCCGTGCCGACGCCGCAGGCGACCATCGTCCCGCAGCGAACCAGCGAGACGCCGTCGCTGGCCCTCGACCCGCGCGAGGAGTCGCTGGTGACCCTGCGTCCGAAGCCGGGCCCGCGGCTGGCGGCCGTCGTCGGCTTTGTGGGCTTCGCCGCCGTCGCCGGCTGGCTCGGCTGGTCGCGCGCGCCCGGGGATGCGTCGACGACGGCGGCGGTCACCGTTGCCGACGCGGGCCACGCCGTGGACCCGCTGACCCGGGCGGTGCTGCTGTCGCGCGCCCAACTCGCGCGAGAGAAGGGTGAGCTCGACGACGCCCGCGTCGCCGTCGACACGCTGCTCGAGCTCGACCGCGAGAACGTCGACGCGATCGTGCTGCGCGCCGAGATCCTCATCGAGGGCCAGAACCCCGACGCCGCCGAGGCGACGCTGCTACGCCTCCCTGCGACGCTGAGCGAGGGGCTCGCGCGTCGCCGGGCCGCCGTCGTCGCGCTGCTCACGGCGGCCCGGCAGCCTGTGGACAAGCCCGCGCGTCCGCGTCCGCCGTCGCGCTCCGGGGGGGCTTCGTCCGCCTCGTCCACGTCTGCGTCCACGTCGCGCCAGGCGCCGCCGCGCCCGTCGACGTTGCCCGAGCTGACGCTGGCGGCGACCACCGCGACCACGCGGAAGGCGATGCGTGACTGTTGGGCGGATCACGTGCGGTCCCGCGACCCCGGCGCCCGCGGCGTGGTCGAGCTCGCGGTGCGCGTGCGCGGCGATGGGGCCGTCGTCGACGCCGCCATCAAGCGCAGCGCCTTCGTCGACCCGGCGCTGCATGACTGCATGCGCGCCGCGGCGCGCACGTGGCGGTTTCCGGCGTTCGAGGGCGAAGACGACATCATCACCTACCGCGCCCGGCTTGGCGGCGGCGACGTGACCGCGGCGCCGTCGCCCGGGGGGCCGCCGAAGCCGCCGGCCGAGGTGGCGCCGGAGCCCGCGACGCCTTCGCCGGAGGCGTCACCCGCCGAGTGAGCCCTCCTCGTGGGCCCTCCGCGTGGGCCCTCCGCGTGCGCCCGACCCGGGGGTCCGGCGGATCCTTGGCGGCGTCGCATGACCATCGCCGCCGCTCCCCGCCTGCTCTTCAGCGCGGCTCGCCAGGCGGCAGCGTCGATGTCAGCGGAAACAACGGTATCTGCAGCGGCAACTCGATCTGGAAGGGGCCGACGATGGGCCGTACGCGTGGAGCCCGACGACGACGGGCCGCCTTCTTCGGGGTGGCCTTCGCCTTCTTGCGCTTCTTTCGCCTCGGCTTTTTCTTCATCGTCAATCCGCGACGCGCGCCCGGGGCCTGATAGCTGAGCCAACGAACCGCTGCGGTCCCATTGTATCCCTGGGTCGGCGGCAGGGCGAATTTCCCGCGCCGACAGCGCAGGAGCAACGCTGCCGACGACCCGCATCCGGCGCGCCCGACGATGGGAGGGTTGCGATTCGGCGCTCTCGCAGGCTGTGGGGAAAACGCCGGCGGCGTTGCGCGACAGCCTGCGACCCCTCTGGCCGGTCCGTTTCAGACCCGCCCCCCCGTCGAGCGAAGCTCCATGGGGCCCCCCATCCGAGACGCAGCCCTCGGCGAAAACAGCCTTCGGCCATGTTCACCGCAGGCTGCTAGGCGCGGACGGCGGCGGTGACGCGAAGGGCGTCGACGCAGGCGCGCACGTCGTGGACGCGGACGATGTCGGCGCCGCGGCGGGCGGCGGCGCAGGCCGCGCCGACGGTCGCGGCATCGCGGTCGGCGGGGACGTCGCGCCCGCACACCGCGCCGAGGAACCGTTTGCGCGAAGGGCCGACCAGCACGGCGGCGGCGCCGGTGCGGACACGCAGCGCGTCGCTGGCGGCGAGGAGCCGCAGGTTGTCGTCGACGGACTTGCCGAAGCCGAGGCCGGCATCGACGACGATCATGTCGGGGGCGACGCCGGCGCCCACGGCGCGGTCGCGGCGCGCGCGCAGGAATTCGCCGACCTCGGCGACAACGTCGGCGTAGCGGACGTCGTCGCCGCGGGCGTCGAAGCGCGCGGCGCGACGCCAGTGCATCAACAGCAGCGCCTGCGCACGGGCGGCGACCGCGGCCATGTCGTCGTCTTCGAGGGCGCTGACATCGTTGATCCACGCCGCGCCGGCGGCCAGCGCGTCCTTCGCGACGGCGGCGCGGCGGGTGTCGATGGAGACGTTACGCACGCCGCGCGCGGCGAGCGCCTCGATGACCGGCAGCACGCGCCGGCGCTCGACGTCGACGTCGACGGGCGTCGCGCCGGGCCGGGTGGACTCGCCGCCCACGTCGAGCACGTCGGCGCCGTCGTCGAGCAGGCGCAGCGCGTGGTCGACGGCCCGCGCCGGTTCGAAGAAAGCCCCTCCGTCGGAGAACGAGTCCGGCGTGACGTTGACAATGCCCATGACGTGACAGCGCGCGCCCCAATGCAGCGTTCGGTCGCCGCAGCGCAGCGCGCCACGCGCCGTCGCGGTTGTCGGCGTCGGCGTCGGCGACAAGGACGGCGCGTCGGTCGTCATCGGCGGCGGCTCAGGCGGCGGGCCAATGGCCCGTGCCGGACAGGGCGGCGCGCACCCGGCCGGCGACCTCGTCGATGGTTCCACGGCCGTCGACGATCACGGCGCAGGTGCGGCGGGCCTGCCGCTCGTACTCGGCGTGGACCTGCGACTGGGTGGGCTTGACGTCGAAGACCTCGCGTGGGTCGCCGGCGGCGAAGCGGGCCTGCAGGCGCGCCCACGCCACGTCGAGGGGTAGCGTGACGAGCACGGTGGCGTCGGCGGCGGGGGCGAACTTGTTCAGCTCGCGCACCCACTCGTAGGGCAGGTCGAGCGACTGGTAGACGAGGCTCGACAGCACGTAGCGGTCGCTGACGACGTCGACGCCGCTGGCGAGCAGCGGCTCGATCTCGCGGCCGACGTGGTCGAGGCGGTCGGCGGCGAACAGCAGGGCCAGTTCGCGGTGGATGGCGGCCCGCGGGTGATCGCCGCCGAGCATCCCGCGGATCAGCAGCCCGATGGGCCCCTTCGACGGCTCGGCGGTCAGGTGCACGCGCCGGCCGGCGGCCTGAAGCCCGTCGACGAGCCGCTGGCACTGGGTGGTGGAGCCGACGCCATCGGCGCCTTCGATGACGTAGAAACGACCGCGCGACATGGGCTCCGCATAGCGCATCGCGCCCTGACCGTCGCGTGCGGCGGCAGTGAACGTTGTGCGGCGCGCCGGTGACGCTGCGGCGACGACGTCTGAGCCTGAGAGGCCGCTGTGGGCTCGGCGCGCGCTGACCGGCCGCAGCCCTTCAGCGCCCGTCAGCGCCGGAAGCGCGACGGGATGGGCGCGATGAACTCGTGGCGCGGATGGAGCCGCCGCGCGCGGGCGAGGAGCGTCGGCTCCGACTCCTGCCGGTCGGGGTCGGGCAGGCAAGCGTCGACGGGGCAGGCGGCGGCGCACTGTTCGGTGTCGTGGAAGCCCACGCACTCGGTGCAGCGATGCGGGTCGATGACGAACAGGGCCTCGCCGGGCCGGATCGCTTTGTTGGGGCAGACGGGCTCGCAGGCGCCGCAGTTGATGCAGTCGTCAACGATCAGGGTCGCCATGGGCTCACTCCGTGGCCGCGGCGGGGGCTGCTGGCAGGCCAACCGGCAGCGCGACAGGCGAGGCGGCGGGGGCGGTCGCGCGTACCTCGTCGCCGTCGCCGTCGTCGTCGTCGCTGGCGGTGGGCGGCTTGTCGCGCCGCAGCCGCTGCAGCGACGCGACGTCGAAGCCGACGACAAGGGTCCCCGCCCAGTCGATCACCGGGATCCCGCCGCCGGGGACGCCGGCGGCCTTCAGCTTGCCGTCAAGCTCGGCCTGGGCGCCGGGGCTCTTCTCGACATCGCGCTCGACGAAGGGCACGCCGTTGTTCGCCATCCACGCCTTCGCCTTCTTGCAGAAGCCGCACCACGTCGCCGAGTAGACCACCACCGCGCCTGCCTTCGGCGGCGTCGCTGCCGGCCCTTCGGCCTTGCGGGCGGCGTCGTAGCGGCTGACGGCGACGACGCCGTAGGTGCCGTCGGCGTTCTTCGTCGTCAGGTCGGCGAAGAACGCGAAGCGGTGCGCCTGCCGTTGCTCTGGGGTCTTGTCGAGGTCGATCACCAGCACGCGCTGTCGCACCGGCTCGGGTACGGCGTCGACACGGGGCACCGTCTGCACACGGCCCTGGGCGTCGACGAACGAGAACAGCAGGTTGCCGGCGTCGTCGCGCACCACCGGCTCGGCGGGCACGGCATCGGCGGCGCGAGCGTCGTCGTCGGCGCCCGCGGACGATGGCGCGCCCGGGGTCTCGGCGCCGGACTTGCGGCAGCCCCCGAGCGTGACGACCAGGACGGTGACGGCGACGAGGACCAGCGCGTTGCGGTTCCGGCGGCGGGCGATGTGAGCGGACGACGAGCGCATGTCGGTTGCCTCCCGATGCGGCGTGTTGTACCGACCGCCGCGGATAGGCGCTCGTAGCTCAGCTGGATAGAGCGTGGGTCTCCGAAGCCCAAGGTCGCGCGTTCGAATCGCGCCGAGCGCGCCACGTCCGCCCCGCCCGCCGGTGAACGCACCGGCGGGCATGCTCTCTGGCGGCTCCGTCCGCCGGGGTCGAGATCGCCGACGATGACGCTGCCGTTGTTCCTCGCCCTGCACCTCCTCTACGGGACCCTGATCGGCCGGGTGCTGTTCGCGCGCATGCGCGCCGAGGGCGAGGTCGTCGGTGTGCCGCTGCTGCTGGCGCTGGCGCCGGTGGCCCTCTTGAGCGCGCCGGTGAGCGCGCTGTTCGTCCGCTACGCGGGCGGGTGGTTCCTGCACGGGTGGCTGCTCGGCGACGGCGCCGTCGTCTACGAGCGCTTTCACCTCGGCCTGCTGCTGCTGTGTGGAGCGGCGTCGGCGGTGTTCGCGCTGGCGGGGCTGTGCTTCGTCATCGCGACGGCGTCGCGCGACCGGCTCGAGCTGCGCAACGTGCCTCTGTGGCTCGCCGGGGCGTTGACGCTGGTGGTGTTGATCGTCGACGGCGGCGACGTCGTACGCATCGCCGGCACCCAGGGCCGGCACCTGTGGAGCCACCCGGCCGGGCTCCTGTCGGTTGCCGTCGTCGGCGCCTTCTGGGCGTGGATCAACGTCTGCCGCGAGCGCTTCGCGGCCATCGCAAGGCCGCCGGGCTGGCTGCCCCCCGTCGTCGACCCGCGCGCCCTGATGGACGTGCCGGCGATCCTCGCGAAGATCGCCGAGACGACGACGACGCTGGCCTCGACGACGTCGTCGACCATCGCCAGCACCACGCGCAGCATCGCCCACACGACGTCGTCGACCATCGCCAGCACCACCCGCTCGCTGGCGAGCACGACCAAGTCCCTCGCCAGCACGACGAAGTCCATCGTCGGCGACCGCTCCTAGGCTGCCCCGTCGGCCATGGGCTCGCGCGGCCTGATCCTCGCCGTCGAGTCGAGCTGCGACGAGACCGCCGCCGCCGTCGTCGAGCCCGGGGCAGGCGGCGTGGTCCTCTCGTCGATCATCCACTCGCAGGTGGCGGCCCACGCGCCCTACGGCGGCGTCGTGCCCGAGATCGCCAGCCGCGAGCACCTCGCGCGCATCGACGCCGTGGTGGGCGACGCGCTCGCCGACGCCGGCGCTGCCCCCGCCGACATGGGTGTCGTCGCTGCCACCTACGGCCCCGGTCTGGTGGGCGCGCTGCTCGTCGGGCTGACCTACGCCAAGGGCTTCGCCCGCGGGCGCGGCCTGCCGCTGGTCGGCGTGCACCACATCGAGGGGCACCTGCACGCGGCGCTGGCCGACCCCGCGTCGCCGCCGTCGCGCAACCCCGGGCAGCCGTTCATCGGGCTGGTCGTGTCGGGGGGGCACTCGGCGCTCTACCGCGTCGACGGCATCGGCCGCGCCCGCCTGCTCGGCCAGACCCGCGACGACGCCGCGGGCGAGGCGTTCGACAAGAGCGCCAAGCTGCTCGGGCTCGGCTACCCCGGCGGCGTCGTCATCGACCGCCTGGCGCAGCGCGGTGATCCCGCCGCGATCCCGATGCCCCGCAGCCTGCGCGACCGCACCCACTATGACTTCTCGTTCTCGGGCCTGAAGACCGCGGTGCGGACCTTCGTCGAGGAGCAGCGCCGCCGCGGCGTCGACGTGCAGGGCCAGCTGCTCGCCGATCTGTGTGCCAGCGTGCAGGAGGCGATCGTCGATGCCCTGCTGCACAAGGCCATGCTCGCCTGTCGCCGCCAGCAGGTGCCGGTGCTCGTTCTCGGCGGCGGCGTCGCGGCGAACTCGCGGCTGCGCGCCGAGGCCGCCCGGCGGGGCGCGGAGCAGGGGGTCGAGGTCTACCTGCCGCCGCGGGCGCTGTGCACCGACAACGCCGTCATGATCGCCATGGCCGCTCGCGCCTGGCGCGCGCAGGGCCGGTCGTCGCCGCCGGCGCTCGTCGCGGCCCCCGATGCGCCCGTCGAGGCCTCGTCCGCCGCGCTCTCGTGAGGCGCGCGCTCGTCAGCCACGGCGCCCGGTCGGACTGGCTGATCGCTGCGCGGGCGACGGGCGCACGCGGGTCAGCCCACGACCGCCGCGCCGTGCTATCGACGCGCCCGAAGGAGATCCACCATGGCCAACCCCATCGCGACGTTCGACACCACGCTCGGCACCTTCACCGCCGAGATCTACCTCGACAAGATGCCCATCACGGCGAAGAACTTCCTCGACCTGGCGAAGAGCGGCTTCTACGACGGCCTGCACTTCCACCGGGTCATCGCGGGCTTCATGCTGCAGTTCGGCTGCCCGTACTCGAAGGACCCGACCAGCCCACGCTGTGGCACCGGCGGTCCGCCCCACGGCACCATCCCCGACGAGCACCCCGCCGACGCGAAGTTCAGCAACGAGCCGGGCACGCTGTCGATGGCCAACACCGGCCGACCGAACTCGGGCGGCAGCCAGTTCTTCGTCAACACCGTGCACAACCACTACCTCGACTGGTTCACGGCGGGCCCGTCGAAGCACCCGGTCTTCGGCCGGGTCACCGAGGGCATGGACGTCGTGAAACAGATCGAGACGACGCCAACCAACAAGCGCGAGGGCGATCGTCCGATGACGCCGGTGAAGGTGAACAAGATCAAGGTGAATGGGTACTGATATGCGTCAAAATATCGTATTTATCGTTGCGGCGTTCTTCGCCGGCTGCGCCAACGCCGAGCTCGAGCAGAAGGTCAAGGACCTCGAGACCAACAAGACCCAGTGCGAGAAAGATCTGAAGTCTGCCGAGGCGGCGAAGCGGTCGCTGCAGCAGAAGCTCGCGCAGGCGCAGACCGAGGCGCCGAAGGTCAACCTTGACGAGGTGGGCAAGACGCTGGGGGTCAAGCCGGGCGACAAGCTGTACGCCACGCTCGATACCTCGATGGGCACGGTGGTCGCCGAGCTGTTCTGGGACAAGGTGCCCAACACCGTGACGAACTTCGTGCAGCTGGCCGAAGGCGCCAAGGAGTGGACAGATCCGAAGACCGGCAAGCAGGAGAAGAAGCCGCTGTATAGCGGGACGATCTTCCATCGTGTCATCCCGGACTTCATGGTGCAGGGCGGCGACCCGCAGGGCAACGGCACCGGTGGCCCCGGCTATACGTTCGCCGACGAGTTCCACCCGTCGCTCAAGCACGACGTCCCCGGCGTGCTCTCGATGGCGAACAGCGGCCGGAACACCAACGGCAGCCAGTTCTTCATCACCGAGAAGGAGACGCCGTGGCTCGACCGCCGGCACTCGGTCTTCGGCCGCGTCACCGAGGGGCTCGACCTGATCCCGAAGATGACCCGCGTCGAGAAGGCCGACGGCGAGGGTGGCAGCAAGCCCCGCGTCGACATCGTGCTGAAGTCGGTGACCATCGGCCGTGGGGCGCCGGCCGTGGCCGCTCCCGCCGGGAAGCCGAAGAAGAAGAAGGCAGAGTAGGCGATCGCTCCCCGCGACGGGCGCATCGACCGTCGGGGAGGGCTGCTGTGGCGGGGTCGGCGCGGTGCGCGTCGGCACCGCCTTTGTCTTCCTGCCGCCCGCGTGTCCGAGCGGACCCCGCCGTAGCCCGGCGTGGTTGCGCCGTCGGACGCGCGGCCCTAAGCCTGACGACGACGGGAAGGAGCGACGATGTTCGGCATCGGGATGAGCGAGATGATCATCATCTGCGTCGTCGCCCTGCTCGTCTTCGGCCCCGACGAGCTGCCGGCCATCGTCAAGAAGATCGCGCGCGGTGTCGGCGAGGCGCGCCGGGTCACCGACGACCTGCGGCGGTCCATCGACCTGGTAGACGACGCCGCAGAGGACCGTCGCGCGCGGGCGTTCGCCCGCTCGCCGACTGCGGCTTCGTCGCCGTCGGCGCTCTCATCGTCGGAGACACCTTCGGAAGCGGCGCGACCCGACGAGCCCGCGGTGATCCCCGGCTCGGTGCTCACGCCCGTTCACGGCGACGACGCCCCGGTCATTGCGGCTCCCGCCGGGCGCGTCTCCCACGGCGACGACGATCGCGACGACGACCGCGACCCATCCCCTGCCGGCGCGCACGGCACACACGACGCAGTGACGACGACGGCCGCGGCGCCGCCGCCGGACGGACCGGCGGGCGGGCGCGCGGGGCACGACGACGGCGAGCGGCTGACGACGAACGCCAGGGCGATGGGGCGCTGACGTGGACGAACGCGAGTACACGCTGTTCGAGCACCTCGCCGAACTGCGCAAGCGGATCGGGCGCGCCGTCGTCGGCGTCGCGCTGCTGTCGTGCGTCGCCTTCGGCTTCGCCGACGCGCTGCTCGAGCTGGTCCGCGGACCGATGCTCGACGCGCTGCGCGCCGCGCGGCCCGACGACCCCAATGCCCACTTCGTCGTTCGCGGCGCCGCCGAGTACCTCGTCTGTCAGATGAAGGCGGCGCTGGTCGTCGGGGTCTTTCTCGGCAGCCCGTGGGTCCTCTACCAGGTCTGGCTGTTCGTCGCGCCCGGCCTGTACGAGCACGAGCAGAAGTACGTCGTGGGCTTCGTGTGGGCCGGCTCGTTCTTCTTCGTCGCTGGCGGCGCCTTTTGCTACGCCGTCGTCATGCCGTCGATGATCACCTATCTGGCCACCGCGACGCCCGCCGACATCGCCATCATGCCCGGGCTCGAGGACAACTTCACGTTCGTCCTGAAGATGCTCCTGGGCTTCGGCGTCGCCTTCCAGACGCCGGTCGTCATCTTCGTGCTCTCGCTCGCCGGCATCGTCGATCCGGCGACGCTGGGGCGCTGGCGGCGGCACGTGATCATGACCTGCATGATCGTCGGCGCGGTGCTGACGCCCACCCCCGACGCGTTGTCGATGTTCCTGCTCGCCGGGCCGCTGTACGTCCTCTTCGAGTTCGGTCTCCTCGTGTCGCGGCTGACCATCGCCTGGAAGGGCCGCCCCCTCGACCGCCGCGCGCGCGCTGCGGGCGCCGGTGACGCTGGTGACGCGCCGCACCCGGCCAACCCTCCAGCTCCCGGATGACGTAGTTTCCTGCCGTGATCGTCGCCGCGCTCTCCCTGGGCTCGCTCGTCGCCGCCGGTACGGTGGTCGACCTCGGGGTCCGCGGTGAACTGCGGACGTCGCAGCTGTCCGAGCCGGTGGCCGACGGCTTCTCCAACACCCTGACCGTCGGCGGCGTCACGCCGTCGGTGCGCTACGCGACCCAGGGGCGCGAGACGTTCCTCGACGTCGCCTACGCGCCGAATCTCAGCCTGATCTACCCCTCGCAGGACGTCCTCGTCGTGCTGCACCGGTTCAATGGGCAGGCAAACTGGACGCCGTCACCGCGCCTGCGGCTGGCCACCGACTTCGCCGGCGCCATCGGCGACCTCGACGCCGGCGCCGCTGTGCGCGACCTCGGCAATTCGCGCGCCTCGGCGCTCGTCGGCGGCGGCAACCTCACGCAGTTCCCCTTCGCCGACGTCGTGGGTGGCGTCGACGTGGGTTACCGCTTCGACGGACGCTGGACGTTCAACGGCGGTGCGCGCCTGAACGTCATCGGCTCGCCGTCGCCGGGCGAGGACGAGCAGCTGATCCTGCCGCCGCAGGCGCGCCCCGAGTTGAACGCCGCCCTGACGTACCTGATCACGTCGACGGAATCGCTGGGCGGCAACCTGCAGCTGCGCGGCGTCGCTGTTGCCAGCGACCGCGGCAATATCGGGCAGGGCGGCGGGCTCGTCAGCCTGACGCCGACGCTGTCGTACAACCGCACCCTGATGAACGGCGTCGTCGCGACGACGCGGGCGGGGTGGCAGTGGGCGGTGCTTGACGAGGGCCTGAAGCGCGATCTGCTCGGCCACGGGCTGCCCGTGCTCGACGGGCGACTGCAGGCGTCGTTGAACCTGTCGGGCGAGG